>Ga0316194_10004049_pt1 | contig 10157 bp, 7 predicted proteins | sample CroRivsedime1_MG_FD_204936 | JGI IMG/M metagenome (GOLD analysis project Ga0316194, IMG submission 204936) | Coastal sediment microbial communities from Maine, United States - Cross River sediment 1 | ecosystem: Environmental > Aquatic > Marine > Coastal > Sediment | place: USA: Maine... | reverse complement strand
CTTCGGTGATCTGGAGTTACTGACTCGCCTGGACTACGAATACGTGGGCGAAACCTGGTTCCACTCGGTGCAGAACGATAACACGGAAAATGCTTTTACAGGCTTGGGGTTCGGCACCGCCAACTTCAACAATGCCAAGCGCGACGACTTCTGGAAGATGAACCTGCGCGCCGGTATCGCCGGTGAAAACTGGTCCATCATGGCCTGGAGCCAGAACGTCACCGACGAGGACTACCTGGAAGAAGTGATCCCGGCGCCGGAATTCGGCGGATCTTTCTCTCATAATACGGTAGGCCGCGTCAGCGGCGTGGACTTCACCTACAGCTTCTAAGCTCCACCACTGGAGTTACAGAACAAAGGGAGACGGGGTACAACCCGTCTCCCTTTTTTTATGGTTCTTCGACGTGTCCCTGCTTATTTATGGCTTGGTTTAGTCTAGCGGCACCAGGCTCACGCTACCGCTGTAAAACGTCGGTGCGTGGCCAGCAGGCACAGCACAAAGACCACCTCGGCAAAATTACCCACCAGGAAGCCCCAGGGCTGGGCGCCAGTGGCGCCGTTAAGCAGGAAGATAAACAACGCACCGAGGAAAAACCATTTCCAGCCACTGACTTTCCACACAGCCGCGGCCATGGGTAACACCAGGATATTGGTGAGAATGGTGGCGATCGGTGGCAGCCCGGAAAGGCTGCCCATCTTCATCACGCCCATGGCGGATTTGAGCCCCAATTCCAGCATATACACCTCGTGATACAAACCCCAACCCAGGGCCCCTGCGGTGAACAGCACGCAGAAGCCGGTAACAACAGGGTTAGTTGCCAGCTTCACCCCCGCCGCACGCATGATAGACAACGCAAACAGGGTCAGGAAAGGCAGCACCGCGGAGTGCAGCACGAAGCGCGGCACATTGGCTGCCTCGTACCAGGATGCATCGATAAACCAGTTGCCGATACCCTGCACCAGGTTGTCGTAAAACATGCCAAACAGCATGAAGCGCAACAACCACAGACGCAGTGCTTTCAAGTCCCCGTTGCCAAAGGTCCAGGCCAGCAGGGCCAGGTCCACCAGGGCGAAAAACAGCAGTAACAGGTTCACGGTTGGCTCTCCTTTAACACAGGTCCCAGCTTACTCCGGAATGTAAATAATCTCACCGTTCTCCAACTGGTAGGCGGTACCCACACGTTTACCGCGACTCTGGCTGGGATCGGCCTGGGTGTTCTGGTTCTGCTTGTACTTGCTGATTTCCTCACCTTTCTTGGTGATGATTTCCATGTCGTCCTCACCGGGATTCTTGACGATGGTAAATTCCTCCTCCAGCAGCAACTCGGCAATATTGAGGTGCTGTGCCAGGGCCACCATCAACGCCACCGCAAAGACCATGGCCACGTCGAACAGGTTGGTGAGAGATGCAAGGGGATCCAGGTCGTCGTCGTTCTTGTGCAGGAAACGATGTCGTTTCATGGCCCTAATCCTTGATCACGGCGTAGACGTATTCCAGGTCGGACAGGTCCGAGGCATACCAGCGGGTCTTGATCTGGTTACAGAAGAAGCCGATGGCGCCCACCAACAAACCCACCACGGTAGTGGCAAAGGCCACCTGCATGTTCTGGGCCAGGGACGCCATGTCACCGGACGCCAGCCCTACCAGTGCTGGCCCCATGGGGATCAAGGTACCCATCAGTCCGAGGATGGGGCCGATCTTGGCCAGGGTCTTGACCATGGCCAGGTCCTTTTCGCAGGCCATCTCAAAATCCGCCAACACTTTCTCAGCCTTCACCGGGTGATGCGCCGTTGCCAGCAATTGCTCCAGGTAGAGATTCACCAGGCCGGTCTTGCGAATGTGGCTGGCAGCAAGCACTTCCTGGGCATTGTCCGCGTTGAGATCGTCCAGCGCAGGTTTCACCGATTTCTCGTAAGCCATGCGGTGGGCATACAGGCCGTAAAAGCCCCCCACTACGAACAGTCCCTGGGCCAGGAACAGCAGTAATAACACTATCGTTGGAATCAGCAGCCCCGACGAGATCCAGTACAGCGCCTGAATAATAAAATCCATTAGTTCACCTCTCTTGCATCAGTAGTTTCTGCATATTTTTCTGGTAGCGCAGGTAACCCACCAGCACGCCCACGAGTATCAGTGCCGTCACTGCCGCGAATTCCACCAGGTTGGGTTCGATATCGGCTGAGCGGTAGGGATAGGTAGCGGTTAACACCGAGACCGCCACCGCGATCACGATTTGCGCCGCATGCATGGCCAGCTTGAGCTCCAGGCGCAGTACACGCATGGGCACCAGGAACTTGATCAGCCAGGCCAATACGACCACCGCCACTGCCACGGCACCACCGTAGGCCAAAGCGATCTTGTCAAAATCCAGCTGCAGGCCCTGTTGATATACATGCACCTGGTAAAAGCACAACACTCCCACCGCGCTGGCCATGGGCAGGTACTGCAACCACAGCACCGCGCGCCAGGGAAAAGCAATCACGGTGTACATTTCGCGCAGCATAAACAGCGCCAGGATCAGCATCAGTATCGCTTCCAATACCAGCACCACGGACATATCCAGCATGGCATCGCCATTGGCCAGCAGGGCGTCGATGTCGATACTGCTGAACTCGATTGCCCTGGGATAGAACGCATAGGTAATCGCGGCGATCGCCAGCGCCAGGCCCAACTGCTGCCACCAGTGGCGGAACAGTGACGCCTGCGCCGCCGTTGCCGTCAGGCTGAACAGGGCCAGAAACAGGATGATATTGTCCATTACAGTTCCGCGGGCTCCAGCGCATGGGCGTGACGCCGGCGCGATGCCAGGAAGGCGATAGTCGCCAGGATCAGCAGCACGCCGAGAATCAGGCCCCAGTTCAGGCGCTGTATCAATGGCACCTCGGACTGGTCAGCTTCGCGAATCACCTCTTTTTCCAGCACCATGGAATCCTGCTCGGACTCCGTGGGCGCCTCCAGGGATTTCTTGATCTGCTGCTGGTAGTTCTGCCGCTGGGACTCGGGCAACTGCTGGGAGATAAAGTCCCGCAATTTCACGTTGCCGCACACAAAACCGGAACAGCCCGCGCCGTATTTTTCGATCAACTCCGCATGCAGCGCTGCCAATGCCTGCACCTGCTCGGGACTGGCCTCCCACAAACCCTTGCGCGCGGTCTCCATCATCACCGCGGTCATCTCCTGCAGCGCGTAGGGGTTCTCGTCCTCAAAGAAATCCTGAATGCCCAGGTCGTACTGATCATCCACATAGGTGTCGTAGATTTCATCCCACAGCTCATCCTTGATCGCCTCGGGCTTCATCACGTTCCAGCCATAGGTATTGCGGAAGGTCTCCGCCAGGGTTTCCGCCGAGGAAGCGCTGCCTTGCTGCATGGCCTTGATGTACTCGGGGTTGAACAGTGTGGCCTGGGCCTCAGTCCACACCGCCTCTTCCATGCTCTGCATTTCCGGGTTGTTGGCGTTGCGAAAATCATTGAAATAGGCGGTTGGCTCAGCGCCGGTCACCGAACGCACCGCCAGGTTAAGGCCACCCATGAACTCATACACATGGTCCAGCGACAGCGCACCCCAGGCATTGGATTCCCGCGGTTGCACCACGATCTCGGCATCCTGCAGGGCAGCCTCGAACACGCCTTCGCGGTAATAACTCCACTTGTCGCCCTTGCCGTAGACCGCACCCATATTGCTGATGTACTGCTTGGCGACCTCGGTATCCTCTTCCCAGGCATCGCCCTTCTCCACCATGCTCATAATACCGGTACCGTAAGCACCGTTGACGCCGCCGAATACCCGGGTACTGGCCAGTTCACGTGCCTCGGCCGGGGAAATGCCATTCTGAATCATCATCCGTTCAGACTTGGTAACCCCGGAGCGTACAAAATTATCTTCGCCCTCCTCCTGCAACTGGGCCACCATCTCGATGGCCTGGTTGATCAGCAGGATACGACTGGCAGCCAGGTCGCGAAACTGTCCCGCGGTCTGGGCCACGATATCAATGCGCGGCCTGCCAAGTTTCTCACGCGGAATGGGGCGCACGGATATCACGCGATTGAACGGGTCGCGCACCGGTTCTACACCCAGTAAATAAAGTATCTGTGCCACCTGCGCGCCCTCGGTCTGGATGAAATCTCCGGGCCACAGCGTAAAGGTTACCTTCTTCGGATAGGCACCGTCATGGGCAGCAATGTGGGTTGCCAGCAATGACTCTGCCAGTTTCACACCGACTTCCCAGGCCTCGACTGTCGGTGTTTGCTCTGCATCTACAGAGTACATATTGCGCCCGGTAGGCAGGGTGCGCGGGTTGCGCACCAGGTCACCGCCTGAGGTGGGCAGGATATAACCGCCACCCAGGGCATTGAGCATACTGGTCATCTCGATACCTGGACTGGCCGCGAGGTCGCGCCGGTAATCGCTCACCGACAACAGGTTCTGCTCTATGGTGCGCACTGCGTAAGCGAAGTCCTTGTCGCGCTGGTTCATAACGCGGATCTTTTCAGATGCCAGCTCGCGTGCACCCTGCAGGCGCTGCTCCAGATCATTCACCGCCATCAGTGCCGTCAGTGCCTGGGCATCGGCGCCCTGCCCTGCTATTTTCGCCACGCCGGTATTGTTCGCATAAAACGTCAGGGTATCGATAAATGCCTGCAGTTCATCCCGGTTCATAGCGGCCAGTTGGCGCTCGCGTTGCATATCATTCAAAGCCAGGCTTAGGGTTTGCAGATTATCTGGGGCCAGTGCCCTATCCAGTTTTTCTACAGCCACCGCCTCGCGCTCGGCCTCCACCCGTTGCGCCAACAGGGGGTCATCCAGCAACACGAAAACCTGCTCATAAACCGCCGGCTTTTGCATCAAGCGCAACAGTTGATTGACCTCGCTCTGTTGCGAAATTTTCAAACCCGCAGCCATGGCGGGAATCGCCTTGGCGATCGTCTGGGCCTGCTTCAGCAATTGCGGATCCAGGGACTTGGACGCCATTTCAAAGCGTTTCTCCGAACCCAGCGTGCGCAGAAATTCCACTCGCTCCGGGTGGGGAATAATTTTCACCAGCAGATCTTCCGCCAGTGCCATATCTTCCGATCCCGCGCTGCCCATCTCACCAAGGTCGGCTTCCAGGCTGCCCATAGCGACAAACCCGCCGATAATTTCACCATCGGTCAAACGCCGGTTGTCGGTAAACCACTGGGCTGCCCGGGCGCGCTCTTCGTCGCTGAGCATTTCCGCCAATACAGTATCCGCGTCCTCTCCCGCCAGTACGCGATCCACCCAATTCCGGGAGGGCTGGCGGTAGTTGGCGTGAAACAGCGGTTTATCATCCAGTTGCGCGCTGTCTATGACGCCCTTGAGTTCATCCAGCCTGGCCAGGGAAAAGGCCAGCGGATCGGTGGCAATCAGGCGCGTGGTAGAGTCAATCTGAGCCTCCGTATAGGGCTGGTTAAGCGTATACAGGCCGGCATTAATCTTCTCATGGGACAGGGTTTCCACGTAGTTGGACAGGGCGAAGTAATCATCCTCAGTCCACTCGCCCTCCTCGGACCCCACGCCCAACTGCGCCACGATATCCTGCTGCAGGGCGAGTTCGCGTATGGAACGGGCATAACCGGCTTTCACCGGTCCATCGTCCAACTGATGGTACCTGGACAACTGCTCTTTAAGCTCCTGCATCTCGTTGTGCACCCCGCTTTCGATAAACGGTGCGGTCAGGTGGGAAATTGTCGTCGTATAGGAGCGGCGCTTGGCGATGATGGCCTCACCCACGTTGACGATGGTGTAGATATAGAAATGCGGCAAACCGCCCATCAGCGCATCGGCCCAGTCGTTATCGGAAAGCGCTACCTGTTTCCAGGGCGTAAACTCCAGTGAGCCATGGGTACCGAAGTGCATCACGGCATCGGGCTGAAAAGCCTTGCGCATCCACAGGTACGAAGCCACATAGGGATGGGGAGGCGCCATGCGGGTGCCGTGCACCAGGGCAAAGGTGTTTTTGCCTACCCCGGGCAGAGGTTGCGGCAGCAGCACCACGTTACCCAGTTGTATGCGGGCCACTCCTACATACTCCTGTCCGTCACGCACGGTGGTCATATAACTGCCAGGGCTGCGGCCATAGCGCGCGGTAATAGCCTCGCACATGACCGGTAGCAAATCCTCGGCGCACCACTGGTCGTAGGTGGCCGCCGACACCAGCGCCGGGTCACCCTCCTTGAAAAATTTTGCCATATCGCCCACGGCGTAGGGCGCCATGACCGGCCCCTGCCGCTGGATAAGCGTTTTGAACTGCTCCAGGCTGTCGGGCAAGCCGTCCACGGAATAGCCAGCCTCGCGCAGTATCAGCAGGGTGTTGTACAGGGAGTCCGCCACTTCCAGACCACCGGCGACCATGGCGTTCTTACCCGGGCCTTTGTAGTAATAGATGGCCAGCTTCTTGTCGGCGTTAGCCATGGCCTTGAGATTGATCCACTGCCGCACCATACGGGTGAATTTTTCCATGCGATCCGGGATCGGTTTGAAAATCTGGTAGCCGTACTCATCCGGATACTTGGCGGCGATGGCGTAGGGCGCGATCGCGCCGTCAAACTCCGGCAGTACCACCGACATGGTGATCAGCGCACCGGTCATACCCTGCTGATCTTCCACCCAGTCGTCGTGATTCTGAAACACCGAGATCGGACCGAAGAGAGGAACATTGCGCTCCTGTAGCCAGGCTATGGCTTCTTCCGCCTCGTTGAGAGTGATACGCCCGTGGGGCATGAACACCACCGCGTCGGGGTTAATTGCCTGCAGGAAAGACAGCCGTTTATTCAGCGCCGCCATGGGATACACGTTCAGCCCCTTGTCCGCCAGGGAACGAATCAGGCCATCCACATGGTCGCGGTTGGAGTTGAAGGGGCCCGGCACGGACGTCACCATCGCCACCCGGGGCTGGCCGGGCTTGTGGATGCCATTGCTCGCGGCGTAGGCCTCAAACTCCTCCACCGTTTCGAACAGCGCCTCCTCGTCGATATGAAACACCAGGTCACGAGACAGTGGCAGCGGGTCTTTCACCGGGTCTACCAGGACTTTTTTACCGTCGAACACCACCCGTGCGTAATTGAGCAGTGAGCGGTAGTTGGTGGTGCCACCGTACTGGATGTAATCGCCGATGAAGTCCAGGTCCTGCCCCCGCAGGTTGGTGACATCGATATTGGGGTTGGTGGCGCCTTCCATGTACATCTTCAGGCCCTTGATCCCCGCGGACTGCAGAAACTCGAACTGCTCCGGCTCCAGGTTCAGCGCGCGCCCGAAGAACAGCACCAGGTCGTAATCCGTAACCCGCTGCAGTTCCTCCAGGGGCACGGTTTCTACCTTGATCAGCGGGTTGTCGTTGGACTTGAACACCCGGGCCACCTGGAAGTCCTCGTAGTTGACCAGGGCGATGCGGGTGGGGGAAACCAGGCGGTTATAGCCCTGCCAGGCCCCCACCACCAGGGCTATCGCAAGTACCACCAGACCCGTTTTCCTGCGGCGCGAAGCCATATGCACTCTCCCCAATATTTACCAGGTACAGTGCACAGTCTAGGAGGCGTGTGTATCGCGTTGATGTCGGAAAGCGGGTGTTTTGTAACAGTTTGTAACAGCGATCTCAGGCGGCGAGGTCCGCCAGGCGCAGGTCTACCACCAGTCCACCACCGGGCCGGTTGGCAATAGTGACGTCGCCGCCATGGGAGCGCATCACCGAGCGCGCGATAGACAGACCCAGTCCGGTACCCCCGGTACTGCGGTTGCGCGCCGGGTCCAGGCGCACGAAGGGTTCGAACACGGCCTCCAATTGCTCGTCGGGAATACCAGGTCCCTGATCCGCGACGCGTATATGGCAGGCGCCCTCTTCCAGTGAGAGGGTGACCTCGGCGCTGCCGCCATAACTGACCGCATTGTTCAGCACATTGGTGATGGCGCGCTGCAAGGCCAGCGGCCGACAGCACAAGGTATGACTTTCAGGGCCCCGGTAATCCACGGTTGCACCGAGGTCGACCAGGTCATCGCACAGCGTGTGCAACAGCTTTGCCAGGTCCACATTGACCGGCTGTTCGTCCGCCGCATCATCCCGGGCGAAGGCCAGGGTCGATGCCAGCATGGCATCCATCTGTTCCAGGTCCTGCTCGGCCTTGCGTTGCTGTTGCGGATCATCGATGAACTGGGTGCGCAGGCGCAAGCGGGTCAGGGAGGTGCGCAGGTCGTGGGAGATGGCCGCCAGCATGCGGGTGCGGTCGTCCACATAGGATTGCAGCCGCTGCTGCATGGTATTGAACACGCGGGTCACCCGGCGCAACTCCCGGGAACCGCGCTCGGGAATCGGCGGTGCATTGACGTCGGTTCCCAGGCGCTCGGCGGCCGCTACAAAGGTGCGCACAGGCCGCGCGATCTGGCGTGCGGCCACCAGCGCAAAAATGACCAGTACCAGGCACACCAGTAACAGTTGCGCCGACATATGCACTACCCAGCCGGTGGACGGCAGTCCGGAGCTGGTGGAAAAGCGCAGCCAGCTGGCATCTGCCAGGGGCACCCAGATCGCAATGCGCTGACGCGTCGCCAACAGCGCCTGAAAGGGACCCGGTTCGGCATCGACCTGCTTGATAATTACCGATCGCTGCAGGCGCGCGGACAGGGAGGCTGCCAGCGCGGGCTCATCCACCGCGGCCGTTTCCTGCACGGTGGGCGCAAAAAACAGTTCCAGGGACAGGAAGGGGCTGCTGATAGCGGGCAGTAGCTCACGGCGCTGGGCCGCGGACAGCGGCTCAAACAACTCGATAATAGCGGCGATACGGTCCACCGTGGAGCCCTGGAAAATCTGCGACGCAGCGGCGGATTCCTGGCGCAGGAAAAATGGCAGGGTCACCAGCTGCACCCCGATCAGCATTACTCCCAGCAACAAGGCGATCCTGCCTGCCAGGCCCGCGGGCCACAACCAGCGCACGGCTACCTGCGCACCACCGGCAGGCTGAACATATAACCGCCGCCGCGCACTGTTTTGATAATGGCCGGTTCCCTGGGGTCCGGTTCGATCTTGCGCCGCAAGCGCGACAACTGGATATCGACACTGCGGTCATAGGGTCCACTTTCACGCCCGTGGGTGCGCTCCAGCAGGAAGTCACGGCTGTGCACCTGTTGCGGATGTTCCGCCAGCACCTGCAGCAGGCGAAATTCACCGGCGCTCAGTGGCACCAGCGTGCCGTCTTCGCGCTTCAATTCCCGCCGCCCCAGATCCAGCACCCAGCCCTCGAACACCAGGTGCTGCCCACCCTCCCCGGCGCTGATCTGGCCCGCCCTGCGCAACACCGCGCGAATACGCGCGAGCAGCTCCCGGGGATTGAATGGCTTGGTCAGGTAATCGTCGGCGCCCATCTCCAGGCCGACAATGCGATCCGCATCTTCCGCCACAGCAGTTAACATGATGATCGGTACCTTGCAGCTTGCCGACAGGCGGCGACACAGGCTCAGGCCGTCTTCACCCGGCAGCATCAGGTCCAGCACGATAAGGTCAGGTTCTTGTTCAGACAGCCGCTGGAACAGTTGCTCACCATCGCCGGCAAGCACAACGCCAAAGCCGTGCTCGCGTAGGAAATGCGCCAGCAGCTCGCGAATTTCACTGTCGTCATCGACGACCAGTATCTGTCCCTTGTCTGTCATAGGGCCAATGTAACAGCAGCCACAGAAAGTGACAAAGCCGCCATCGCCAATGGAGTCCATTGGGAAACATGCGGGCAAGGGCTGGTGCTGCAGTGACAGGGCGCGCGAGTCGAATTACAGTAGGGTGCGCAAAGCGCCCCCTAAAAATATCTGAGACAGGCACCGGCATGAGTATGTTCCCCCACTACCTGCGTAACCACCTGCAGGCCCCAGGCGACAGCGAGACGGCGGGCGGCGGTAGCGCGTCCGGTCTGGACTTCGAAAACCCCCTGGACAACCTGTACGCCTTCGGCAAACTGTGGGCAACCTACGCGCAACAGCCTGTTTTTTCTGCTTTTCACGGCATGATGTTCGCGCGTGTGGGGGATCAGCGCCTGCAGCCGCTGTTCGGTTACAGCGGCTTCGGCGGTTTCCAGGCAAAGTTACTGGACAACGGCAACGTGCGCCTGCGCGGCAAGGAGACGGGGTTTTTTACCGACCTGGCCAGCGGCGAGGTGCT
>Ga0316194_10004042_pt1 | contig 10165 bp, 10 predicted proteins | sample CroRivsedime1_MG_FD_204936 | JGI IMG/M metagenome (GOLD analysis project Ga0316194, IMG submission 204936) | Coastal sediment microbial communities from Maine, United States - Cross River sediment 1 | ecosystem: Environmental > Aquatic > Marine > Coastal > Sediment | place: USA: Maine... | reverse complement strand
CGTTTGATCGTGTCGTCGATACGAGCGAGGAACCGGCGCTCCTGCTCTTCGTCGCTCACCGAGAACCAGTACTTGATGAGGAGGATCCCACTGCGAACCAGCATCCGCTCGAACTCGGGACACGAGCGGAGGAATTCCGTGTACTCCTCCTGCGTGCAGAAACCCATGACCGGCTCGACCAACCCCCGGTTGTACCAGGACCGATCGAACAGCACCATCTCTCCGGCCGCCGGCAGACGGCTGACGTAGCGCTGGAACCACCATTGTGTCTTCTCGCGTTCGGTTGCCGTTCCGAGGGCCTCGACTCTGCAGATGCGGGGGTTGAGGCGCTCAGTGATGCGCTTGATCACGCCACCCTTGCCGGCCGCGTCACGTCCCTCAAAGATCACCACGACCTTGAGACCCTCCTCTTTGACGTAGCTCTGGAGCTTGACCAGTTCCGTCTGGAGCTTCGCGAGTTCGGCCTCGTAGTACTTCTTCTTGAGCTTCGGCGGTCTGACACTCTTCTGGGGCTCGACGGTGTCGAATACCGATTCGTACGCCACCGGCTCCTCGGCGGCCAGTTCTTCCGTGGCCAGCTCTTCTGCCACCAGCTCTTCGGCTACCAGTTCGTCTGTAGCCAGCCCCTCTGCCGCCGATCCCTCTGCCTTCGAATCCTGTGACATCGACATGTGAACCCCTCAGGTTGCCGTGTACGTCACACGATACCGTCTGCGCCTGGTGCCTGCCGCCCCTCGAGACTGGAGTGAGGGATCGCGATCGCTGTAGTGTGTGAAGAGAAGGGGTGATCGAGATGCCAAGCGACGAGACAGCCCAACCACCTAGCGAACCAACGCCTGAAGAGTTGGTGGACGTTGACGAGATTGAAGCCGCAGCGGTGGAGGATTCCGCGGTCGACGCCGAATCTGTTGAGGTCGACGACTACGCCGCAATGCGCGCCGAGAACGAGGAATTGCGAAAGCAGCTCGCGGCGCAGCAGAGCACGACGACCAAGACCCGCTCGTCCGGACAGCACACGTGGCGCAAGATCCTTGCCGGCGTGTTGGCCGCGCTTGCGATCATCACCCTCGTCGCCGGCTTCAGCATTGTCTGGCTGGAGACAACACTGGGTGATGAGGATCAGTTCGTCGCCACGCTCGCGCCGCTACCGCAGGAGGATTCGGTCGCCTCAGTACTCGCTCTGCGAGTGGCCGATGGCGTCGTCGAGGCCGCCAATGTTGAGGCATACGTCGCGGAGACCCTCCCAGAGGAGTTGGAGTTCATCGCGCTTCCGGTGACGAACTCAATCACTTCGGTGGTTGCAACGGCCTCAAAGGAGGTCATTACCTCGGACGTCTTCAGTGCCATCTGGTCGAAGGCACTTCGCGTGACTCACAAGGCGGTGAGTGCGGTGCTCAGTGGAAATGACGGTGCTCTCGTCGCTGAGGGTGGCCAGGTCGCCATCGACCTTGACGAAGTAGCTGCTCAGGTGGTCGGAGAGGTCGAGTCTCTCGGATTCGACCTGCCGGAGGGTGACTTTGAGCTTGGCACGGTTGTTCTCTACGAAGACGAGCAGTTGGCGACGGTGCAGGCCATCGCTCAGACCCTCGATACGGCCGGTTGGTTCGTTCCATTGCTCGCGCTCGTGTTCATCGTTGCGGCGATCTGGGTCTCGTACGACCGACGAAGGATGACCGCCATTCTCGGGTTTGGAACGGCGATCGGCCTGGCGCTGAGTCTCATTGGGCTTCGGATGGGTCGCAACTGGCTCATCAACGCAATCGAGGAGGAGACCAGACAAATAGCTGCTGGCGATGTGTGGGACACGATCGTGAACCGCCTCTTTGAGATGATGTGGGCCGGTCTGATACTCGCGCTGATCGTTGGCATTGCCGCGTGGGTGATGGGACCGGGCTCCAGGGCTCGTCGCACCCGAGCATGGGCATCCGGAACGATCGAAGGTTGGCGGCGTCCCGTTGCAGCGGATCCGAATTCGTTCACGAACTTCGTCGCGAACTGGAAGCCGACGATTGAAGTAGTTGCTGTTGCGGTTGGGTTCGTCTACATCTTCTTTGGACCATCACCCTCCGGCTTCTCGGTGTTGCTGACGGCGGTGATCGTGCTTGCCGTTGTTGTTGCGACGGAAGTCCTGGCGGCTTCAGAACCCGAGGTCGATAGTGAGAGAATCGATGTGGTCGACTAGTCGAGCATCTCCACGGAGGTAGTCAGACCTCCGTGGAGATGCTGCTTCGACTCTGAGCATCTGACCGCTATTCGGCTCAGGCGGGGTAGGGTCACGCTCCATCGATCGAGACGGAGACAGGCATGCAGAAATCGTGGTTCGGGAGCCTTGCGGTCTTCGTGCTCGTGCTCGTTGTCCTCAAGTTCTTCTTCGGATGGAATATCTCGATCATCGGGAGTGTCGTACTCACGATCATCCTGTCGCTCGTCTTCTCGCTGGTCAACCGTCGCTGAGGCCCAGGAGCGCTAGCCGGTTTGGCGCAAATCCCGTCGCCGGAAGAACACGATTGCAAGCACCAGCAGGATCAGGAAGAGTCCGGCGAGGACCGCGGCGTGGCCCCAGTGCATCCCGGTCAAGAGCGGATCGCTGCTCAGGTAGTAGTAGAACGGCGACACCTTTGCCCACGCGGCCGTACTGTCGTTGAGCGGCAGGAAGCCGTTGATGATGAACATGACCACCGCCGCGCCAACCGCGCCGTAACTGGCAATCTGTGTGCGCCCCGTGGCAGCTCCAAGGGCAAGAGCCAGGGCGCCGAAGGCCAGGCCGAGCAGCGTCGCAAGCGCACACGCCGCTGCGATGTTCCCCATATCCATGCCGAGACCGCCGAGCAGTGATCCGGCCGCTACGCCGAGGAAGGCCGCGAGTCCAACGATCACAGCGTAGAGAATCATCGTCAGCGTCTTCTGGAGGACAATCGTCGATCGACGGACCGGATTCGCGAGGAGGAGGCCCATTGTGTTGCGCTTTTCCTCACCGGCAAGCGCAGCCGTTCCGATGACGACGGTCACCACAAGGATGCTGATCGGGATCGTGAGTCCGAACATCTCGATCTGGTAGAAACCTTCGGGGGTGCTCATGTCGCCGCCGCCGAAGAGTGAGAGGAGTGTTTCGGGGAACTGGTCGCCGAGGGACTTGAGTGTGTCGTCCATCATTGTGTACATCGGTCCGATCATCACGGACATCAGGAAGAGAACGGGGACGATCACGTACAGCAGGGCTTGGTGTTCTGACGCCGTCTTGATCCAGATCTTTGACACCCTGGCCGTGCCGGCGAGCATCTCTGCGGCCTTGTGCGTCATTGGGTTGGCGCGAAGGCGGTCGATCATCTTGGTTCCGACGGACTGGCTCCGCAGATCGCGGCGATTGACCCCTACGACACCGAGGACGAGAAACGTGACTGCGCCAACGGCGAGAATCGCGAAGTCGCCCCAAGAGATTCCGTTGAGCATTGGATCGCCGCTGCTGAAGTAGTACCAGGGGAAGAACTCGGCTAGGCCCGCGACTTCGTCGATCAATGGAAGCAGGCCCACGGCAATGAAGGAGACGACCATCACCCCGGCGCTGACGCCTGCCGCGAGTGCACTCTTCCCGGTCCAGCCGCTGAGAGCGAAGGCGAAGAAACCGTAGAACAGTGCGTTGACGAACATCATCAGGACCAGTGCATTGACATCCATCGTCCCGATCTCGACATCGAGCATCAGCGGAGCAGTGATCCCCGCCAGCCACAGAACCGCGAATGCCATCGCGGTCACGGCAAAGAGTGCGGCTGCCTTCGAAAGCGCCATGCTGGTGCGACTCACCGGGTTGTCCAGCAGGAGACCGACCGTCCCGTTCTTCTCCTCTCCTGCAATCGACACGGCCCCACCCGCGAGCGCAACGGCAGCCATCGTGAGCATTCCGTACCCGGAGTAGATGGCTCCGTAGGCGAGGCCGCCGACATCAGCTCCCTCCGGGATACCAAACACGCTACGGAACGCTTCGGGAAGGTCGTCCCAGAACGAGACGTCGATCCCTCGGTAGACGGCCATGCCGAACACCATCAGCACACCGAGCGACACGGCAGCGATCAGAGGTGGCTTCCACCGATCGAGCATGGTCTTGGTGAATACGTTTGCGTACATCGGAGTCACACCTCTTCGCGGTAGTAGGTGAGGAAGATCTCTTCGAGGTCTGCTTCCTGTGAGTTGATGTCGGTGAGGGTGAGGCTCTGGCTGTTGGTAGCGACGCGCAGCAACTCCTCCATCTGACCATCAAACGAAAGACTGACGTGATGGTTTCTCACCTCGACCTCCCGCACGCCGTCGATGGGTTCGAACAGGCTCGCATCCGGTGCGCCGTCGAAGTAGAGATCGACCCGCCGAATGGCCTTTGACCGGAGTTGCTGGACACCTTCGACGGTGACCAGGTGGCCGGAACGGATGATGCCGACTCGGTCGGCAACACGCTGGACTTCAGACAGGGTGTGGCTCGAAAGGAATATGGTGGCGCCGTCTGCGACGGCCTCCTTCATCATGCCTTGGAACTCCCGCTGGACGAGCGGGTCGAGGCCCGCACTCGGTTCGTCCATCATGTACACCTGGGGTTTGTTCATGAACGCCTGGATGATGCCGACCTTCTGACGGTTTCCGGTCGAGAGGTCGCCGATCTTCTTCGAGAGGTCTGCCTCGAGTCGGTCAGCGAGGGCGTCGACGTACTCCCAATCGACTCCACCGCGCAGATTCGAGAAGTACGTGAGGGTGTCCCTGCCTGTGAGATTCGGGTACATGGCAAGATCGCCCGGGATGTAGCCGATGTGCTTGCGGATCTCGACCGAATCCTGATGCGTGTCGAGGCCGACAATCGTGGCCGTTCCTGCAGTGGGCCGGATTTCGTCCATGAGCGTGCGGATCGTGGTCGTCTTTCCCGCCCCGTTTGGACCGAGGAACCCGAAGATCTCGCCCGGAACGATGTCGAGATCCAGGTCCACGAGGGCTTCGACCTTGCCGTAGTGTTTCGTGAGGCCCTGGGTGTGGATTGCGACGTTGTCGGTCATGCGTCTTCCTTGCTCGTAGGTGCCGTTTCGGGCTGTGTTCTCTGTGGGTGTGAACTTGTTGGTTGGTCGTCCGTGGCGGCCAACTCAGCGAACACCCCCTGGAGTTGGGCGGCGAAGGCTTCGTTCAGGACACCTCCACCCATGATCTCGTATGCCGGACCGGCGTAGGCGGCGATTGCGGGATCCGCCCCGATATCGGGGTTCGTGAGGTCGACACCCAGAATCCTTCGCACGTGCCGGTGAAGGACCAGCGCCCCGAGCGACCACAGAAAGAGCACGGCGGCGCGGCCGTGCGGATTGGCCGACGGCTTCACGACACCGGTTTCGACGCCGTATGCGAGGTAGCCCTCCGCGTCGGCGACCAACTCGTCGACGAGATCGGCCACGATCGGGGAGTCGTCAACCAAAACGGCAGCGAGGTACGCCATCACCGGTCCGGCATTAGCCCCGCGAAGTGCCGCGAGCACATCAATGCTGGGCCCGGCCGAGATGGCGTCGTGTTTGTAGTCGCGGATGGTCGCAGCGACGTACCGATCGCACTCGGATCTCAAGCCGTCCATCGATCCGAAGTGGTGGATCACCAGTCCTGGTGAGACGCCCGCGCTGGTTGCGATCTTCCTTGCCGTTGTACCGTCGATGCCGTTCTCTGCGAAGCAGTCGATGGCCGCGTCGCGGATACGAGCTTTGGCCGTCCGATCGTCGGCGACCCCGTCTTCCGCAGAGTAGGCCACGGTTGAACTCATGTTCAATAGTATAAACAGATGTTCAGTACAGGTCAATACTGGTTGTGATCGAAGGCCCGGACCCGCCGAGGTGGAGGCGTGCGCTACGGTTCACGACCTCGACTACAAAGAGGACGGCATGCTCGCCGGCAGCTCCATCGCTCTTGCGACCCAACGGATGGTTGCCCCCATCCAAGGGATGCACCGCTCCATCTCCGAACGCTGGTTTGCGGCCGGGGGAGCGCCCGCCCGCCCCGTCCGGCACGTTCACCACGCTGTCTCGAACGCGGTGTACGGCTCGATACGGGCCGGTGGTGCCGTTGCCGGGTGGGTGCTCGACACTCGGATGCCCGACACGTCGCCGGCCTCCGAGTCCCTGCAATCCGTGGTGAACGGGTTGTGGGGTGACACCCTCGAACGGCACACCAGCCGACTCGCGATTCCCATGAGCGTTCGCGACCGCACCTCGGGTCATGTGCCGCTACCGACCCGTCTTGAGCCGGCCTTCCCGGGCGCCACGGGTCATCTCGTCGTCTTGGTCCACGGGCTGTTTGAGACCGAGCGGTGTTGGGAAGGCACCGAGGAAGAACCCGGGTTGGCAGAGGCGCTCGAGGGCGACCCGCTCCTGACCCCCGTGCCGATTCGCTACAACTCCGGACTTCGGGTATCCGACAATGGGGCCCGCCTCGCAAGTCTGCTCGATGAGATCCGCGCAGCCTGGCCGGTTCCGGTGGAGTCCGTTTCCCTGGTTGGCCATTCGATGGGTGGCCTGGTGATTCGCAGCGCTTGCGGCATCGCCGAAGCAGCTGATCAACGTTGGATCCATGATGTCGACGATGTGGTGACGCTGGGCACGCCCCATCGGGGTTCACCGCTCGAGAAGGCCGCCAACGTTGCAGCGTGGGCGCTCGCGGCGGTGCCGGATACCCGACCGCTTGCCGAGTTCCTGAATGGCAGAAGTGTTGGGATCAAGGACCTCAGGTTCGGAGCAGTCGCGGAGGACGATTGGCGGGGGACCGATCCGGATCTCCCGCTGCGGGACACCGTCGGCGATCACCCGCTGCCTTCCGGCATTCGGCACCACTTCATTGCAGGTGTCACAACTGCCGATCCGGCACATCCCGTGGGCAGGGCTGTTGGCGACTTCGTGGTGCGCCCGTCAAGCGCCACCGGTGGCCGGGATCTGAAGCCAACGAACGAGGCGGTCTTTGGTGGTGTGCGTCACCTCGATCTCCCCGGCACTCCCGCTGTCGTTGAACGTGTGATGGGGTGGCTCACACCTCGGTAGTTGAGATGAACACTTCGGCAAGGCTCTGCCCCCATTGTCGAGCGCGGTCGATCTCGCCGTCGGTGATCGGGCCTTTTCCCCCTTCGACGAGGAAGATCTCAGCGGGTACGAGGATCCGGTAGCCGATCTTCTTGAGGCGCTTTGCCGCACCGCGGGCCGCGGACCCGGGGAGATTTGGCTTGCGAATACTGGTATCGAAGGTCGCTGTGGCGGTTCCCGAGACTCGCGGGAGGTTTCCCATCCACTCACGGATCCCCATGTCGAGTGAGATGACCGGCCCGTCTGCGTCATCGGCCCCTTGCTGGCGGGAGCTCTTTCTGCTGAGGCCGAACTGATGAGTCGGTCCGCCGACGACGAGCAGGTCCGCTGAAGACGGATCGACAGGAGCGGCGCTGACTTCCATGAGCTCCGTTGTGATCTCCTGAGCCAGGCCTTCAGCGATGGTTTCGGCGATGAGCTTGGTATTGCCGTAGAGAGATTCGTACACAACGAGTGCGTTCATCGGAGTACCTCCGGTTGACGGCTCCATGGTGTACCGATCCGATGCAGCCCCGCCAGGGCCAACGGTCCCGGTCACCGAACCGCGCGGGCAATGAGGGAGTGGCGTTTCGGTGTGTTCTCGCTACGCCGAGTATCCCGCACTCGCTGCGTCAGCGTCATCTCGATGGTGCGGTCCAAAGTCTCCGAAGTCGTGGAAGCCACCGGGCCCGCGCCGTCCCATGAACCCTTCATCGTGGAAACCCTCGCCCGTGACGAACCCTTCGGCGTGGCTTCGGGCCTCTGCGATGAGCTGATCCGCTTCCGCTTGGGTCAAGCGGCCCGCTTCAACGGCCTGGTTGATCCCCTCTTCCATGAGGCTGACCATCGAGTCAACGAATGCCTCTGGATCATCGATGATGTCGATGAGGGGTGTGCCTTCGGCCAGCGCATCCGCCAACTCCTCGGGCGTGACGCCGAGCAGATCTGTGAGATCCCCGTCTCCTCCGAAGAATCCGAACCCATGCGGGCCAAATCCGTCGTTCATGAAGTGCTCAGTGTCAAAGTCGTCGGGAAGTTCGCCGTTCCAGGGTCCGTGGCCCATGAAGTGGTCGGGGTCGAAACCCTCGGGGAGTTCGCCGTTCCAGGGTCCGTGGCCCATGAAGTGGTCGGGGTCGAAACCCTCGGGGAGTTCGCCGTTCCACGGTCCGTGCCCACGGAACCAGCCCTCCATCTCGTCGAGCTGTTCCTGGGTAGTGAAGCCGCGTTCGACGAGATCCTGTAGCCGTTCCTCCATGAAGCCCGGCATCGGAACGTCTGTCTCCGGCACCGTGGTCTCGGCCTGCGGTTGCGTGGTCTCGGTCTGCGATGCCGTCGCGGTGTTGTTCGCATTGATGACAACGAGGGCAATGGCCGAGACAATGAGAATCACGACAACACTGGCTGCGGTGATCAAACCCTTCATCGAGAGTGCCTCCTGGTCGTGCACGCCAACGGGGCGAAGATGCCCCATGCGGGTGGTTGGTATCCCTCATGCTACGGCCGTGATGTTTGAGCAGCCTGAAAGAAGAATGAGAATTGAGGAGCGGCACGGCACGCTCGAGTCCGTATCATCGCGTGACGATGCGCAATTCGAGCAACTCGACGGAGGACTTGTGAGTGACCCCAGAGGCTCCGGAGATGTGGGCACCCAAACGATTCATCTCGGTCTGGTCGCCATCACGTTTGCGGTCGATGCTGGGCCCCGCATCCTCGGATATGCGCGGCATGGCGGTCCTCAGCTCTTCGCATCGCTACCGGATGACGTCATCGAGCATCCTGCGGTCGGGACGTATCGATTCCTCGGTGGTCATCGGCTCTGGCGGGCGCCCGAAGTGCCGGCGATCTCGTACGCGCCGGACGACACTCCGGTCGAAACTACGGTCACAGATGACGGCTTCGAACTCGTCGGGCCTCTCGGCGCCGATGCCATCGTCAAGGCCATCGCGGTCACTCAGCACGGCGAGCTCACCATCGTTGACCACGAACTCCGCAACGAGGGCTGGACGTCGGTGCGGTGTGCGCCGTGGGCGATTACGCAACTCGTTCCCGGCGGAACGGCCTATCTGCCCCAACAGCGTGGACCTGCGGACGAGGACGGGGTGCTCCCGAACCGCCACATCGTCCTGTGGCCGTACACCGATCTGTCGGCACCGGAAGTCACGATCAGCCAGGAGCAGGTGACGGTCTACGCATCCGACCGACCGTCCAAGTCGAAGGCCGGGCTTCCCAATCGTCTGGGGTGGATCGCCTACGCGCTCGGCGACGAGCTGTTCATCAAGTGGTCTGCCCTCCACCGAGACAGCGAGTTGTACGTTGATCGCGGCGTGAGTGTGGAGTGCTACCGCGATGAGCGGTTCATCGAGATGGAGACACTCGGACCGCTCGTCACGCTGCAACCGGGGAAACGAGCCGTGCATCGCGAGATTTGGATGCTTCGCGAGGTCGCCGCCGACTCCCTCTCCGATGTACTCGATTCTCTGCCGGCCGAACCGGAGGTTCCGGGATTGTGACCTACTTCATCGGAGTCGACTCCTCGACGACCGCCACGAAGGCGCTGCTGATGGACGATCATGGGGCAGTTGTTGCCATCGGGCGATCCGAGTACGACTTCGAAACCCCGCGTCCGCTCTGGTCGGAACAGTCGCCGCATCTGTGGTGGGACGCCACCGTGATCGCGATCCGAGAGGCAATCGCACAGGCCGGAATCGATGGTGACGCCGTGGCCGGGATCGGACTCACCGGACAGATGCACGGCTTGGTGCTCCTCGACAAAGATGGAGAGGTCCTTCGTCCTGCGATCTTGTGGAACGATCAGCGAACCCAGGCCGAGTGCGACGAGATCCGGGCGCGCGTTGGGCCGGAGGAACTCATTGCAATCACCGGGAATGATGCCCTGACCGGTTTCACTGCACCCAAGATCCTGTGGGTGCGCAACAACGAACCTGATGTGTTCGCTCGGGTGTCGCATGTCCTGTTACCCAAGGACTACGTCCGCTTCCGGCTCACCGACAACTACGCCGTCGATCGTGCCGGAGGCTCGGGCACGATCCTGTTCGACCTCGCTGCACGCGACTGGTCGAGCGACGTGCTTCGCGTCCTGGGCA
>Ga0316194_10004040_pt1 | contig 10167 bp, 8 predicted proteins | sample CroRivsedime1_MG_FD_204936 | JGI IMG/M metagenome (GOLD analysis project Ga0316194, IMG submission 204936) | Coastal sediment microbial communities from Maine, United States - Cross River sediment 1 | ecosystem: Environmental > Aquatic > Marine > Coastal > Sediment | place: USA: Maine... | reverse complement strand
GGTTTGCACGGGTTAGATAGGAGTGCTATTAAAATGGAATCTAAAACAAACATCTCAACATCTTCACGATCCTACCGCCCTAGCGGTTTCCGGAACCTGGATCAGGATCAGATCGAGGTTCTCCACAATGCCAGCCTGGAAATTATGGAGCGCACCGGCATGCGTTTTTTTGACCCGGAAGCCTTGGATCTGTTCAAGAAAGCCGGAGCCGGAATTTCTGATGAAAACCTGGTTCGAATTCCCTCTCATCTGGTGGAATGGGCCCGGCGCTGCGTCCCTGAAAATGTGAATATTTTTGACCGAAACCAGCAACTGTGCATGATGCTGGGTGGTGATCGAACCCATTACGGCGTCGGCTCCGACTGCATGTCCACCTATGACCTTGAAACCGGTAAACACCGCACGGCGGTGCTCAGTGACGTGGTCAATGGCGTGCGCCTGGTTGACGCGTTGCCGAACATGGACTTTGTCATGTCCATGTTCCTGCCTTCAGATGTTCCCCGGGCAGTTTACGAACGGCACCAGATGTCGATTATGCTCCAGGAGAGCACCAAACCGATTATTTTTGTGGGTATCGAGGCAGACAGTACGGTAATAGCTATTGATATGGCGGCTGCCGTGGCGGGCGATCTGAAGGTCCTGCAGCAGTATCCCTCTATCATCAATTACGTCAATACGGTTTCGGCATTTCATCACAATGGTGAGAGCCTGCAACGGTTGCTATATGCCGCCGAACGCAATATTCCCAGCATTTATGCCCCTGGTTCGACCCGTGGTACCCTTGCGCCCATAACTTCGGCCGGTGCCATGGCGCTTCATAATGCCGCCCAGCTGGCCGGGCTGGTATTGTCTCAGCTGAAACGCGAAGGTTCGCCCCTTATTCTCTGCGGGCGCAGCGGCGGGTTCCTGGATATGCGCACCATGGTATCGCTTTACACCGCACCGGATGCCGGACCCTATGGCTGGGACCTGGCGCGCAACTATCGGATACCCACATTTACCGCAGCCTGCACGGATGCCAAGATATTTGACGCCCAGGCCGCTGGCGAGACCGCATTGACATTGTTTGAAAAAACCCTTAACGGCGCCAATATTATCCACGACCTGGGCTATCTGGACAGCGCCATGACCGGTTCTCTGGAATTGGTCGTTTACAGTGATGAAGTGATCGAGTGGATCAAGCGATATTGGCAGCCACCTGAAATCTCGGAAGAATCGCTGGCCCTGGACCTGATCCACGCCACAGGCCCTGACGGCCATTTTCTGGAAAGCGATCACACTTTGCGGCATTTTCGAGAGTTGTGGACGCCGACGTTGTTTAACCGCATGGATTTTGAGACGTGGTCTGCGCAGGGAAGCTTGACCCTCCAGCAAAAGGCCAATCAGAGGGTCTTGGCGATCATCGGTTCGCATCGTGCCGAACCCTTACCTCCGCAAGTGAAGGCCAAACTGGCTGAGGTGGTTGCCCGAAAATAACTTCAAAGCCCGAAAGTAAGATATCGTCAGCCCCGCCGCTGGATAGAAAAGAGGCCAATTTAATCGAAAAAGAAACGTAAAAAAGCGAAGATTAAATTCGGCAAAAATAGGAATGGATTCTCATCTTTAAAAGAAAATTGGACAGGATCAACAGGATCATCGGGATAGAACGGCCTTCGGCCGAAAGGGCTCCTCGCCGAAGGCGAAAAAATCCCGTCAATCCTGTAAATCCTGTCTAATAAAATAAAATCGAATCCATTCCTCAGAAGTTTCATACAAGCCAGGGAGAAGAGCGTATGGATGCCAATCAACTGACCGCCCAATTCATTGCTGAAACCCGATGGGAAAAGCTACCGGTTGCAGTTCAGGAAAAGGCTCGCATGTGCCTGATCGATAATTTGGGGGCTACTCTGGCGGGGACACAGACGCGCTACAGCCAGATCTGTGCCGAATATGCCCAGGAGACCTGGCCTTCGGATAAATCAACGATTCTGTTACACGCTAAGAGCGCCTCTGCAGTTGGCGCAGCCTTTGCCAATGCCGCTGCTGCCAACGGCATCGATACGGACGATGGACTGGTATATGCATACGGCCATGGTGGTGCCCAGATATTCCCGGCGGCTTTGGCAGTCGCCGAAGCCCTTGATCTGAGCGGTGAACGTTTTCTTGCCGCCATGGTGGTGGGCTATGAAGTGGCCCATCGTATAGGACGCTGCTGGCACGACGATCATGAGGTGTATCAGGCTTGTGGGTCCTGGGGGTCCGTGGCCAGTGCTGCTGCCGCAGCAAATTTGATGGGGTTGACGAACCACCAAGCCTGGCATGCCTTGGGCATTTCCGATTACCAGGCCCCGAATCTGCCCATGATGCGGGACATCGATCATCCTGCCATGGTCAAACACGGCATTCACTGGGGCAGCATGACCGGCGTCGTTTCTGCTGAAATGGCCGCCCGGGGATTCACCGGGATCCCCTCGCTTCTGGGTAAGGAAAAATATCGCGAGTGGACCATGGATATCGGTGAGCACTATATCATGGTGGATGGTGTCGGCTGGAAGATGAAAGATTATGCCTGCTGCGGATGGGCCCATGCCGGTGTCGAAGGCGCCGGCGAATTGGTCCGCGATCATCACATCGAACTGGATGATATCGATCGGATCGTTGTCGAGGCCTTTCATGAAACCGTCCGGTTGGGAACCAAGCTGCCCGCCACCACGGAGGAAGCCCAGTTCAATCTGGCCTGGCCGGTGGCTGCCATGCTGGTGGATGGTGAGATCGGCCCAAACCAGACATTGGAACACCGTCTCCAAGACCCCAAAATCCGGGACCTTGCCCGAAGGGTCGAGGTGGTCGAGTCCGATGAACTCAACGAACTGCGCCGGTTGTACGAAATGGGCGATCCACGGGGCCGTTTTGCCAGCATCGTGACCATCAAGCTAAAGGACGGTCGAGAATACACTTCCGGGATGAAAGATGGCGGCATGAACACATCCGCGCCGGATTGGACGCGGGAGGTCATGGCTGAAAAATTTAACTGGTTGGCTGGGACCGTAATGGATGCCGCCAAAGCAGATGAAATCCTGGATCTGGCCTGGCATCTGGATGAGATCGGCTGCGTCAAGGAACTGACCGACAAGCTCAAGTAAGAAATTTTATTCCATTAATGGAAACCTGGGGCTCTGGGCCAGGTCAGAGATCATTGGCTCTGCCTTATTAAATAAGGAGTTTTTTAAATCCGAAGCACGCCTGATCTTATAAAATTGGCCGAAAAACGAAACAATATCGAATGACCCAAATTAAAATGATTCAAACAAAAGACATACCCGGTATTGCGATGTAAAGGTTGTTTTTGTCATTAGAGCCTTTAATATTTGAATTTATTTCGACCAATCAATAAGATCAGGCGATATTCGGATTTCGAATTTTGTCGATCGTGCTGGTCTAAATCATGTCCTATGGGCTTAAGTCAATGCCGGGTCGCCTGTACCCGGATCTTTACTTGCCTTAGTGGAGACTTCAGATGGGTAGATTTGGTAAGATTTTAGACATCGATCTCTCAACGGGAAAAATCGAGCAGGGAAATATGTCGCAAAGAAACATCCGGCAGTGTCTGGGCGGATTCGGTTACAATGTGGAGACATTGTACCATCGCATCGAACCGGGTATCGACCCCTTCGATCCTGACAATCTGCTGGTGATCAGTCGCGGGTTGTTGACCGGCAGCGTGGCCCCATCCTCATCGCGCATCCATATCAATGCCCTCTCCCCATTGTCCGGATTGATCGGCAGTTCAAATGTCGGCGGGTATATCGGTTTCAGGATGTACTCATTGGGGGTTCACAGCATCATCATCACGGGGCGGGCTGACCGGCCCGTCTATTTGTATCTCGGGCCTGATGGGGCGGAAGTCAACGATGCCCGGCACCTCTGGGGCCTTGACAACCGCGACACGGAGGAACGTCTCAATCAAGACATCGGTTCGGAGAATATCGATATGCTGACCATCGGACCGGCCGGAGAGAGGGGGGTCTTGTTTGCCTGTATTATGGCCGGTTGGGATCATGCGGCGGGTCGAACAGGGTTGGGCGCGCTCATGGGGGCCAAAAATTTGAAAGCCATCGTCCTGCAGGCCGAACCGAAAAATGAAAAGATGAATTCGGAGCAGGCCGATGTGATCCGGCAATATGTTGCCCAAATGAAAAACAGTGTGTCCCGCTATCGGGATTATTCCACATACGGATCATCCGGGGATATTTTAGAGACCAACCAAATGGGCATGCTGGGCACCAGAAATTATCAGGAATATCAGATCGACGGCGTTGAGCGGATTGACGGTCGGCAGTTGAACCAATACGTCAAAAGGAAGCGCAAATGCCATCGCTGCCCCATACATTGTAAGGCTGAAATCGAGTTGAAAGGGGATCGCTATAAGGGGTTTAAAGGCGGAAGGCCTGAATACGAAACCGTCATCGACCTGGGTGCCTTATGCGGCCTGACGGATCCTGAAGCCCTGATCTACCTGAGCAACCTGTGCAACATGCTGGGGATGGATACGATTTCCACCGGCAGTGTGATTGCCTTTGCCATGGAACTATTCCAGCGGGGGATTCTGACGCTTGCAGATACCGGCGGCATCGAACTCGACTGGGGTGATGGGCAAGCCATGGAAGCCGTGATCAGACAGATTGCGCAGCGAGAAGGATTGGGTGACGTCCTGGCCCGAGGCGTTAAATGGGCCGCGCAAAGCATTGGCCGGGGTGCTGAAAAATATGCTTATCATGTCAAAGGGGTCGAGCTTTACGGCGGCGACCCGCGGGGAATGATGGGGGTCGCTCTGGCATATGCGGTATCCATGCGGGGGGGCGATTTCACCAGCGTGTATCCGGTGCCGGAATTCAGGTATACTGCGGAACAGGCGGAGCAGGAGTTCGGCACCCGCGATGTCGTTGATTTCACTGCCACCAGCGGCAAGGGCGCCATGGTGAAAAAATGCATGATCGTCGGTTCGATTATTGATTCACTGGGGCTCTGTAAGGTGCCGGCGCTTTCCATCATCGGCGATTTCAGTCTGGAGATGGAAGCCAGGCTGATCCAGACCATAACGGGATTGGATATTTCGCCGGAGGTCTTGTATTTGATCGGCGAGCGCATCGTGCATATGGAAAAAATTTTCAACATCCGCCAGGGCGGTAATCCTGATGACGACAGCCTGCCTGAATTATTTCTGCAAACCCCCATCGAAAAGGGGCCGATCCAGGGCCGAAAGGTTAACCTGGCACCCATGGTTCAGGAGTTTTATCAGAGCATGGGCTGGGATGAACAGGGTCGGCCAAGGCAGAGTATCCTGCAGAAATTTGATTTGAGCGAGTGATTTTCAGCGTCCGCTTCAGGCTTCGTTCGTCGAGCTACGACCCGGCAGGTTGCTCGCGTCGCAGAGAGGGAAAGCATTTTTTTTGGGGTTAAGATGTGCCCATCAGGCACTTAGGGGCCTTTATCTGACAAGATTTTGCTACATGAAATGGAATACAATTGCTAACAAAGCAAGTTTCTACCTTTCCGAATTATGGCGCGAATGACCCTATAATTGCCCTCGCTAAATTACAGGAGACTTTATGAACGTACATTGGTGGACCCGCGAAGGATTGGATTATCGAGCAGGTGAGTTGCACTTAGGGCGGCAAAACCTGGCTGAATTGGTGCAATCGGCCGGTACGCCAACTTTCGTTTACGATGCGACCCGAATCGCAACAAATCTTGAACGTATTCACACGGCTTTGGACAAACAAGAGGTCGAGCATGAGATCTTCTTTGCTCTCAAGGCCAACCGTTATTTGCCCCTGGTAACTTTTCTGAAACTTAATGGCCGGTGCGGACTCGATGTTTGTTCGCCTAATGAAATGCGTCTTGGGCGTCAACTTGGCTTTCGTGAAGAGCAACTCGTCTACACCAATACGTCAGTCTCCAAAGAAGATATCGAATGGCTGGCTCGGCATCCCCGAGTACATGTCAATGTCGATTCGCTGACTAGCTTGCGTCGTCTGGCAACGCGTTGTCCGGGACGGTCGCTAGGGCTGCGTATTAACCCTCAGATGGGTGTCGCCTATCATGATCATCTCTCCTATTCGGGTGACAAGATTACGAAGTTTGGCATCTATGAGGACCGTTTTACTAAGGCATTGGCTTTAGCCAGTGAGTTGGGCGCACCTGTCTATGCCCTGCATTTTCATATGGGGTCGGGCTATATGACACATGATTTGGCCCAATTTGACCAAGTATTGTCGCGCGTACATCAATTCGTCGAGCAATGTCCCACTGTGAATACGCTGGATATCGGCGGTGGACTTGGCGTGCCGCTGCGACCAGAAGACGAAGGGCTCGATCTGGATCAATGGGCGACTGTCGTTGCCCGTCATGCTCGAGAGATGGGGGTGAAAATCCAGCTAGAGCCAGGTGATTATTTGCTAAAGGATGCAGGCGTCTTATTGGTTGAGGTGAATACGGTTGAGGAGAAGCAGGGGACTTTATTTATTGGTGTAAACGCCGGCTTCAATTTGCAGAATTCGTATGCCTACTACGATATGCCATATGCGTTTGCCCCGCTGCGACATGATCCGGCTGCTCCAGTCGTACAACTCTCGATTGCTGGAAATATTAATGAAGCGATTGATGTGTTTGGGGAAGAGATAGAAATGCACCGGCCGGTCGAGGGCGACTATTTGGCCATCGTCAATGCCGGTGGCTACGGCTCGTCCATGAGCTCCAACCATTGTATGCGCGGCGAATTTAGCGAATACATTCTTTTTCCGGACAATTGATGTCCACGTGAACTCTTAAACTGACATCACGCGGCTTACGAAAAAAAGCCGGCACAGATGACGATGTGCCCACATTGATCGATTCGGATAGTTGACCTAATCGGGGTGAAATCTTAAAATCACTTCACCGGCCAATATACGGTAGTTGAATTCAAAAATCCAAAGAACTACACATCCACAGATCCTCCAAAGTTCCTGTAATAAAACGGATGATCACATTGGAAATTTCTAACTTTAAGAAATCGACTGTCAAAGATCAGTCATAGAATATTTCGCACCAGTGCTGCCGCAGTCCCTGCTGTTTCGGCATATCCATCCGCACCAATTGATTTGGCAAAATTATCTGTAACCGGCACCCCCCCGACAATGATTTTTACATGATCACGAATCCCCATTTCTTCCAACGAGTCAATAACAACTTTCATCTGTGGTATGGTTGTTGTCAAAAGAGCGGAAAGGGCTAGTATGTCCGGTTTTTCATTAACCACACAGCGGATGAATTTATCCGTGCTTACGTTGATACCCAGATCTATGACCTCCATCCCAGTTCCCTTGAGCATAACGGAAACAAGATTCTTTCCAATATCGTGAAGATCGCCATAAACAGTCCCGAGGATTACCTTGGCCTTGGTCTTTTGAGTCAATGAGGAAGTAAGTGCGGGCTTCAGCAACTCCACCCCCGCTTCCATAGCATTGGCTGCCATGAGCCCATGATTTTCTCCATCCCTATGGGTGATGATATACTTACCAAGGGGCTGAAGGCGATCAGCGACCTTGATGTGCCAGGGAAGTATATCTTTTTCAAAATATGGAGGAAAGGTTATGATTCTGTCATAATTTCCACCCCAAATGATCAATTCTCCAGGATATTTTCCATTTTATTTCAACTTCCACCTCGGAGTTAAACCCCATGCTATAGCAAGTTTCAGGAGGGGCATAGATGCCGAGAGCAGAAAATACCCAATCATCATAGGCTGTTTCCAAATAAGAATAATCAGAATTGAGGCGATAGATCCCCCAACCCTCGTTCCGACAAATATCCTCAATGCTTGCGTTCTTGTACTCTTTGGGGAGGGTGTTAGTGGCCCTTGCAGCAACGTGCCAGAGATCAAGTCTCGGGGCAAAGGGCATTGCATCTGGCATTTCGCCCCTGATAAGAGTTAGCATTCTTTCTCAGTTTGTCACATTACCTTCCTTTAGTTTTAATAGGTTAGCAATAGGGTGAGGTAGAGGAAGCCGCCATACGGAAGATCGGGTATTTAAAAGCTATATATAATATTAGTGTGGATTTGCTTCGATCTTCATTGGTTTTTTTTTACCGTACGATTCGAGGCGTCGGCAGGCTTCATCCAAAACCGCACCTTCTTTGGCAAAACAGAAACGTGTTAAAATCTTTCCTGAAGCATCATGGTAAAAAGCTTCTCCAGGTACGCTAGCCACCTTGATCTGCTTCAATAAATGCATCACCTTTTTTTCCCAGAGCTACCCGGGATTCCGGAAATATCGCAAAGGACATTAGTCAGGACCAATATATAGCAATGGATAAAAAATGGCAGACCTTTCGACGGGCTCAGAGCCAATAAAAAATTAATAGGCTTACGAAATATACACGTAAGCCTATTAATTTTTTATTGGCTGAGGGACCAGGATTCGAACCTGGGTTAACGGGGCCAGAACCCGTCGTCCTGCCGCTAGACGATCCCTCAGTGGTGTGTAAACCTGACAATTATAATATTTATCTCAACGCGTCAAGTAAATTTTAGATTTGAGAATTTGCTTCAATATACCGTATAGCTTTCTCAAGCCGCGGGATCACGCGTTCGGGTCCCAAAATGGCAATGATCTCAAAAATACCCGGGCTTGCGGTCTTGCCGGTCAGTGCCAGGCGTACCGGTTGGGCGATTTTGCCCAGCTTGAGACCGGTTTGATCCATCACGTTTTTAAATGCATCCTCGAGGTTTTCCTGGCTGTAATTTGCCAGAGTTCCCAGTTTTTCCGTTAGCAGCTTCATGGGTGCCAACGCTGCCGGTTTGAGAAATTTCCGGGCGGCCTTTTCTTCGTAGGTTATATCATCAAGATAAAAAAACAAAGCACCCTGGGCCATTTCTTCAAGGGTCTTGCTGCGGGGGATAAGGGTTTCAATGACATTGCGGCTATAGGCATCTTGTTTGATTTCGATGCCGCAATCTTTTAAAAATGGTGTCAAGGGCGCTAGCAGATTCGCCGGAGCGGTTGCCTTGATATGCTCTGCGTTGAGCGCCAGCAGTTTGTCCGGATCAAAAATTCCCGCCGAGCGACCGATGTTTTTAAGGTCAAACACACGGATCAGTTCATCCCGGGTAAAAAATTCCTGATCACCATGGGACCATCCGAGACGTACGAGGTAATTTACCAGTGCATCGGGCAGAAACCCCATGTCCCGATAGGCAGTTACGGACATGGCGCCGTGGCGTTTGCTTAGCCGGCTGCGATCGCTGCCGAGCACCATGGGAACATGCCCGAAGGTGGGCAATGGGGCCTGCAGGGCACGGTAGAGCAGGAGTTGTTTGGGGGTGTTCATGACATGGTCGTCGCCGCGAATAATCGTGTTGATATTCATGGTGATATCGTCGATTACAACAACAAAGTTATAGGTGGGGGTGCCGTCGCTGCGGCAAATGACAAAATCATCCAATTCATCGTTTTGGAACACAATATTACCTTTAATCACGTCTTCGACCACGGTTGTACCACTGAGCGGGGCTTTAAAGCGTACCACCGCCTTGTCCGTCTTTTTCAGTCCTTTTTCGCGGCATGTACCGTCATAACGTGGCTTTTCCCCACTTGCCATGGCCTGCTGACGCATGACGTCAATTTGTTCCGGCGAACAGGTACAGTAATAAGCATGGCCGGACTCGATCAGTTTATTAAGGTATTCATTATAAATATCGAAGCGTTGGGTCTGAAAATAAGGGCCTTCGTCCCAGTCGATATCGAGCCATTGCAAGGCATCGAAGATGGCATCTACCGAGGCCTGGGTTGAGCGTTGGGTATCCGTATCCTCGATTCGCAGCACAAATTTGCCGTTCATATGCCGGGCATACAGCCAGTTAAAAATTGCCGTGCGCGCCCCTCCCACGTGAAGATAACCGGTGGGACTCGGGGGAAACCGTGTGATGATTTGTTCCATTTATGCCTCCTTACTGAAGTGGTAAAAAGTTTCTTTAAAATATGGTTAAGTATTCGATATTATAATTACTAATTGCTAGACAATTTACTTAAAATATCTCATCAAAGTAAGTCATTAGGATGTTGTGGTTATTCACAAATTTTGCGCTTAAGCATAATTGTCCATATTTTTCCATAAAAATCCCGCACTTATTGAGCGCTTCACATT
>Ga0316194_10004037_pt1 | contig 10170 bp, 8 predicted proteins | sample CroRivsedime1_MG_FD_204936 | JGI IMG/M metagenome (GOLD analysis project Ga0316194, IMG submission 204936) | Coastal sediment microbial communities from Maine, United States - Cross River sediment 1 | ecosystem: Environmental > Aquatic > Marine > Coastal > Sediment | place: USA: Maine... | reverse complement strand
AGTCGTCGATCGAACCATTTCAGACATCCAGCATCTAGCATCGGATCGAAGGTCACTCGACGATCGATGCCCTCGTGATGTAATCCAACTCCGGGAACTCTGCCTTGAGATAATCGTTGCCGCGACGATAGACCTTGCCCTGCCCGGGCCCCTTGCCGTTTGGCTCGCCCTCGCCATAACCGCTGTACAGGTCTCTGACCGACTCCATACCCTCCACGACCTTGCCGAAAGGGGCAAACCCACTCTCGTCGAGGTAGGAGTTATCGCCATAGTTGACAAAGATCTGGGCGCTCCGCGTGTTGGGCCCTCCCATGGCAAAGCTCACCATGCCCTGTGTGTTGGACTGCTTGACCGGGTCGTCCTTGATGCGAGCGCTGAGCCAGGTCTGGGAAACGGCCGGATCGCCGTGAAAACCCGCCTGGGCCATGAAGTTCGCGAGCACCCTGAAGAAGGCGACGTTGTTGAAATAGCCGATCTTGACCAGGTTGTAAAAACGGTCGGCGCCGAGAGGCGCCCACTCACGGTGGACCTCGATGACAAAATTCCCAGCGGTGGTTTCCATCTTGACTCGATAGAGATCGGGGGCCTGTTCTGTGGCCAGGCTGGGATCGAGAAGTGCCGGGTTGGGTTTGGCGGCGGCCTCTTCCGCAAACATCTTGCCGGTGAACAAAAGTGCGAAACAGATCAGGGTCATTACGACCGGACGGATTGAAGTCATATTCCATCTCCTCTCTGGCGGTATTCTAACGGTACCCTGCCGAAACTGATGTTTGCTCCGTTGGGAGCCCCGCAGGGGCGACAGATGCATAGCCTGGGGCGTGAGCCCCAGGAATCCGGAAACAAAAAATTGTGTGAGCCCTGGAGGGGCGACAGATCGCGGCTGCAGCGTGAGATGCAGCCATTTTTGTCCCATCATCTGTCGCCGCTCCGCGGCTTCTCAAAAAATATGGCAACATGACCCTGGGGCTCACGCCCCGGGCTAAACATCTTCCGCCGCTCCGCGGCTCGCCGCCTTCCTTCACCGCTCTGTTGGGCCGAGGTGCGATGGATAGACCGAACGGAGGCAAGATGAGTGCATCGAAGATCGAGGTAGGTCGCAAGGCGCCGGCCTTCAAGCTGAAGGATCAGGATGAAGCGACGGTCTCGTTGTCTGATCTGAAGGGCAAGTGGGTAGTGCTGTACTTCTATCCAAAGGACGACACGCCGGGTTGCACGACCGAGGCCTGTGAGTTCACCAACGGGATCGCTGATTTCGAGGGTTTGAATGCGTTTGTCCTCGGGTGCAGCCCGGACTCGCCGGAGAAACACCGCAAGTTCATCGCCAAGCACCATCTCGGCGTCCGCCTGTTGAGCGATCCCGACCACAAGGTGATGGAGGCCTACGGCGCCTGGGGCGAGAAGAATATGTACGGTCGCGTCACCGTCGGCGTGATCCGCTCGACAGTCATCATCGACCCCGAGGGCCGCATTGCCCACCACTGGAAGAGGGTCAAGTCGAAGGGACACGCCGAGAAAGTCCGCGAACGCCTCGTTCAGCTACAAGCCGGCTGATTCGACATCGCAGGTTTTCCCCGCCAAGGGAAGTAACCAGTATCCAGTAACCAGTAACCAGACCCACCCTTCCCCCCGGACTCACCAACTGGTTACTGGTTGGGTGGGTGGAAACGCAACTTCCTCAACCGTTCCACGTAAAAATACTCGTGGGTTGAACCGATTCAAAAACGAGTCGAAAAATCATTCGAACGGGGTGGGGAAAATGAAGAAGAAACTGCTTATTGGCTTGCCGATCATCGCGGTCCTTGTGATAGCCGGCGTGACGATGGCGACGCGAGACAGCGGCATCGATGGGGTCGAGGTCGAGGTCGAAAAGGTGGATCGTCGTCAGGTGGTGCAGACCGTGAACGCCACAGGCAAGATCCAGCCGATGATTCAGGTCAACATCTCGGCTGATGTCAGCGCCAAGATCACGCGGCTAGAGATCGAGGAAGGTGAGTGGGTCGAGCAGGGCACCCTGCTCATCGAGCTCGATCGTGAACGGTATCTGGCGGCCGTGGCGAGCGCGCAGGCAAACCTCAATGCGGCACAGGCCAACGCCAACCTGGCGCGCGAAAATATGGTCAAGGCCGAAAAGGACTATGTGCGTACGAAGGAGCTCTTCGATCGCAACCTTGAATCGCAGGCCGAGCTGGACACGATCTACGCGGCAGCGGAGGTGGAAAAAGCGCGGTATCAATCGGTCCTGGATCAGGGTGAGCAAGCCAAAGCGGCGCTTCGACAGGCGCGTGACGACCTCGCCAAGACCACCATTTACGCCCCCATGTCGGGCACCGTGAGCAAGCTCAACAAGGAGATTGGCGAGATCGCTCTCGGCTCCCAGTTCCAGGAGGACGTGATCCTCGAGATCTCCAATCTCGAGGGAATGGAGGCGTTGGTGGATATTGACGAGAACGACATCGTGTCGGTTTCCATCGGCGACGAGGCCGAGATCGAGGTCGATGCGCTGCCCGACGTCAAGCTCAAGGGCCGCGTGACAGAGATCGCCAACAGCGCCAAATCCTCGGGGCTGGGCACCACCGACGAGAAGACCGAGTTCGAGGTCAAGGTCGCCGTCATCGATCCGGTGCCTGAGCTGCGGCCCGGGATGACCGCTTCGGCGGAGATCGTGACCGAGGTGTGCGAAGACTGTCTCAGCGTGCCGATTCAGAGTGTGGCGGTGCGCACCCTCGAGCAGCTTGGAGTCGAGGAAGCCGGCGAGGGCGATGAGGCGCGATTCACACCAGATTCCGAGGGGTTCGTCGAAATCGTTTGGACCGTTGTGGACGGCCGCGCCGAGGCGCGCCAGGTCAAGACCGGTATTCAGAGCGAAGTCCACATCGAGGTGCTGGAGGGTTTGGAGGATGACGACCAGGTGGTGATCGGCAACTACCGGGCCATCAGCAGGGACCTCACGGACGGTTCTATGGTTTCGGTCGGCGGCGAAGACCAGGAGGGTTGAGCCATGGCTCTCGAACTCCGCTCCGTCGAAAAGATCTACGATATGAACTCGGTCGGCGTGCACGCGCTGCGGGGTGTTTCCTTCGGTATTGACGAGAACGAATATGTCGCAATCATGGGACCCTCCGGATCCGGCAAGTCGACGCTGATGAATATCATCGGTTGCCTCGATGTGCCGACCTCCGGGGAGTATCTGCTCGACGGCTCCGACGTGGGGTCCCTCGGTGAGGACGAACTGGCCGAGATTCGCAACGAGAAGATCGGTTTCGTTTTCCAGACCTTCAATCTGCTGGGGCGTTCGGACGTATTCCACAACGTCGAGTTGCCGTTGATCTACGCCGGGATGCGGCCCGGAATGCGCAAGAAGCTGGCCGAAGAGGCCATCGCCAGGGTTGGTCTCGCCGACCGCATGCGCCACCGACCCAACGAGCTCTCGGGCGGCCAACGGCAAAGGGTCGCCATCGCGCGGGCCCTGGTCAACCGGCCTTCGATTCTCCTCGCCGACGAACCGACGGGCAATCTCGACAGCGCGACGGGTTCGGAGATCATGGAGGTTTTCGACGACCTGCACGCAGAGGGCAACACCATCCTCCTGGTGACCCACGAGGACCATATCGCGAGTCACGCCAATCGAGAGATCCGCCTCCTCGACGGGCTGATCGCCAGCGACAGCTTTCAGTCAGAGGCCGCATGAGCAGGATTCACGCCTCTGTCGAGGCCTTTCGAATTGCTTTCGCGGCCCTGCGAGCCAACAAGGCCCGGGGGACTCTGACCACTCTCGGCATCATCATCGGTATTGTCGCAGTGGTGACCACCATGACCGCGGCAAACGGTCTCGCCAATAATTTCCGCGAGAGCGTCTCGGTCCTCGGCACCGACGTGCTCTACGTGTCGAGGATCCCCTGGATCTTCCAGGGCCGGTTCTTCCAGTTTCGCAACCGTCCCAGCCTCAGTCTGAAGGACAGCGACAAGCTCGCGCGCCAGCTCGGTAGGGGAGCGGCGGTGAATCCCACCGACGACACCCGCCGGCCCGTGAAGTACCTGTCGGAGGTGATTGAGAACGCCACGGTCGTCGGTACCACCCACAAGCACATGCTGGTGTCGAGCGCAGTGCCCGAGTACGGACGATTCTTGACCGAACACGACGTCGAGTTCAAACGCCACGTATGCGTGATCGGCACGACCATGCACGAGCGGCTTTTCGGCCCCGTCGATCCGATCAACAAGAAGATCAAGGTCGGCCGCGCGGACTTTCGAGTGATCGGGGTGATGGAGAAACAGGGCAGCGCGGGCAATTTCGGTGGGCCCGACTTCGATAGCCAGGTCTTTGTGCCGGTGACAACCTTCGTCAGGGAGTTTGGAGGGCGTTACCGGAGCTTCGATTTTGCGGTCAAGGCGCCGCCGGGCGCAGACGTGGCGGACTTCGAGTACGAGGTTGTGGGCGAGATGCGTAAGATCCGCAGGCTCAAGCCCAGCGAGGAAGACAACTTCGCGATCAACAAGATGGACTCGCTGCTCGACGCCTTCAACAACGTTATGGGCGTGGTGCTGTTGGTCGGTTTAGCAGTCACCGGGATCTCGCTCTTTGTCGGCGGTGTCGGGGTGATGAACATCATGTTCGTTTCTGTGACCGAACGGACTCGGGAGATCGGAATTCGCAAGGCCATCGGCGCCAAACGGCGAGCCATATTGCTCCAGTTCCTGTTCGAATCGTCGGCCATCTGCCTCGTCGGCGGGGCAGTCGGCGTCGCACTCTCTTTCGGCGTCGCGGCCGCCATCGATCGCTTTGTGTTGCCGGCCAGCGTTTCGCTGCCGATCGTCGTGATCGCTCTGACGGTGTCGGTGGCGGTCGGCGTGATCTCGGGCTTCATCCCCGCCTGGCGGGCATCGCGGTTGAACCCGATCGACGCGCTGCACTATGAGTAGGGGAGGGATGGCAGTATGACCTGGATCGAATCCTTCAAAATGGCCATCTCGGCGATCGGCGCCCACAAGCTGCGGTCCATTCTCACCCTGGTCGGTGTCATCGCCGGCGTCGCCGCCATTATCTCGGTGATGACCGGGGTGTCGGTCGTTCAGAGCCAGATGGAGGCCGAGCTGAGCGTGCTTTCCCACCGTACCTTTCAGCTGTCGAAGTTTCCGATGGGTGGCTTCAACAATGACCGCAACATCAACTTCCGTGAGATTGCGCGCTGGCCGCCGCTAACGATGGAGCACGTCTATGCCATTCGCGAGCGGGTGAGATCCGTCGATCTGGTCGGCGCCGAGCTGTGGCACTACAACACGAGGGTCAGCTATCGAAAAGAGTCCACCGAAGCCAACAACATGGTCTGCGGCGGCACGCCGGAGTATCCGGAGAACAACACCCACTACATCGAGCTCGGACGCAACCTCACTCGAGAGGATGTGGTTGTGGCTCGGAGGGTGGTCGTGCTCGGACACGGGATTGCGGCGGAACTCTTCCCCTTCGTCGACCCCATCGGAAAGACCGTCAAGGTGGACGGCCACAAATTCATGGTGCAGGGCGTCTTTGCCTCAGAGAAGTCGGTGATGAACAGAGGGTTCGACCAATACGTCCTGATGCCGATCTCGGTTTGGACGGAGATGTACGGCGCGCGCGACGAGGATGGTCGCCCGCGCTCCATCTTCATTACGGTACGCGCTCGGCCTGGGGTGCCGCTCGAGGAGGCGCTCGAGGAAACCAGGTCCGTGATGCGTGCCGCGCGGGGGCTGAGCCCTCGCGACGGGGACACCTTCCATTGGTTCACGTCCGACTCGACAATCCGCTCCTTCAACGACGCGACGGCGGGGCTCAAGACCGCCTCCTTCGTGCTCGGAATCGTGGCCCTGGTGGTGGCCGGCATCGGCATCATGAACATCATGCTGGTCTCAGTCACCGAGCGCACCAAGGAGATCGGGATCCGTAAGGCCCTTGGTGCGAAGCGGCACGCCATCCTCCTCCAGTTCTTGATGGAGGCCGTGGTTCTGTGCAACATCGGTGGCGTGATCGGAGTGGCGATAGGTTTCGGTCTCGGTAATATCGTGGCCTTTCTCACCGATTTCGCTGTCCATGTGCCGGTCGAGTGGGCGGTGCGCGGGGTGATCTTCTGTTCGGTGGTCGGTCTGGTCTTCGGCATGTGGCCGGCATTCCGGGCGTCGCGACTCGCCCCGATCGATGCCCTGCGCTACGAGTAGGTCCCTTTCCCGAAGAATTTGTTGTTGCTATCGGAATCCATTCCGAATCTCAATCCAACGCGGATCTCTCGCTAGAATTTTCACTGTGTTTTGCAGCATTTCGCAGAGGTTTCGAGGATCTCTAGGGGGCAGCCACCAATTGGCGCCTGATCCTCCGCAGAGTATGTGAATCCAGGCATTCACACCGGAACTCGTCACTTCTACGAATTGCTTGAAAAAGATTTCACAATCGTAGGGAATTTAGTATGATATCGGCGTTCGTTGGCGGAGCTGTGTTCTTGCGATAGCGTCCGGAAATCAAAGGCTAATCTCAAGAACATCGATGCGAATCAAAGGCTCGATAAAGGAGGAGAAGGTGGAACCCGTACATTTCATTTATCTGACACCGGCGGTGGCAATCGTTGCCCTGATCTATGCCTATATGCGCGCGGCGTGGGTCAAGAAACAGGACGCGGGCAACGACCGCATGAAGACGATCGGAAAGTGGATCGCCGATGGCGCGATGGCGTTCCTGTCGGCCGAGTACAGGGTGCTCGCGATCTTCGTGGTCGCGGTCGCCATCCTCCTCGGCGTCTCGAACCATATGGTGGGCGAGGCGCAGAATACCAACGGCCTGATCGCCCTATCCTTCATACTCGGCGCATTCTGTTCGGGTCTCGCGGGCTACTTCGGAATGAAGACCGCGACCGGCGCCAACATCCGCACCGCGTCAGCCGCCCGCAAGGGCCTCAACGAAGCGCTGCAGGTGGCCTTCAAGGGTGGGTCGGTGATGGGGCTGTCGGTGGTTGGTCTGGCCCTCCTGGGTTTCGGGAGCCTGTTCTTCATCTACACGCGAATGTATCCGCAGGCCTTGACCGAAACCGGCGCCATGATGACAGTGCTCAACATTCTGTCGGGCTTTTCGCTCGGCGCCTCGTCGATCGCGCTCTTTGCGCGCGTCGGTGGCGGTATCTATACCAAGGCCGCGGACGTCGGCGCTGACCTGGTCGGTAAGGTCGAGGCGGGCATCCCGGAGGACCACCCGCTGAACCCCGCCACCATCGCTGACAACGTCGGCGACAACGTCGGCGACGTGGCCGGCATGGGCGCTGACCTCTTCGAATCCTATATCGGAGCCATCATCGCGTCGATGATTCTCGGCGCCGCGTGGTTTGCCGGTCTCGAGGCCGCGCAGACCGGGAGCGGGATGAACGGTATCTACCTGCCGCTGTCGATCGCCGTTGTCGGCATCGTCGCCTCGATCATCGGCTTCTTCTTCGTCCGTACCAAAGAGGGCGGCAACCCGCAGACGGGTCTCAACATGGGGACCTTCGGCGCCGGTGCGCTGATGGTTGTCGGCACGCTCTTCGCCATCAAATGGCTGATGCCGGCGGGCAGCGTCACCGTCAACGACATCATTACCGGTGAGCCTGCGACCTACACGTGGGTCGGGCTCTCGGTCGCAGTCATCTCCGGTCTCGCGGCCGGCATCGCGGTCGGCCTCTTGACCGAGTTCTACACGGCGACGGAGAAGAAACCGGTGGAGTCCATCATCGAGGCTTCCAAGACCGGTCCCGCGACAACCATCATCCAGGGCATCGCGGTTGGCATGAACTCGACCACCTTCCCGGTTCTTGTGATCAGCATTGCAATCATCGTTGCCTACAGGTACGCCGGTCTCTACGGCATCGCGCTGGCCGCTCTCGGGATGCTGTCGACCACCGCTATTCAGCTCGCCACCGACGCCTACGGCCCGATTGCCGACAACGCCGGTGGTATCGCCGAAATGGCCCAACTCGGTCGCGACATCCGCGCCCGCACCGATAAGCTCGATGCGGTCGGCAACACGACTGCCGCCATCGGCAAGGGCTTCGCGATCGGTTCGGCCGCTCTCACCGCGTTGGCCCTGACGGCTGCGTTCCTGACCAAGATGCAGGGACAGGTCAACATCGATGCTGCCAACCCCTACGTGCTCGTCGGACTCCTGATCGGTTGCATGCTGCCGTTCCGTTTCTCGGCCATGGCGATGGTCGCGGTCGGCAAGGCCGCCCAGGACATGATCCAGGAGGTCCGCCGTCAATTCCGCGATATCCCCGAGCTGCGGCCGGCTCTCGAGGCCGCGCAGAAGGCCGAGTCCGAAGAGCGTGAGCCGAATGCCGAGGAGGCTGCGATCATCGCCGCAGCCGATGGCAAGGCCGAATACACCCAGTGCGTGGAGATCTCCACCAAGGCCGCAATCAGGAAGATGATCGCCCCCGGTCTGATGGCGGTGATCGTTCCGGTGGCGGTTGGCATTTATTCGGTCGACATGCTCGGCGGCCTGCTCATCGGCGTGACGATCTCCGGTGTCTGCCTGGCGATCTTCCAGGCCAACGCCGGTGGAGCGTGGGACAATTCGAAGAAGCAGGTCAAGGACGAAGGCCACGCCAAGTGGGGTGACGACTTTGACGAGATGCACAAGGCGACCGTCACCGGTGACACCGTCGGCGATCCCTTCAAAGACACCTCGGGTCCGTCGCTCAACATCCTGATCAAGCTGATCTCGGTCGTCGCGATGATCATCGCGCCGATCCTGTACGCCATTCACTTCGGTTAATCCGAACTCAGTCGAATACCAAGCCGGGCCTTCGGGCCCGGCATTTTTCTTGGAGTCTTGAGGTCTTGAGGTCTTGAGGGTTTCGCTTCACGCGGTCGGCCTGAGTGGGTGGGCCCCAAGACCCCAGGACCCCAGGACCTCAGGACCCCGGGATCATGTACCGTAGTTCCGGATGGAGGTTGCCGATGCACCGTGCACTGCTGCTCGCCCTGGTAATTGTCGTCGGATGCGGTGGCCCTCCCGAACCGCCGCCGGTTGAAGTAGCCCCCGAGGTTGAGACTGGTGTCGCGAAATTCGGTCAAAGCGAGATCTATTACGAGGTCGCAGGCTCCGGCGAGCCAACGGTAGTCCTGATGCACGGCGGATTGCTCGATTGCCACATGTGGGACGAGCAGTTCGAGTTGCTCGCAAAGACGAACCGGGTTCTACGTTACGACGCCAGCGCTCACGGCAACTCGACCCTGCCTCCGGACGTCTATTGGGACCACGCTGATCTCCGCGAGGTCATGAACACCCTCGAGATCGAGCGTGCGGTGCTGGTTGGACTTTCGATGGGTGGAAAGGTAGCGATCGATCTCGCGCTCGAGAACCCGGAACGGGTGCAGGCCATCGTGGCGGTGTCCTCGGGTCTCAGCGGATATCGGTTCGAGTCCGACTTCTACCTCGAGTACCGCGACCTCATGATCCAGGCCTGGCGGGCAGGCGAGTTCGATGCCGTGGTGGAGGCATTCCAAAGGTCCTGGACCGATGGGCCGCATCGCGCACCCGAGGACGTCGATCCCGAAGTCCGGGAGAAGGTCCGCGTGATGGCGCGCAACGGACTCGAGCATGCGATGGAGGGACGGCTCATCGATCCGCCGGCCACCGAAAGACTCGAAGAACTCGCGCTTCCGATGCTGATGGTCGTTGGCGAGCTCGATTTGCCTGGCATCCACGATATCGCCGACAGGGTGGTGGCGGCGAATCCCAACGCCGAGCTCGTCGTCGTGCCCGAGGTAGCGCACATGGTGAACATGGAGAAGCCTGACGAGTTCAACGAATTGCTGCTCGAGTACCTCGCGCAATTCTGAAAGGTCCTGAGGTCGTGTGGTCCTGAGGTCCTGAGGCCCCCCCCCCAAGTTTTTGACAGGGGCCATGTCCTCAAGACCCCAAGACCCCAAGTCCCCAAGACCCCAACAAAAAGCGCCCCGCGGTGACCCGCGGGGCTGAGAAGAAAAAAGACTGTATTGCGATGAAGCTTAGCTATTTTGACTCTGGTAGAAGCCCATCAGGATCTTGGCGACCTCGGGCCGCGCGAATTCTGTGGGCAGATCTTCGCCGGCGGAGAGCATCGCGCGCACCTTAGTGCCCGATAGGAAGACGAAGTCTTCCTTCTGGTGACCTTCGGGGGCGTCGCGCATCATGAT
>Ga0316194_10004034_pt1 | contig 10174 bp, 11 predicted proteins | sample CroRivsedime1_MG_FD_204936 | JGI IMG/M metagenome (GOLD analysis project Ga0316194, IMG submission 204936) | Coastal sediment microbial communities from Maine, United States - Cross River sediment 1 | ecosystem: Environmental > Aquatic > Marine > Coastal > Sediment | place: USA: Maine... | reverse complement strand
CTGACAGAGGCGAACTGGTATCGCTCATGGAGCCGATGAAGATCTCAGAGACTTCACGCCATCGCGGAGTCCTCACAGATCTTTCGGTCGAATTGGCGGCCCACTCGACAGGGTTTAGGCGCAGCCTTCCGGAGGGAGTTCTCACGGCCCTGGCTGACCTGGTTCGGGCGATGAACTGTTACTACAGTAACCTGATTGAAGGCCACGATACGCATCCGGTTGATATTGAACGCGCCCTGAAAGATGACTACAGCACAAACGCCGATCAGCGGAATCTCCAGCTTGAGGCCAAGGCGCATATTGCTGTTCAGCAATGGATCGACGAAGGCGGACTTTCCGGCCGCGCGGTGAGCCCGGAGGGCATCTGTGAGATCCACAAGCGTTTCGGAGATCTCCTGCCGGATGAACTGCTCTGGGTCCCTGGTAGTGAGACGGAAGAACGGGCGCAGGTGATTCCTGGTGCTCTTCGTATGCGTGATGTGAGAGTTAAAGACCACATAGCAGTAAGTCCCGGGGCGCTCTCGCGTTTTATCGAGAAATTCGCGCACACATACAGCGGCCTTGGCAAAGCGGAAACCATCATCGCGGCCGCAGCTGCCCATCATCGGTTGCTGTGGATACACCCTTTCCTGGATGGCAATGGCCGCGTGGCACGATTAATGTCGCATGCAATGCTTCTTGAGGCCCTGGACACCGGTGGCGTCTGGTCAATTGCTCGCGGACTTGCCAGAAATGTGAGCTCCTATAAAAGCCACTTGGCGGCGTGTGACCTCCCGCGCCGAAACGATTTGGATGGTAGAGGCAATCTCAGCGAGGAAAGTCTTGCATCATTCACACAGTTTTTCCTTGAAACCTGCCTAGATCAGGTGAAGTTCATGGAAGAGCTAGTGCAGCCGGACCGGCTTCGGAGCCGCATTCTGCTTTGGGTTGAGGAAGAAGTTCGCGCAGACGCATTGCCACAAAAAGCCGGTCGTATTCTCGAAGCAATCTTGTATCGGGGCGAACTACCGCGAGGCGACGTACCGCAATTACTTGGTGCGAGCGACCGCCATGCACGCCGCGTTGTAGCAGCCCTGAGCGAACGCGGTGTGATCGTTTCAGAGAGCACGCGCGCACCGCTGCGCCTTGCATTTCCGGCCAAACTCGCTTATCGATGGATGCCAGGACTATTTCCGGAACAACGTTAAGAAAGGATGCGAGAGGGCAAACCATGCTGATACCTGACCATGAAACCGCCATTGATTTCTTGAACTATGAAGCGATCTCTCGGACGGTTGTCGAACTCCTCAACGATAATCGGAAACGGCTACTCACTATAGGCATTCATGGGGATTGGGGTGCCGGCAAATCAAGCATCCTGAAGATGGTTGAAGATGACTTGTCCGAGGAAAAGGATGTCGCTTGTCTTTGGTTCAACGGCTGGGCGTTTCAAGGATTTGATGACGCCAAGACTGTACTGATCGAGGCAATAATCAGCGAGCTTGCGCGCCAACGGTCGGGAGTTGGAAAAGTTAAGGACATGGCATCGAGCCTGATCAAACGTGTTGACTGGCTCAAAGTCGCGAAGCGAGGAAGTGGTGTGGCATTCACATTGGCAACAGGCATTCCCGCGCGGTCAAAAAACTCATGCGGCTGTTGTTGAGTTATCCGGTCCCAAGAGAGTACGCGAAAGTAGCTGTTCACAGGCCACCGTCAGTGTAACGGAATAACGGTCTTCTTCAAGGCGGAAGATTCCTCCACCAAGGCAGATCGCCGTGGCCCAAGGCGTTCACTTTTCAACGCCCGATGAATGGCGACATAACGCCCTACCCTTTCGACCACGGCTGGGTGCTGCGAAACTTCGCGGGCCCACTGTAAGGCAACATCGTCCCATAGATTCAGCAGCTCTTGAGGCACCTCAACGGCGTACTCAATCCATGCGAGGTTGCTACCGTGCCATGTATCAAGTCGCTGGGCACTTCGTCCCAGTAGGAAGGGTACGAGATAGAGGTTCTCAAGCATGGTTTGGTAGAGCTTGTTAAACGCCTCTTGCCTGCTACCACCGCGGAACAGTGCCAGTGCCCAGGTCAGATATTGGTACGGCTCTCCGCCGTCGTCGGGGTAGGCACCTTCATACCAGTCGAATAAGGGCCAGAAAGTCCATGTCGTGAAGTACGCTGACGACTTCATTGTCACTGGCGCCTCGAGAGAGGTGCTGGAAGAGAGAGTGAAGCCTGCCGTGGAGGCGTTTCTGTGGGAGCGTGGTTTGGAACTCTCTGCGGAGAAAACCCATATCACGCACATCAACGATGGTTTTGATTTCCTCGGATTCAACGTACGCAAGTACGCGGGCAAGTTACTTATCAAACCCGCCAAGGCGTCTGTGAAGACGTTCTTGGGTGAGCTCCGCAGGTTTATCAAGTCCAATCGGGCGGCCAAGACGGAGCAGCTAGTTCGGCAGCTCAATCGCAAGATAAGAGCGTGGGCTAACTACTATCGTCATGCGGTCGCCAAGAGAACCTTTACCTATGTCGACCATAAGGTGTTTCTAGCGTTGCTTTATTGGGTCAACTATCGGCATCCCAACAAGTCGAACCAATGGAAGCGCAAGCGCTACTTCCGCACTCAGGGTCGACGTCAATGGGTGTTCTACGCAGGGACCCACGACAAGCAGGGTAAGGCGACGCACTTGGATTTGTTCCAAGCGGCTCACGTTTCCATTATTCGACATGTCAAGATTCGCGCTGACGCAACTCCCTATGACCCCGCATTCCAGGATTACTTCGCGCGCCGACAACGCTCGCGAAGGGTCAATCCGTTTGTGTGGAATGGGGCATTTGCCGCGGCGTGGGACTGACCGTTCAGGTGAACCGACGGACAGAGCAACCGGGTCAGGCAACTGGCTCTCGAAAGGCTTGAGCGGTGTGAGGGGAAACTTTCACGCACCGTTCTTCGGGGAGGGAGTGACCGTGAGGTCACTCCCTTACCCTGCAGGGTCAACAGTTCTGGTGTGATGCGTTCAAGGACTGGTGTGATCGCCAAGGGCTCACGCCTCGCTTCGGCGCCGTTGGTCAGCACGGGAGCATTGCGCTCATCGAGCGATTCATCCTGACGCTCAAGAACGAAGGCATGCGCATCATTCTGGTACCACTTCGCACGGACGCGTTCCACCAGGAGCTAACGTGTTTTACGTTCTGCTACAATCACAGTCGCCCTCACTCTTCGCTCCATGCCAAGACGCCTCATGAGGTTTATCATGACTTGTTTCCGGCATGTGAGCGGGCCCGATACGAACCGCGCTCGAACTGGCCGCGCAGTGCGCCATGCGCATCGCCGCCATCACTGGTTGCGGGCCACTGTGGCACTCCCATGCACCTTGATGTGCGCTATCATCAGGGTCGGAAGCACCTACCGATCGTTGAGCTGAGACGCGCGGCGTAGACCAAGCGTTTTGGCATATCTGGGCATCGGCGGTATTCAAGGCGTCGACTGCTTTCATTGTGCCCCGATCTCCGTCACGTGGGCCTTTTGAAGCACCTACACTCCGAAGATGCCGGCTCACAGAGGCATCGTCCAGTCAATTGCCGTGCAAGCATGGGAGTAAACTTTCGCTGGACCACCACACCAGGTTCCAGCCGTTATTTGGCTTTCCTGACTAATCCGTATATTCCCTGTCCCTCATCCGAGTTACCTCGAAAACGCGACTACCGCGATCATCCAATTCGCACTAGCATTAACTCCACAATTACCAGGGAGCAGTTCGCCACATTGCGTAACTCTCCCGCCCGGTTCGCTTACCCGTGAACTCAACATGACGATGGGAGACAAGGCCGTGGAAGAATTAGAGGATGTCGATTTTGAAGATGTGCTAGAAGCAGACAGCTTTTCAGATGACTATGAAGATGGCGGCGCGGATTTCTATGATTTCGAAGATGATCAGTTTCTTCCTGCCCTTGGCGCCCTCTTGCCGATCGCTGCCAAGGTTGCTCCCGCTATCATGAGCCTGCTGGGAGGACTGTTTGAAGAAGAAAGCGAAGAAGACGACGAAGATGGTCTGGACGGATTCGATGACGATGAAGATGCCAGCTACGAAATGCTGGAGTCCGGAGACATGTTCGACGCAGATAGTGATGGCGAAGAGTTCGAAGACGATAGCGAGGATGACTTCGAGGACGGCGAAGGAGACGACCTCGAAGCCGTGTTTCTTACAGCACAGGCAGCCAAGACAAAAGACCCGAAACTTGCCAGTGTCAACGCCGGCGCATTGGCTGCAAAAGCCACCAAAACAGCGCCTCCAAAGCTGAAAAAAAAGATCACCAAACCGTTGACCAAGGGCAGTCTTGCAATTGTGAAGACATTGCGCCGGTCACGAAGCACCAAGGCACTGATGCCAGTCGTTGCGGGCACACTGAAAAAAACAGTACAGGATATGAAAAAGATTGCCCGCACCGGAAAACCGGTCAAGCGCAAAACAGTTATCAAGGTACTCGCAAGAAATATATCCCGCAAACTGAAATCAAAGAGCGCGCTGAAGAGCGTTATAAAGAAGCACGCATTCAAACGCAAAATTCTGAACAAACAGGCGATCAAGCAATCCGAACGCTTCGCCTGAAGCGACACCCCACTGTCAATTGAAACAAGGAGACGCCGGTATGGACGATTTCGAGGATTTTGAAGACGATCTGGAACGTGAAGAATACGAGGATGATTTCGAGGATGGAGAGGATTACGAGGACTCAGACATGTTCGAAGGCGATTATGAAGAATTCGAAGGCCTGGATAGTGAAGATGACGGCGAAGGAGATCTTGAAGATCTCTATGACGGCGGCGATTTGGAGGAAATGGAAGAACTCATGGGCAGCGCTATCGCGGCACGCTCATCAAATGAACAGGATGCGTTCCTGGGTGCACTTGCCTCAATAGCAAGCAAGGTTCTGCCAAGTGCACTGCGCATCGGGAAACGCCTCTTGCCCAAACTGGTGCGTACCGGGCGCAAGTTTATCGGCCGCCTGGTTCGCCGCGGCCGAGGAGCTGCACGACGCGGTGTGGCTCTGGCAAGGCGTGTAGCCAGACGTGGAGCGGGACTGGCGAGACGAGCCGGGGCGTTTGCGCGCAGGGCTGCGAAAGCCGGTGCCAGGGTAGTGGCACGCACTGCGCGCGATGTGATGCGCCGGGTAACCCGTGGTCGGCCAGTCACGACTCGCTTTATTAATCGTCGCGGGGTTGTCAATATCCGCCGTTACTGGCCCTTCGTGGTTCGTGGTCGCCTGCTGCTAAGGCCGGCCTGAGCAAATCTCATGCGTGAATTAATGCTACTTCCGGATGCCAGCCCGGTGACACCTGCACCGCCGCCGCAGCCGACGCGAAGGCGGCCCGGGCATACGCGTAAGGACGCTGTTGCGCAACGCGCCTGGCAACTCTGGGAACAACCGGAACGCATGACCCGTGCATGGATTTACACTCAGGCCATCAACTCAGCACGGCATGTTGCGGGGCTCAAGCCAATTATCAAGAATGAATTCGGCAAAGGCCCCGCAGCGCCCTCGGAAGCCCAGCGTCAGGCAGTCAATACTTTATTAAAACCGTTACAGAAGCGGCTGTTTGCCGGCAGCAACGCAATGAAGGGATTCCGCGAACGACTGATGCGTACCATTGATTATCCCGAACTGCTCCAGTTCCTGATGCTCAAGGAACGTAATGAAAAGCTCACCAAAGCAATCGAACGGGTCTGGGATTTTTACCACGATATCTTCCTGCAACGGCGCACCCGTTTTGCACCACAATTACTGGCCTGCGACCGGATCAGCAAAGATTGCTATCAGGCTGTGTATACCCGGCTCGGCGAGCCCCGGCCGATTCCCGCACCCGCACCCTTCTGTTACATGGCACCGATGCGTTCACCGGCAACTTTCAGGCGTTTTGTGCGCGTAACTCACCTGGGAAAGCTGCCCAATCCTTTTCCCCTGATCAAGGTTCCACGCAGACGTCTTATGAATCCGTGGACACTCGGCGCCATTCCCCACGAGGTCAGTCACAACCTGTCTTCCGACCTCAAATTGTGGTTCACCATTCCCAGAGCCATTCTGCGTCGTCTGCTGAGGGAAAATATTCCGCGATCGGTCGCACGTATCTGGGCACGCTGGCACAAGGAGTTGTTTGCGGATTTATGCGGAACCTTGTTAACCGGTCCGGCGTTCGTTGCATCACTGATTGATCTGTTGTCACGCTCGCCACGGCGCACGCTTGCATTTCGCCCTAGGGCTGTTCACCCGGTTCCCTACCTGCGGGTATTCATCAGTATCGAACTACTCCACCGCATGGGTTTCGAGCGTGAAGCCACGGCCTACCGCAAGTTATGGTCGCGTCTGTATCCCGGTAGATTTTCCGGGACCCTGCCACGCGACCTGATGCAGAATTTCAGCACCGCACGGCGGTTGGTGGTGGATACGGTTTGTTTCCAGCGCTACCGGCAACTGGGCAATCTTGCTTTGGCTGAGGTGGTGCAGTTTTCCCCCAATGACCAGGTAATGGCCGACCAGGCTGCACGCCGCCTCGCGGCCGGCGTCGATCCGGGCATTGTGCCAGAACGCTTTCTGATCAGTGCCGCACGCGTGGCACTGGACAGGCGGCTTGCGCGCCCGGACGTCATTGCAACCAACTTTTATCAAGCGCTTGTCAGGAGATGATCATGGATGCAACAGAAGTCCTGAATAAGATCGTATCAGAGATACAGACTTGCCTGAAATCATTCAGAAGCAGAGAATCCGAGATCAACCGGATCGTAATGAAACTCGAAGGCGACCAGATAAAGAATCATCTGGAACTATGCTGTGCCGAGTCCGGTGGATTGATCGATACAATTGAGAAACAGTCTGATGAGCTGTTCGGCTACGATGATTGTGATCAAAAGACTCTCAGGGCGTTCACACTCGAAATATTGGATTTAGCGGGCAGGCTGGCCAACACTGCACCAAGACTGATGCTTTCAGATCAGAGTGAGACCGAATCCTTTCTGCAATATCTGTGTTGTGAACCGCACAAGAAGTGTGATCGGATCATCGAATGCCTCCAGAAATTCTATGCCTTGGCAGAAGACGCGGAAAACTGCAAGCGGGTGCTTCGTGAATCGCTGGATTCAATCGAGGAAACTGTCGTGGAAATCTCCGATGATTCCTGCATACCTTTGTCATCTCAACTCGAAGAGATAAAAGAAGCCATTGCCAGCCAGTCCTGCGGACCTGCAGCCAGCATCGTGGCCGGTTCACCCGTGGCAACACTGGACATTGGACCACAAACGATGCAGGTAGACCGTGCATTCGCCAGTCTGCTCGGCAGCACCTTGCGTCCTGTAAGTGCGGGTGATGACCCGAAAGCGGTATCCCGCTATGTACAGCGCCTTATGGAGCAATCCTTTACACGGGAAAAAACCGGGCCGCGCACATTCCTGAAACTGGCGCGCGGGGTGCGTTCCGGGGGATTTGCACCGAATGCGCAGGAACTCCAGGGCGGCCGGGCAGTACTGTTCACCCACTACCAGAAGCACCTGCCGTCGATCGAAGCCAACCTGCGAGCGTTGCGTCCGGAAATTTGCGAGTGCGACGAGGATACCACTAACACCCTCAAGGATGAGATCGTGACTAACCTGCGCGCACTGGTCGATGAAATTGCTCGCCCCAATGGTGCCTTGCTGGCAAAGGTGAGCTTGCACGAACAGGAGCTGGGCCGGCTGCTCAGAGAACTACGCCATATGTTGGGCATTGATGCCCATCCAGCGCCCGGTATTGGCATCGAGTTGAGTGTCGGTGAACAGGAAGCCAACCGGCAGGCCCTGTCGCTGGTGGAGGACTATTACGATTCGCTGGTGGAAAAAATCGGCGATCTCGATCCGGCCAACCCGCAGCGGCTGTCGCGCATCATCGAAGCGATCGCACCCACAGTTGCAGAGATACATCAGGCACTGGATTGTGCCGGCTTCCAGCAATGGGATCGTAATGCTGCCCGGGAATTCAATATCCTGGATTGGGTGCGCGAAGCAGCGGATAGCTGGTCGATCAAGGTACGCGATGGTGATGCGCATGCCGCGGAGCTGCAAAGTATTCATGCATTCGCCGATACCATGCTTACTGAATCGAAGGAACTTATGGCACAGCTTCCGGATTTCGTGCCAATAGGCCGGCAGCGGGTTGAGCGTGCCTTTGCTGATCTGAATGCACATCTGGACGGTATCGTAAAGCTGACGTGACGATGCCTGACCTTGTAATGCATCGAACGCAGCAGAGATGAGTATCGTATAGATATTAAACCGGTTGAATAAGGAGACTCAGGCATGGCGGACGAAAAAGATTATTCTGACGTCGGCAATCACGAAGACCTTCATGCGCGCCTGTATACCGCGCGCGCCGAGCTCTTCGACCGATACGGTGAGCTGTTTATCCGCAACCCGCGTCTGGTCGATATTGTCAACGACCAGATCAGGGATACGCTGGAACAGCTGAACGAGGCGCAACGCGTACGTAGCGATATACCGGCAGACGGTGGTCTGCTTGAACTGCTGGGTCTTGGACAGGATGGCACCAGCAATCTGAGCGAAGTGCGGAAACCGCCGCCTCTGCCGAATTACGATGAACACATCACTTCAGAACGGGTTATCGGCGCGGCGGATTTATATTACGTCTATAACCAGGAACGCCTTGGTATCTTCAAGGCTGTACTCAAACTTCAGGAACTCTTCAAGGCGGGACGCATCAAGCTGTCCTCGGGTCCGGGGGCCGCGGCGCTCTACCAGTTCGACCGTCAGAAGGTATTACGTTATACCCGCAAAGAGCGCATGCAGGCTTACCGCCGTGTCTTCGGCTACACCGAAACGCCGCTACCGTCAGCCGCCAGGCCCAACGAGATGTTCCATCGCCTGTTTACCAACTTCAACGCCCTGGTTGCCCAGTACTTTCGTGACAAGCGGGTTTCCGATGTTATCCAGGGCGGTCCCGGTGCATTGACGTATGGCAGCATCGCAGTGGTACGGCGGGCCGGCCTCGATCTCCGCAGTAACCTGAAGTCGTCAACGTATGGAAATGTGAACGTATTACGTGTTGAAGTGATGCAGTTGCTTGAACAGGCATTCGAAATTCTCGGCGCCGAAGATGTCAGACGCTTGTATGGCGCGGATGACGCCTGGGATGTTCTCGACGATGTCATGCGTCGTGAACTTGGAGAACGTGCCCTGGTATCGCAACGCGGCCGCATGGCAATTACAGGACAGGAAATACTCAATTGGCTGGCACGTCCTGAAATTCTCACCGGCAGTCGTCACGAATTCGAGATGGGCTTGAGTTACATCAGGGATTCCGTCGAAGAATGGCTGACCAGCGCAGAGTCCGTTGGACTCCAGTCGAAAGTCAGCGCCAGCACTAACAAAGTTGTGCCCTTCCGAAGAAACCGGGCAGTCATGGAAGGTATATGAATATATGGTAATTTAATAACTAATAATTAAAAACCGAAGCGCGCTGTTAGTGCTATAATAAGCGTCTCGCAGGGGTGCGGGGCAAGGATCGCCGATCATGAATTCTGGATATAAAAAAGAGTTCAACAACAGGGCCAGGGGACGGGAACGGTTTTCTCCGGGCACAGAAAGCCTGAGCACCACATTGGTCCATGACCACGACCTCAGTCCGCGCGAATGCGAAATCGTGCGGCTTGTCGCTAAAGGCCTTCCAAATAAAACGATCGCCGCCATCCTGGATATCAGCCCATACACCGTGCAGACTTACCTGAGACGTATGTTTGATAAAAAACAGGTACGTACGCGGGCGGCACTCGTGGCGGTAGTGATCACAACGCGAGAGTAGCATTCAAACCGAACGACGCACCAGAACAACAGCCGCCTGGTAGGGTCGAGAGCTGGCGCGGTAGCTCACTAGGACCGACCTTGTCTGTATCCGGGGTTTCCCCGTAAGGTCAAAAAACACATCGCACTCGCCTGGCTGGCTGGCTGGCTAAATCTCAAGGGATCAACCCGCGGCTTTCAACACCCGCCCAAGCCTTGACCAGTACGAGAACAGAGCGAGCACGCTAAGAGATCCGAACACGGCGAGCGCTTCATACTTGCCCGAGAAAAGCCAGAACCAGTGGGATGTCTCGCTACGGTATTGTCAACTTAACGATATCCAAAGCGCACAACCGATCGGCGGTTTCATCC
>Ga0316194_10004032_pt1 | contig 10175 bp, 13 predicted proteins | sample CroRivsedime1_MG_FD_204936 | JGI IMG/M metagenome (GOLD analysis project Ga0316194, IMG submission 204936) | Coastal sediment microbial communities from Maine, United States - Cross River sediment 1 | ecosystem: Environmental > Aquatic > Marine > Coastal > Sediment | place: USA: Maine... | reverse complement strand
CGAAAGGATGAAAGAATTCGGTCTTCTTAAGGCACTGGGAATGAAACCATGGTGGATTATTCGGGAAGTTCTTTTGGAATCCGTTCTTCTTTTGTTAATGGGAATGGTCATCGGAAACATTTTAAGTTTTTTGAGCGTATTCGCCCTATCCGGCTCCGGAATAGATCTTTCGGCCTTAGCAGCCGGTGCAGAGTACGTGGGAATATCCCGGATACTATACCCGGCCATTTACGCCAAGGATGTCGCCATTGCCAATCTGGTGGTATTTGTCCTGGGCCTTATGGTCAGCATCTATCCTGCTGCCAAAGCAGGAAGGTTTACCCCGGTGGAAGCTCTGACACATACGTGACGTGTTTGTCATGGGTTATTTGGGAGATTTAAAATGCACATAGTAGAATGTGTCGATGTAAATAAAACGTATCATCAGGGCAAAGTAAAAGTCCAGGCCCTCAAAGGCGTGAGCCTGTCCTTTGAAAAAGGAAGTTTTGTGGCCTTGGCCGGCCCGTCCGGCTCCGGTAAAACGACCCTTTTGAATATCATCGGCGCTCTTGACCTGGCCGATTCCGGCCGAATTGTCATGGATGGAAACGCCTTTGACAAAATGAATCGATCTCAGCGAGCTGATTTGCGTCTGAACAAAGTCGGATTTGTGTTCCAGTCATACAATCTAATCCCGGTTCTTTCGGCATTGGAAAATGTAGAATTCGTCATGCTTCTTCAGGGCTTGCCGTCCGTCGAACGTCGAAAACGGGCCAAAGATATTCTGGATGAAGTCGGTCTCCAAGGAATGTACGACCGCCGGCCTGCGGAACTTTCAGGAGGCCAGCAGCAACGGGTGGCCGTTGCCAGAGCCATAGTCTCCAATCCTTCCATCGTGCTGGCCGACGAACCTACCGCCAACCTGGACTCATCCACCGGAAAAGGGCTGCTGGAAATCATGAAACAGATGAATGAAAAGAAAAATGTCACTTTTATTTTTTCCACCCACGATAACATGGTCATGGACTACGCTGACAGGGTTATATATCTTAGAGACGGAATGGTGGCGGACGACCGGGTTAAAATATAACCCATGGATGTTATTGCTGTGAAAACGCAAATCCGGTGATTTTGCGGGGTTTCTGGATTCCCCTTTTCACGGGGATGACGTTTGACACCGGAACGTATCGGGAAATTTCCGAATTCGCAACAATCCAGTACGCCACTACACCAACATTCCAATACCGAAACGATGACCAATTTTAAACGGTATGCAATTTTTCTGTTACACGCCATCCTGGCTCAAATCTTTATAGCGGCACTATCTGTATCAGGGACAAACTTCGCCTATGGCGCCGTGGAATATCGATGGGCCGGACAACTCAGAGTCATCGGTGAAGTTTCATGGCCTGACCATGAGTCATTACCCCAACCTGTAAATACCGGTCCGTACTACGACGGCCACGGTAATTTCCGTCTCATGAACATGACCTTCTTTACCCCCGATGCTTATTTTGAAACCCACTATGAACTTATATTTTCCGGCGGCGATACATTTCAAAAAAACAAAGCACTGGAACAGCGTTATCCGGATCTATTCAAGTATGGTGTTTTGACAAGTGGAATCTTGAGCAATGAAATCAGTTTTTTTGACTTCGACAAAATCATTTATGAAGGTGACGACTATATCCTGTACCACCGTCTCGACCGTTTTCTTCTTGCCCTTCAGCCAAATTGGGGTTCTGTCCGGATTGGACGTCAGGCCCTAACCTGGGGTAACGGACTGATTTTCAATCCCATGGACCTTTTAAATCCTTTTGCGCCAACGAATTTTGTCCGGGACTACAAGGTCGGCGAGGACATGATAGCCGCCCAACTTCCCGTGAGTAACGGCGGCGACATTCAGTTTGTTTATGTACCCAGGCGCAACCCGGCTAACGGCGACGTACAATTCGATCCGTCATCTCTTGCCGGAAAACTGCATGTCGCCGCCGGAACCACGGAGTTTGATATCATGGTTGCCAAGGATTACACGGACCAAGTGATCGGCTTGGGAAGTGCCGGATATTTAAAGGATGCGGCATGGCGTCTGGACGCAACCTATACCTTTCTCGACACGAACAGCAGCCGGGACGGTTTTCTCTCTCTGGTCGCCAACATGGACTACTCATGGGTATGGTGGGAAAAGAACTTTTACGGTTTGATGGAGTTTTACTATAACGGCCTCTGCAACAACCAATACTCAGAAGAATTGGCAGATCCGGATATTATAGCACGTTTGGCTCGGGGACAGATGTTCACGTTGGGACGAACTTACTTGAACGGATCCATCGAGATCGAATTACACCCGCTTTTTAATATCTACTTGACCGTCATCAACAATCTGGCTGACCCTTCGGGTATCATTCAACCCAGAGCCATATGGGATGTTGCAGAAAATTTTCAGCTAACGTTCGGAACGAACATTGCTTATGGCGGAGAAGGAACGGAATTCGGTGGTTTCAAAGCGCCGCAAACGGATTTTATCATTAAATCCCCGGACAACGCATATGTCTGGGTGACCTATTTTTTTTAGCCGGTTTCGTTGGTTTTATTGTCCGGGCATGCCGGGCATCATTGGCATTGACATCTTCTGATACCCGGAGGGTATCTCAAAAAGAGCGTCGGAGACCGTTTTTTCATCGATGTTTCTGTATTCCATAACCATATGGCCGGATGGCCCATCAGACTCGATTTTGGCGGAAAAGACCGTTTTCGTTAAGGCGCCAATTATCCGGATGCGATATGCAGCCAGATAGAAAATGTTACAGCAGACAGCATGGTGCAGACGGAAAGCGCTGCCACTGCAAAATCTTCATCACCGTTCATTTCTTTTGCCATAACATAGGTTAAAGTTGCGGTCGGCGATGCAAGAAGGATAAGGCCGGGAAGATACCCCTCGGGATCTATATGGAATAAACGGTAAAAGATAATGCCCAAGCCCGGGAGTAGAATCAGCTTCAAGAAACTCGAAGAAAAAAGTTGAAATATCTTCGACTGAATCAACTTAAAAGAGAGAGAAGCCCCGATGAGGAGCAACGCCATGGGAAGTGCGAGTCCGCTTAAAATACTCAGGCTTCTGTCCATGATAAGGGGCAGTCGCAGTCCTGTGAAGGAAAATAAAATGCCTGCAAATGCCGAGAGAATAACAGGATTGCCCAGTATTCGTAAAACAACAGTCCGTTTGTTTTTTGAAGCCGAAATGTCGTCAGAATTCAATTGGAGGGCGACAACGGCAAGCAAATTCTGCAATATCATGATAAACCCGGCAATAATACTGGCCCTCACAAATCCTTCGTTGCCAAGAGAGTAATATGCAACGGCAAGACCGATGTATCCCAGATTCCCATGAAAGGAGGCCTGGATAAACGTTCCCAGGGCCCCTTGCCGGATCCGCAAGAATAAACCCACGCACCAGGCCGCTGCAAAGGCAGCCAGAACGGACAGAAGCGTAATGAAGAGAACGGTAATATCGAAATTGGCCTTAAAGGAAGCTTTAGAGATGGCGTGAAAAATCATGGCGGGAATTGCCAGATAATAGACCAGACGATTTGCCGGACCTAAAAATTCAGGCTGAATAAACCCTTTAAATCGGACGATCCATCCAAGGGTGATTATCGAAAATATAGGAATTATCGTATTGATAATATTCATAATAAAACGCTTATCCACCCCCGGTGTTTTACGAGTCTTGCGCGGCAATATATTTCAACATTTGACCGATTACCATTTCGATAATATCTCTCGGCATAAAGCCATCGGGCACCCATTCCATAAATCTGTCGGTTATCTCTTGGATACTCTTTTGAACATCTTGGGTCTTACGATAAGACGCTTCCAGAATACCCCTTGTTTCCATTGCGTCGTTTATGGATTGCCTCAGGTAATCCCGGCCGTCATCACCGGTCCTGGCGCCGAAATGCTCGGCCAGATAGACGTCAATTTCATAACCGGCCATTTTTTCAAGACTATCTTGGTATCTGTCGAAGTTTGAATTCGCTGTGGTAAAAACCTTATCTCCGAATGGAATGCCTCCTGCATCAGAAGCAAACATGGCTTTCTCCTGAGGAACATACACTGCAATGGAACATGAAGAATGACCCGGGGTCTCAATCACTTCCATGGAGAGATCACCACAGGGAATGACGTCTCCTTCTCCTACAATATGATCAACATTTATTTCACCAAATTCCAGACCCGGGGTTTCGGCCTTTTCTTCGAGTCCGCGTTCAGCCAGCAGCATCTCATTTAAGAATGAAATACTTTCGATGACTTTGGGTTTGTCCAAAAGTTCTTTTGCCCTTGCCGATGCCGTTATCTGGATCCACGGCCATCGTCTTTTGAAAAAAGGAACGATCCCGCAGTGGTCAAAATGGGAATGAAGTATCACCATCTGTTTAATCTTTTTCTCTTCTATATTAAATTCCTGAAGCTGCCGGATCACATCAAAAACGATGTAGGTCATTCCCCCGCCAAGGATGGCATATTCGCCGTCTCCCTTTAAAAGATAAATACATGACGCTTTTTCACCGAGAAGCAAGATTCTTTCGGTCACGTTTCCGGGGTGGTCAATAATCATTTTATTCTCCTTGGCGGAACAACCACATCCCTACCCCTGATAAATTTAAAGGTATGCAGGAGTGAACGATGATCCGAATCGAGCATAAACAAAATTGGGATTCCCTGCAACCCATCCAATTCAAAGCCTGTAACAATGAAAAACTATCGGCAAAACAATAAATGAGCAATAAATTTATGGGAAAAGTTTGAAATTCGTATCAACATTGCCAATAGGCACAGATTTGAAGCGAATTTGGCGGCAGAAGGGGCTATAATGACTTTACACTTTCATCCTTTTTGGTTATCGTCTTCACATGAAAATGTTATTTAAATTCTAATTTAAAATGTGGTACAAAAGGGGGGCAGGTCAATATCGTTCAATACGTTTAAAATAAGAGGTTCGAAGATGAAAGTATCGAGCATCCAACTGGGAATTGTCGATCAGTCCAAACAGAATAACCTTGAACACGCGCTCAATATGGTGGAACGAACACCTGAAAGCGACCTTATTTTACTGCCTGAAATATGGCCGTGCGGTTTTTTTTCTTTCGACAGGTATCAATCTGACAGCGAACCGGTGAATGGCCCAACGGTCAGTGCATTCAAAGAAAAGGCCCGTGAACGGCAATGCCATATTTTGATGGGTAGTTTTGTCGAAAGAGAAAACGATAATTTGTTTAACACAACGATTTTGTTGAACCCAAACGGAGAGATTGTTGCGAAATATCGTAAGATCCATCTTTTCGGCTATATGTCGGAAGAGGCCGAACTTTTAACCCCGGGCAAGGATGTTGTCGTTACGGATACCCCTTGGGGAGAGAGCGGATTTTCGACTTGCTATGATCTTCGGTTTCCGGAGCTTTTTCGCAGAATGGTCGATAAGAACGCGAAATTTTTTTTAGTCGTATCCGCCTGGCCCCTCGCACGCGTAGAGGCCTGGCGGTTATTTAACAGGGCCAGAGCCCATGAGAACCTGGCGTATCTTTTTTCCTGTAACTGCGCCAGCACCAGCGCCAGCGTCGGCACCCCTTTTGCGGGCCACAGCATGATTGTAGACCCTCTGGGACAGGTTATAGTCGAGGCAGGTGAGGAGGAAGAAATTATCACCGCTGAAATTGATCCCGGTATGGTCGATTCGGTACGGAGCCAATTTCCGGCACTTATGGATCGGATATTCAGGTAGCTGACAAAATATGAAACTGCACGGGAATGATTCAGTCGTAATAAAGGAGCATTTGGATTTTTCTCGATAAACATTGGGTTCCGGATGGGAAAGGCCCCAGGGACCCAAAATTAACGATGTATCGCACGTTTTTTTTAGGTTGGGTCAGATTTTTCAGTCACTTCCGGCGCCATCGGTTCCGCGTCCTTCTCTTCAGGCTTTTCGGCTGCGGCTGCGGCAGACACATCAGGTTCCAAAGCCGCCGCCTTGTCTTCGGACGCATCTTCTTTCAACGCCATGTCTTCCTTCTCCCCTTTAACCTCTTCTTCTGCGCTGACCTTTTCTTCAGCCGCCGCCGTTTCTTCAACTTCTTTTTTCTCGGCAACCTGTTTTTTCTCTACAGCGGCTTTGACCTTTTTCTTCTTTTTTGTTTTCTTCTTCTTTTTATCAACTTCGGAAGAGAGAAGCTCGATCAAGGAAATCGGCGCAGCATCACCCGGTCGTCTTCCAAGTTTGACAATCCGAGTATACCCACCGGATACAGCCCCATAACGCTCGGCAGCTTCTGCAAAAAGTTTATGAACAACGTCCTTTTCCCGTATAATTGAAAGTGCCTGACGCCTTGCATGAACATCTCCTCGTTTCGCCAGAGTAATTAAATTATCGGCCCAACGTCTTAATTCCTTTGCTTTAACATCTGTCGTACGAATGCGCTCATGTTTGAAGAGCGACGTCACCATATTTCTAAACATGGCATCTCTATGGCTGCTCGTCCGGTTTAATTTAACGCCGGCTTTTCGATGTCTCATGGGATTAATTATTCTCCTTCCTCTATATCTTCCTTGGGCAACTCAAAACCTTCCAGCTTCATTCCGAGAGACAGGTCCATTTCACTTAAGACTTCCTTGATCTCATTTAAAGACTTTCTACCAAAGTTTTTGGTTTTGAGCATTTCCGCCTCGGTTTTGCTGACCAGTTGATAAATTTTTACAATATTTGCGTTCTTTAGACAGTTGGCGCTTCGCACGGAAAGCTCCAGTTCTTCAACACTTCTATAAAGATTTTCATTTAACTTGGGCTTCTCTATCTCCTCGGCCGTTACCACAGGTTCCGGCTCGAGAAGTTCATCAAAATTGATGAAAATCGTCATCTGTTCTTTTATAATTTTGGCGGCATAGGCCACCGCGTCTTCAGGCAGGATACTTCCGTCAGTCCAAACTTCCAAGGTCAGTTTATCGTAGTCTGTTCTCTGACCGACACGGGCATTGCCCACCACGTAAGTAACGCGTTTAATCGGTGAAAAAACGGCATCGATCGGTATGGTTCCAATAGGCGCATCTTCATCTTTGTTTACTTCAGACAATGAATACCCTTTTCCAACCTTGACGGTCATGGTCATTTTCAATTCTGATTTAGACGATAAGGTTGCGATGTGCTGTTCTGGATTCAGAACTTCACACCTTCCGTCATCGCTGATGATATCAGCTGCGGTAACTTCACGTTTTCCTTCTGCATCAACGCGAACTGTTTTCGGTTCAGGGTCGGAAAGTCTAAATCGCACCTCCTTTAAGTTAAGGATAATCTCGGATACGTCTTCATATATACCTGGGATAACACTGAATTCGTGCATCACTTCGTCAAACTTTACAGATACGATAGCCGCTCCGTAAAGAGAAGATAGAATTATCCTTCTTAAAGAATTTCCAATTGTGATACCAAACCCCCTTTCAAGAGGTTCACAAACGAACTTGCCATACGTCGGTTTGCTGGTTACCTGAACTTTTTCTGGCGTTATCATCTCACGCCAGTTCATGTACATAAGTTCATTTGACGCCATTATTATATCTCCAATTTTTTCAGCGAATTATTAAGGACGGGATTGGGTGCGGACCTTCGATCACAACGAATGTCACATCATATCCCGTATCTCGATTATTTGGAATAGAGTTCCACGATGAGTTGTTCCTGCATCGGTATTGTTAGATCTTCACGGGAGGGAAACTCCTTAACAATGCCTTTCAGGTTCTCTTTTTCCAGATCCAGCCATTGGGGAATGCCTCTTCGCACCACAGCATCGAGTGCATCTTCCAGTGCCTGAATCTTGCGACTTTTTTCCCGCACTTCAACCACATCTCCAATTTTAACGAGATACGACGGAATATTGACTTTATTCCCGTTAACGAGGAAGTGATTGTGCCTTACAAAATGACGCCCTTGCGTGCGAGAATTCACAAAGCCCATACGATAAACAACATTGTCGAGCCTGCGCTCTAGAATTATTAAAAGATTTGTCCCGGTGATGCCTTTTTGATTGTCCGCCCTTTGAAAAAACAGATGGAATTGTTTTTCCGAAAGACCGTACATCCGTTTTACCTTCTGTTTTTCCCGGAGCTGAATCCCGTAATCAGAAATCTTTCTTCCACGCCGCTGCCCGTGCTGTCCGGGCGGATAACCCCGTCGGTCAAAAGCACATTTGTCCGAATAACAGCGATCTCCTTTAAGAAACAATTTTAAATTTTCCCGTCGGCATAGCCGGCATACTGAACCTGTATATCGCGCCAAGCGTTCCCCCTTTATATTGAAGATTGACCATTTTCAATTGATCCGTCTTCTATGGAATTAAACCGTCAAAAAATCTTCTATTTTCGATTTTTAATTATTTTAAACTCTGCGTCGTTTGGGTGGTCGACAACCATTATGCGGTATGGGTGTAACATCTTTAATAACTAAAACATTTAATCCTGCAGCCTGAAGAGATCGAAGAGCGGACTCCCGACCTGCGCCAGGGCCTTTGACATACACCTCAACATTTCTCATCCCGTGCTCCATGGCTTTCTTTACGGCATCCTCCGCTGCAAGTTGCGCAGCAAAGGGTGTGCTCTTACGCGATCCCTTAAAGCCCTGGACCCCTGCACTTGACCAGGCGACAACATTACCGCCGGGGTCGGTAATCGTAACGATGGTATTGTTAAACGTTGATTGAATATGTACGACCCCGCTGGGTATATTCTTTTTTTCTTTCTTTTTGGTACGGATTTTTTTCGCCATGTATTATACTCCTGCCTAATAATTCGTTATCCGTTATTCATTCATCGCACCTCAAACATCGAACAACAAACGAATATCCTTTTTATTTTTTTCGAACGCCACCTTTCTTTTTAACTGCAGATCTTTTAGGTCCCTTTCGCGTTCGTGCATTGGTACTGGTCCGCTGCCCACGCACGGGAAGTGACTTTCGATGGCGAAGTCCACGGTAAGCGCCTAAATCCATTAATCTTTTAATATTCATGGAAACTTCAGTACGAAGTTCACCTTCAACTTTATATTCGCTGTCAATCACCTTACGAATACTATTGACCTCAGCCTCAGACAAATCATCGGTCTTTGTATCCGGACCAATATCGAGTTTTTGGAGTATACGCCTTGATATGCTCGGACCTATACCATAAATATATGTCAGTCCTACCTCGATCCGTTTCCGTCTAGGCAAATCTACTCCCGCGATTCTTGCCAAAGCTTATCCTCCTTTTATCCTTGTCTCTGTTTGTGGCGTTTATTCTCGCAGATGACTCTGACAACTCCTTTTCTGCGGACGATTTTACACTTGGCACACATTTTTTTAACCGATGCCCTGACTTTCATTCACATATCTCCTTCACTAGGGTAGTAGACAACGGGCGAGAGCTACTGTGATCCGAGTTTAAACCATTGTCGATACACCGATCACCCACCATCAATCACCACCTTATTTCGATCTGTATGTTATTCTTCCACGAGACAGATCATATGGAGAGAGTTCAACCGTAACTTTATCTCCTGGCAGAATTTTAATAAAATGCATGCGCATCTTTCCGGAAATATGCGCAAGTACCTGATGCTTATTTTCCAATTCCACTTTGAACATCGCATTGGGTAATGTTTCGAGCACTGTACCTTCAACCTTAATCGCTTCTTCTTTCGGCATATCTTCCCCCGACACCTTTTTGTTTAGGGCCCTTAGAATCTTCCTTTTGTTTTAGCCCCGCCTTTCTTTAAAAATCCTTCGTAGTGACGGGTCAGCATGTGAGATTCTATTTGCTGAATGGTATCGATAGCAACCCCAACAACGATTAAAAGGGCAGTACCGCCAAAATAAAAAGGAACATTAAATTTTGTCATCAAAATAGATGGAAGTACACATACTGCAGAAACGTATATGGCACCACCTAAAGTAATACGGGTAAGAACCCTGTCTATATAGTCTGCCGTACGTTTTCCCGGACGGATACCTGGAATATATCCGCCTTGTTTTTTCATATTGTCTGCAACATCGACCGGATTAAAGGTAACGGCGGTATAAAAGTAACAGAAAAAGAATATAAAGCCGACATACAAAGTTTCATATACGATATTGCCCGGTCTCATGGACGATGCGATGTTCTGTATCCACGGAATC
>Ga0316194_10004030_pt1 | contig 10178 bp, 5 predicted proteins | sample CroRivsedime1_MG_FD_204936 | JGI IMG/M metagenome (GOLD analysis project Ga0316194, IMG submission 204936) | Coastal sediment microbial communities from Maine, United States - Cross River sediment 1 | ecosystem: Environmental > Aquatic > Marine > Coastal > Sediment | place: USA: Maine... | reverse complement strand
CATTGAACTCGGGGTGTTTCGTAAGCGAACCGTGACGCCGCCCATCGGTTTTTTAGAAACTCCCTCCAGTGTTTATAAAGCCTACTATGGGATTCGGCAAAAAACCGATCCGGCCTACAATTGCGTCGGTTGTGCCATGTGCAATATGGTTTGTCCCAATGATGCCATCATCCCCTGCGGCAGCGACGAAGCAGATAAATTAAAATTTCAGATCGATCGCGGCGGACAGCCCCGCAGACGCGGCGGACGGCGCAATGCTCCCGGGGGGGGTATTTTGGACCGCATAAAATTTATCCGCATATCGATGCTGACCGACCCCGCACTGGATGCGGGACGTCATGAATTTGAGCTGCGAACCCTTTTAGGGCGAGTGCTGCCCCCGGAAGAAAACTTGAAATTCCTGCAAACCAACGGCTGGATCCCCCCTGTCCGTGAGATATATCCGTTGATTATCGGCGGCATGTCATTCGGTGCGTTATCACCCAACATGTGGGAAGGACTTCAGATGGGAGTGGCGTATCTCAACGAGGAATTGGGCATGCCGGTGCGCATCAGTACCGGAGAAGGTGGCTGCCCGCCCAGATTACTACGTTCGCGATTTTTAAAATATGTGATCCTTCAGATTGCCAGCGGCTACTTCGGCTGGGATGAAATTATTCATGCACTACCGGAGATGAAAGAAGATCCGTGTGCCATTGAAATTAAGTACGGCCAGGGAGCCAAACCCGGGGACGGCGGTCTGCTCATGTGGTACAAGGTCAACAGTCTGATCGCCGCCATCCGGGGTGTGCCTGCAGGTGTCAGTCTGCCGAGTCCACCTACCCACCAGACCAAGTATTCTATTGAAGAAGCGGTGGCCAAAATGACGCAATCCATGTACATGGCCTGGGGTTTTCGGGTACCGGTATACCCAAAAATTTCAGGCACTTCAACCGCACTGGCAGTTTTGAACAATCTCACACGCAATCCCTATGCGGCCGGACTTGCCATCGATGGCGAAGATGGCGGTACGGGTGCCGCTTACAATGTTTCCATGAATCACATGGGGCATCCCATCGCCAGCAATATTCGCGACGGCTATTTGAATCTCGTTAAACTGGGCATGCAGAATCAGGTCCCGCTGTTTGCCGGCGGGGGTATCGGCAAAAACGGCAATCTGGCGGCCAACGCCGCTGCGCTCATCATGCTGGGTGCCAGCGGAGTCCAGGTCGGCAAATATATCATGCAGGCCGCGGCCGGTTGCCTGGGGTCTGAATCGGATCGCTGCAACATCTGTAACATCGGGTTGTGTCCAAAAGGAATTACCTCCCAGGATCCCCGTCTGTATCGGCGGTTAAATGTCGAAGATGTGGCCCAGCGGGTGGTGGATGTCTTCTTGAGCTTTGATATTGAATTGAAAAAAATTGTGGCGCCTTTAGGGCGATCTACTTCACTGCCCATCGGTATGTCCGATGCGCTGGGAATCGATGATTATGATGCGGCCGAAAGATTAAGTATAAAATATGTGGTGTAAGATTGACAGATGTCTGAGGTCAGAGGACAGATGTCGGATGACAGAAGATAGAGGTCAGAAGGCAGAAGACAGATGGAAGAGAGCAGATGTCAGAGGTATTTGAATGCGGAATTCGGAAAGCGGCATGTCAACCCATGGGCAGATAGCATGGAGAAGATCACAGAGAATTCAGTGTAAGGCATACGTATCGAGTTTCAAGTAACAATAAATCGGGAACCATCAAAAAGAATTTAATGAACCAAACGATCTAAATATATCCAATGAAATTTACGCAGTATCAGCCTGTCCCGTTAAATTTAGAAGGACTATTTAACAGGGACAAAGCGTATTTCATCGGGTCCATCCAAATGGGCACGATTTGGGGAAAATAAATGTCTGAACAAAACTTGAGCAGCACGATATCCTATCATGTGATTTCCGGCAGAATCAACGGTGAACGGGTTGATTCGCGGATATTAGAAGAGCAAGTGCAGACAGCGGTGACCCAGGGTCACCGCCGTCTGCAGATCAATGCCTACGGCCAGCACGGAATCGGCGGCCGGCTCTGGCAGGCCGGCGACGAAAAGGTGCAGGTGAAGATATCCGGTCAGCCCGGGCAACGCGTTGGTTCCATGGGATTTCCAAACACCTTCATTGAAATTCTCGGTCCGACCTCCGATGATGTGGGGTGGCTCAATGCCGGCGCCCGGATTGTCGTTCATGGCAATGCCGGTAATGGAGCGGCCAATGCCATGGCCCAGGGAAAAATTTACGTTGCTGGTAATATCGGTGCCCGGGGCATGACCATGACCAAACACAACCCGCGCTTTGATCCCCCTGAACTCTGGGTGTTGGGCTCAGCCGGGGACTATTTCGGTGAATTTATGGCGGGTGGTATCGCCGTAATTTGCGGTTATGAGGCCCAAATCCCCGACAATATTCTGGGGCATCGGCCGTTTGTAGGCATGGTCGGCGGTAAGGTATTTTTTCATGGCCCCCAAGGAGGCTATAGTCAGCGCGACGCAAAGCTGATTTCTATCGGGGATCAAGAATGGGACTGGTTGAACGAAAATCTCCATATCTTTTTGGATCACATCGGCCGGACCGAACTGGTTAACGCATTTTCAGATAGAAGCGAGTGGCAGCTGCTCGTTGCGCGCACGCCCCAGGAAAAAATCCAGCGGCCGATGAAATCCATCCATTCGTTTTATACCAGGGTGTGGGAGAATGAGCTGGGTCGTGGAGGCCTGATCGGTGACCTCACCCAACTGGATCGCAGCCCCATACCACTGATCACAACGAATCTGCTGCGGCGCTTTGTTCCAATCTGGGAAGACCGGAAATATGCCGCGCCTTGTGAGGCCACCTGCCCGACGGGAATTCCTGTGCAGCAACGCTGGCAATTGGTTCGCGACGGCCGTATCGATGAGGCGGTCGATTTGGCCCTTGCCTATACGCCGTTTCCCGCATCCGTGTGCGGTTATCTGTGCCCCAATTTGTGCATGCAGTCATGCACCCGCCAATCCTCTGCCATGGCTCCGGTGGATGTCACCCAGCTCGGCCGGTCGAGCATCAAAGCAAAGTTGCCGGAACTGCCGCCGGAGTCGGATAAAAAAATTGCCATTTTAGGCGGCGGACCGGCCGGGATATCTGTAGGCTGGCAGCTGCGTCAAAAAGGGCACCAGATTGTCATTTATGAAGTGGCGAAAGACATCGGCGGCAAATTTACCCGTATTATTCCTGAAAGTCGCATCCCGACCGAGGTGATTACAACAGAGCTCGATCGGGTCAAGGAGGTTTTAGCGCATGTACACCTCCAGCAGCCCCTTAAGCAGGAAAACCTCAAACAGCTTCGAGAAGATTTTGATTTTGTGGTGATTGCAACGGGCGCCCAAAAGCCCAGGACATTACCGATACCGGGTAACGAACGGGCGCTGACGGCGCTGGATTTCCTTGAAAAGGCCAAAGAAAACAAAGTGAAAGTCGGCAAGCATGTCGTGGTCATCGGCGCCGGCAATGTCGGTTGCGATGCGGCCACCGAGGCACATCGATTGGGTGCCGAAAACATCACCCTGCTGGATGTACAGGAGCCGGCTTCTTTTGGTAGGGAAAGAGAAGCGGCAGAGGCCATCGGTGCAAAATTCAAATGGCCGGTCTTCACCAAAGAGATTACCGGCAACGCAGTCGCATTGGTATCCGGTGAGGAAATCCCCGCCGACACAGTCATTATTTCCATAGGCGACATGCCGGATCTTGCATTCCTGCCGGATGACATAGAAATTATTGATGGATTTGTTAAAGTCAATGACCATTTTCTGACCACCGATCCCAAAATATTTGCCATCGGTGATGTGGTCCGACCCGGACTTCTAACCGATGCCATCGGATCCGGTCGAATCGTTGCTCAGGCGATCTGTGACATCCTGGAAGACAAGCCCCCACTGGTACAAAAACGCGAAATGATCAATCGCAACCGCATTACACTGGAATATTTTGACCCCAGGGTGATAGAATACTCGGATCTGGATCACTGCGGGTCCCAGTGCTCATCCTGCGGCGCTTGTCGGGACTGCGGAATTTGCGTGTCGGTTTGCCCGCAACATGCCATCAGCAGAAAAGGGCTGGACGACGACGCATATGAATACGTGGTGGATGCAGACCTGTGTATCGGATGCGGGTTTTGCGCCGGTGCCTGCCCGTGTGGAGTTTGGGATCTGGTAGAAAATACACCGCTGGATTAGATTACAGTTAGAAAGACCAGGAACTTAAAAATGCTAATATTGAACTATACGGATTGAGGCCCTTATTGTATTTTATCTGACAACACGTTGTAAGGAATGCAAGGTTTAAGGTGTCGGTGTTCAGGTTTCAGCAACTAAAAAATTTCAAATAAAAAATACCAAACAATTGACTATTGATCTTATTTGAGATTTGGATATCGTAATTTTGAATTTATTTGAAATTTGGTTTTTGTAGTTTGTTATTTTTGGTTTATCCGCGTTAGGGTCTTAATTTACCCTTATTCCCTCAATGGAGGATCTAAATAGTGCAATTATTCGATAATTCATGAATATACTGTCAAGAACTATTTTTAAAAACTCAAGTAAATGGACATTTTCATAATTTAGTGAATAGGAGTCTACCCTAAATGGCTGATTTTGATAGGCCCCGCGAATCTTGTGGCATTTTTGGAATCTGCGATCATCCTGAAGCAGCTCCCATAACCTATTTCGGCCTGTATGCCCTGCAGCATCGGGGCCAGGAAAGTGCCGGAATTGCGACGATCCGGGGGGATACGATTATTGAGCATAAAGGCATGGGACTGGTATCCGATGTTTTCGACATGAGCCACCTAAATGTGCTGGAGGGGCGCAGCGCCGTCGGTCATGTGCGTTATTCCACGACGGGCAGCTCCGTGCTGACCAACGCCCAGCCTTTTCTGGTGCGTCACCGCAAAAAATCCTATGCTGTGGCCCACAACGGAAATATTGTCAATGCTCACACCCTGAAAGATGAGCTGGAAGAATCCGGCTCTATTTTCCAGACCACCATGGACAGCGAAATTTTTTTGCATCTTTTTGTAAAAAACCTGGAATACGGATTTGAACAGGCTTTAGTCAAATCTGTCTCCAGACTGCAGGGCGCATTTTCCTTCGTGATGTTGACAAGTTTGGGGGAAATAATCGGGATTAAAGATCCATATGGGTTCCGACCGTTGTGTCTCGGAAAATTGAACGGCAGTTATGTGCTGGCATCCGAAACCTGCGCCTTTGATCTTGTGGAGGCCGAGTTTGTGCGTGAACTCGATCCCGGAGAGATCGTCATTATCGGACCCGACGGCATTAAAAGCATCAAAACGTCGCCTGCAACCCGGCGGGCGTTCTGCATTTTTGAGTTCATCTATTTTGCCAGACCGGACAGCACCTTTTATGGGCAGAATGTTTATCTGACGCGCAAAGCCCATGGCAGGCGTCTGGCCCAAGAGGCACCCGTTGAAGCCGACTTTGTCATGCCTTTTCCCGATTCGGGAACCTATGCCGCACTGGGGTACTCGGAAGCATCCGGCATACCTTTTGAGATGGGTATGATCCGCAACCATTATGTGGGCAGAACATTTATTCAACCGACCCAGAGCATGCGGGATTTTAGCGTTCGCATAAAACTAAACCCGGTTAAAAATCTGTTAAAAGGAAAAGATATCATCATCATTGAAGATTCGATCATCAGGGGCACAACCGTCAGAACGCGGGTAAAAGCTCTGCGGGAGCTCGGGGTAAGAAAGGTGCATATGCGCGTGAGCGGCCCTCCGCATCGGTTTCCCTGCCATTACGGCATCGATTTTTCAACCAGAGGAGAGTTGATTGCAGCCACCAAAACGGTTGAGGAGTTGAGGGATTATTTAGGGCTCGATTCGCTGTATTATCTCAGCATCGACGGACTTCTACAAGCCACCGAATTTAAAAGCCCGGAAAATAATTTCTGCAAAGCCTGTTTTGACGGCTGCTATCCCGTGGCATTCGATAAGCTGTTGGCCAAAGATTGCCTTGAAAGCGTTTAGCCCGAATAAGCCGGGAAAATGAACTTTACCCAGATTTTGCAAGATTAGGGTTTATTACAGTTTATAATACCCCGTCCGCTTGCAGCGAGGAGCTTCATTTGCCGGAGATCAAAACGTCGCCTGCAACCCGGCGGGCGTTCTGCACTTTTGAATTTATCTAATTTTGACAGACCGAACAGCACCTGGATAACCCTCTTAATTTTATAGAAATTCTGATTAAATACTACAATTACCGCTTGCCCTTTTTTGAAATGCGGTATAAAATGGGTTTTTAGGTTTTGGATGATAAATGATGGTCGGAGGTCAAGATGCTCGAGTCGAGATATTTAAAGGACAATATTGAAAATATTCAAAAACTTCTAGGAATTTCTGCCCTCAGAAATTTTGAAACGAAAAGCCTTCAAAAGCTTCTCAGGTTAAGCAGAATCAGGGAATACGAGGACGGCGAAGTGATTATCCGGGAAGGCGACTTGGACCCGTGGCTGTATTTTCTGCTTTCCGGGAAAATACGAGTCTCCAAAGAAGACATGGAAATCAATACCATTGATAAAAAAGGCGAAATTTTTGGCGAGATGCGAGTTATCGATTTTATGAAGCGGTCCGCCTCGGTTGTTGCTGTTGGAAAAACCGTTTGCCTTGCCGTTGACACGTCCGCTAAAAACAGGATTTCCGCTCAGGATCCGACGGATGAAAAGTTGGATTTTTTATTATTGTTATATCGGATATTTGCCGAGTACATGTCGATCCGTCTTCGGGTCACCAACGAGGAACTGATAACCGCTAAAAAGAAAATCAAGCGTTTACTTACCAAAATATGATCCGGACGAAAACCGTTGCCTTTTCAAAAAATTGCACCAATATTTTTTTTCATATTCTCACCAAATGCAATCTCAAATGCCGCCATTGTTATATCAATCCCGGGCAGCATGGAGAAAACACCCTGCCGCTGTCCGTGATTACCGCCTGGCTCAAAGCGTTTGCCCAGGGCAGCATCTCAAAGAATCTTATTTTTTTAGGGGGTGAGCCGACCCTTCATCCGGATCTGCCGGCGGCAGTTAAATATGCCCGCAATCTGGGTTTTGGCTCAATCACCATTGATACCAACGGATACCTCTTTCACGATATTCTTTCAAAGGTCAAGCCCGGCGACGTGGACTATTTCAGTTTCAGCCTGGACGGCGCCATCCGTGAAACCAACGATCGGATTCGGGGTGCAGGCTCGTTTGATACCTGTATTGCCGGCATCCGCAAAGCAAATTCAATGGGCTTTGCCACCAGCCTGATCTTTACGGCAAGCAGCACCAATATCCATGAAGTGGACCGGCTGCCACCCTTACTTAAGGATTTGGGTATTGAGAGATTCTTTATACAAATCATTGGGTTACGGGGAAAATCTGCCCAAGGGAACCAAACCCGGATCCGAGGTCAAAAACTTCAAGTTGCAAAATCCCAATGGCTGAATACCATCCCGCAGGTTGCCCGCAGGATTGCAGAATTTGGAATCACCGTCACCTATCCCAAGGTTTTTTTAGACCCCGCTGAAAATTTTGAATGTGCGGGTCTGGTTGCCGACAATTATTTTGTGTTCCCCAACGGCAGAGTGTATCGATGCCCACTGTGTGAAGACTTTGCGCTTCACAGTTTGATTTTTAAAAATAACCGACTGGTGCCTGCTGAAAAACTTAATGAAAGAGACCTTTTTCAACTTAACATAGCTGAAGGCTGTGTAATGAACAAATTAATTCAGCCTGACAATTTAAGCTACGACAGTGCTGGGGAGCCGGAATTCAAAGTTGCCTGCTGCCTTCTGAAAGAAGAAATCAGAAATGCAAACGATTCGTCAAAAAATCATTGACCTTTTAAGCCGCCAAGAGATGGGTGTGCGGCAATTATCCGGGCAGGTCGGCATCCAGGAAAAAGAGGTGATTGAGCACCTTTCCCACATTGCGCGGTCTCTGGCGGTCAGGGGTAAAAAACTGACGATTCGCCCCGCCGAGTGTCTTCTATGCGGATATGTGTTTGAAAAGCGTCAGCGCTTTACCCGGCCCGGTCGCTGTCCCCGCTGCAAAAAATCACACCTGCAAAGTCCGGGATTTTATATCGCCAATTTCGCCTAATTTCACATTTACCTGGTTTCCGGATTTCAAAGAATTCCGCCCTCAGACATTTCCCACAATGAAGTCCTATTGTCCTCACATGCATGAGTCATTGCAAGGGTTGTAAAACACTAGAGCCCTAAATGAGCAAAAAAAGCTCAATCAGGCATCGATAGTTATTTGTTATTCGTTATTAGAGTATGATGATCCCTTCATTTTATAATTCGACTATAGATGAAATATAAGAATGGATTTTTCCTCTGAAACGATTAACCAATAACTAATAACCATTAACTAATAACGAATAACTTCCAATTGGTTTTTAACTCAATTGGGGTAGCAGGTATTCATCTTTGCAGGAGCTCTCAAAGGATTCGCGATCACCCCGGATCGCAGACGCCGCTTTCAACCTGATATCTGCTTGATAAGCGCACAGGAATGATTATTTTCTTCCAAGTTTACGAACATATTTAAGAAAAGCCGCTCACATTTTTCAGGTTGTCGACAACCCAATTGAAAATTGCCTGCACAATTTCGCAACAGCCGCCTGCGAAGGTTATCGACATTAGGGTAAATTCTAGCCCGCCAAGGAGAGCAGATTTACGATGACGATCTGGATTGTATCCGCAATTTTGATTATTACCCTGTATTTGCTCATCACTGAAAAAGTTCCGGTGGATTTAACGGCCATCGGAATCATGGTGGCACTGATGATCAGCCGGGTGCTGACCCCTATTGAGGCAGTGGCCGGTTTTGCTCACCCGGCGGTCATAACGGTCGGCTCCATGTTTCTGGTTAGTAAAGGTATGGTACGAACCGGTGCCGTAGGCTACATCGGCCAAAAAGTCATTGCAATAGCGCGCGGCAACGCCAAACTGGCCGTGCTGGTGATCTTGTTAACTGTGGCAGTCGCTTCCGCCTTTATCAACAACACACCCGTGGTCGTCCTTTTTATTCCGGTGGTCATGCGGATGTGCTGTCAATTTGGCCTTAGCCCTTCAAAGATACTCATACCGTTATCCTACACCTCGATATTGGCCGGCACCTGCACGCTGATCGGCACATCAACCAATATTATTATCAGTGATTTGAGTGCCAATAGCGGGTACGGAGCCATCGGCATGTTCGAACTTTCGACCCTGGGCGTTCCCATCGCAGCCATCGGTATTGCTTTTCTGCTGGTCGCCGCACCGCGTTTTATGCCCGAGTTGTTAAATCCCACCTGCGAACTTGAAAATAGTGAACACCGGCGGTATTTGGCTGAATTTGCGATTCCCCGCGGCAGCGCCCTCATCGATCAGGATCCCGCCACGGTTTTTGCAAAGCAATATCCGAATCTTGAGGTGCTTGAACTGATCCGCTATTCCCATATCTTTCATCCTTCGCGAGATACTGTAGCCATTGCCGCCGACGATCTGTTGCTGGTCAAAGGTTCCGCCAGTGATCTTGTCGAAATCCTCCATATAGATGATGTTGTACTGCCCCGATCAGAGGAAGGGCTCTCTTTTGGCGTCGATCAAAAGGAATCCATCGTGGTGGAGTTGATCATCCCGCCCCAATCTTCCCTATTGGGCCAAAGGCTTTTGGAATCTTATCTCAAGCGCGAACTCGGCCTTCATATTATCGCTATAAAAAGAAGCGGCTTGCACTACACGGAAAATCAAGTTCATGATGTGAAACTCAGAGTAGGTGATATTCTCCTGGTGTGGTGTCATACGGATAAACTGGAAACCTTAAGGGGCGGGGCGAATTTTATAATTGCCGAGGATGTGCATCATGAAATCGTTCAAAAGAGAAGGGCCTGGAAGGCGGTTCTCATTTTCGCCGCCCTGATCACCGTGGCCGGTCTGGGCCTGGCAGACATTATGGTTTGTGCCCTGACTGCGGCTTTCCTGATGATTCTGAGCGGTTGCCTCCAGCTGCGTGATGCCTATCGGTCTATTCAGGCGGATGTGTTGATGCTCATCGCGGGAACCATCGCCCTGGGTGCGGCCATGGAAAAAACCGGGACCAGTCAACTATACGCCGACGC
>Ga0316194_10004029_pt1 | contig 10184 bp, 11 predicted proteins | sample CroRivsedime1_MG_FD_204936 | JGI IMG/M metagenome (GOLD analysis project Ga0316194, IMG submission 204936) | Coastal sediment microbial communities from Maine, United States - Cross River sediment 1 | ecosystem: Environmental > Aquatic > Marine > Coastal > Sediment | place: USA: Maine... | reverse complement strand
CCGGCCCGGTCATGACCGGCGTTACGCCATTGATGCCGGTCGCATGCAGTCCGAGCTGGGCTGGTCGCCGCAGCACGATTTCGAGTCCGGTATCGAAAACACCATCCAGTGGTACCTGGCCCACCGTGACTGGTGCGACCGGGTGCGCAGCGGCGAATACCGCGATTACTATGTCCGGCAGTACGGTGAGACTGCAAATTTCTGATTTTTATACGCGTATAGCCCTAAATTGCTGCCAGTCAGCTTGACTCGCCGCAAGGCAGTCGCTTTAATACACCGCTCGCCTCAAACGGCCAGGTAGCTCAGTCGGTAGAGCAGGGGACTGAAAATCCCCGTGTCGGCAGTTCGATTCTGTCCCTGGCCACCATATTTATCAACGAGATAAAAATTTTCTGCTTTTAATCCCTGTGTCACTCGGTACACTTTCGGAACACCTGTACCGGAAGACACCGTGGCGACCATTAGAAGGACACCCTCGAACACCTGGAAAGCGGTCATCCGCAAGCGCGGCTGGCCACCGACGATCAAGACCTTCCGCACCAAGCGCGATGCCGAGGACTGGGCGCGCAGCACCGAGGACGAAATGGTGCGTGGCGTTTACATTAACCGCGCCGGCGCCGAGAAGCTGCTGCTGGAAAAGGCGCTGGACCGCTACCTGGCCGAAGTCTCCGCCAGCAAGCGCGACAGCACCGCCTATGCCGAGAGCCACAAGGCCAAGGCGCTGAAAAAGAAGTTCGGCGCCTACAGCCTGGCCGCGATCACCCCGGACCTGGTCGCCGAGTACCGCGACGAACGTCTCGCCGCCGGCAAGTCCGCCAGCACCGTGCGCCTGGAACTCTCCCTGCTCTCGCACCTGTTCACCATCGCCATCAAGGAATGGCGCGTGGGGCTGTTTTACAACCCCGTGGCCAACATCCGCAAACCCGCGCCGACCAAGGGCCGCGACCGCCGCATGAGCGCGGACGAGGAGAAGGCCCTGTTCAAGGCCTGCGATGGCTACTCCAACCCGATGCTAGGCTGGATCGCCCGCATCGCGCTCTACACCGGTATGCGCGCCGGCGAGATCAAGACCCTGACCCGCCGGCAGGTGAACCTGGAAAAGCGCACCGTTTATCTCTCGGAAACCAAGAATGGGTCTGCGCGAACGGTCCCATTGACCAAAAAAGCGGAAAATATTTTTCGCATGGCGCTAAGTAATCCGGTGCGCCCCTTTGATACCGACCTGATCTTCTTCGGCGAACCCGGTCGCGACAAGGTGCGCCGGCCCTATGAATTCCGTCCTGCCTGGCACCGCACCCTGAAAGACGCCGGCATCAAGGGGCTGCGCTTCCACGACCTGCGCCACGAGGCCATCTCACGCCTGGTCGAGGCTGGTCTCGGCGACCAGGAGGTCGCCGCCATCTCCGGTCATAAGTCCATGCAGATGCTGAAGCGCTATACGCACCTGCGGGCAGAGGATCTAGTGGAAAGGCTGGACCAGGTGATGGGTTGATAACCCATCATTGGTCCGTGTGCACACGTACACGGCTAACACAAACAACGCTAACCACTGATTACCATTCGCATTCCTCTGACTAAATATCCATCGGTCTGTAGTAAGACCTGTGCATCCATTTGGTACTGTAAAACAAGGTATTTCATAGCACGTTGCTAACAGTTTAGTTCTGGTAATCGCATGACATCTTGTGCAATCTCGTGTCTCCGAATCATGCACAAGGAGATGCCGGATTATGCAAAACGCACAAAGCCACGATGTTGCAACGCTGGAGAATCAGATCACCGAGCGGTATGGACTGTTGATATCGCAGACACAGCTGGCCGAGCTCCTCGGCCGCACCACCGGCGGCCTGCGTTACAGCCTGAGTTACCCGAGTGACCAGAGTACACGCGCCCTGAAGGCCTGTGGCCGCAAGATCGGCCGACGGGTGTACTACCCGGCCACAGAAGTCGCCCGCATCATCATCGGTGGCTTCGACGACTGATTCTCCCCGCAGCGCTGTACCCTGGCATTGAGTCATGCGGCACGGGAATGGGCCTGGCGTCAGAATCTCAAGCCCATTCCTGAAATCTGTCCTCGTGGTGTTGGGCGATCATGCCAATGACGCAGGCGTCTGCTGGCCGCGCATCGCCATCATTGCAGAGAAGGTGGGCGTATCAAAGCGCACCGTGCAGCGCTCGATCCAACACCTGGTCAGTCGCGGACTGATCTCGGTCAAGGAACGCTATCGCAGCGATGGTTCCCATTCCTCGAATCGTTACCGACTGCATCTGGACCGGGGTGTCAGTGTGTCACCACCCCCTGACGGTAGCGACACCACCCCTAGACACGAGTGTCAGGGTCCCGGTGACACCTGTGTCATACCAGGAACCACCATAGGAACCTCTATAGAACCACCACAACCAGCCGTTTCGGGAAATAAACTGTCAGCCAGTGGTGGTGGTTCAGCTCAAGATCTTGTCTATCCCAAGGGCCTGTTACCGGCAGAACACACAGGGGCGCAGGCGTTGCTCGCTGCACTGGAGGCGCCGCTCAGCCAGCAGGTGCTGGATGAGTGGGCCGGCATCATAGCGGCCGGTGCGATTCGTGCCTCGCCACTTGGCTGCCTGCGTGCGCTCATCAAACGCGCGCAGGCAGGCACCTTCACGCCGGAGCGTGCACTGCGTGTCGCTCGGAGACGCGTGACACGACAGCGCGTGGAGGCAACACAAGCGGAAACTGAGCAGCCCGTACTGCCGCCGGTCAATGAAGACAGCCCGCTTGTGCGCCGTGTGCAAGACATTGCGCGACGTGTAGCCAGGAAAAAGCTGGTGACCTCATGAAACCACGTGAACATACACACACCGAAGGTTGCCCAAGACAACACAAGGCAACCTGTGTGACAGGCGATGCATGGCATACGTGTTGCCATGGCGGAAGCGACCGCGTCAGTACCGAGGGCAGTGCAGTAGTGACGCGATCACAATCAGGATCACTCGGCCGGTGGGTGTATTACCCGGCCTCAGAGGTGGCCAGAATCTTCATTGGTGAGAACGAGGCATGAGTACCACCATCATCCGCGCTACACACCGTGACCGTGCTTTCACCATCGATCAGCGTACCATCGAGGATGAATCCCTGTCCTGGGCAGCTTTGGGGCTCCTCTCCTATTTACTGTCCAGGCCGGATGGCTGGATATTACGGGTCGAAGAACTGTGCGAATGCGGTGATCTGGGGCGCGATGGTATCTATAGATTGCTCAATGAACTCCGCGAGGCGGACTACATGACGTATGAGCAGGAACGTGATGAATACGGACGTATCTGTCGTGGGACTTACACGATCTACGAGACTCCCGACTTGCCGGATCCGCATGTGCCGGATACGGCTGGGCAGGACCCTGCTGATCCGGGTTCGGCAAATGGTGCCGTGGAGTTCGTCGCTTGGATCCCGGAGCATGTTAGGGGCAGGGCGCTGGATGCGGTCGCCCATCTCAGTCCGGAAGACGCACAGATCGTGATCGACGAGTGGGCAGGCCGTGTTGGGTGCGACATTGTCGACGTGCCGCCACTGGAAGAACGGCATACTTTGGTAGAACAGTGCATGGAAGGCCGTTGTGCGTTGGCATTTGCAGAAACTACCAGGGATATACGTGCACAGCCGGTTCCTGAAGGAGGCTACATAATCCCGGATTATGATTGGGAATCTGGCAGTGATTGATGCTGCTTCATCCTGAATCACACTGACTCAGCCTGACTTCGACTCAGGATGCCGGGTACAAGTCAGGCAATGGCCGAAACTTATTGCGCATACCGAAGGTTGCCAGATTTATCCTGATGCAACCGGTGTGACAGGCAATGCCTGGCGCACCGGCTGCCATGGTCGAAGCGGATGCGTCACTACTGAGCGCAGCGCGGTAGTGACGCATCCGGGAAATCCTGTGACCGTAAAGAGTTCCGGCCGATTTCAGAAGTGCCAGGCGGATTATCTGTTCTTGATTGTGTTCGAATCGATGAAGAATGCATCGTTAGCGCGTGCTAAATGTTTTTGCCGTGACAGATCGAAACTGTATTTGTATACTGGCACCAGAACATCGGTTTTATCCGTGGCCACTACGGTAAAGTGGCAAGCAAGGCACCTCCCGGACCGTGTAACAGGTGCATCGGCGCAAGCCGCGGTCCATCTTCCACATCTCACACAGTGTGTGAACACGCCAAGCCCGATCAGGGCGTGGCTTCAAACCTCGTGAACTGAAGATGACGGGCAACTGTTGCCGGCCGTTGCCAGTTCACGTTTCTTAAACCCGCGGAAATTTCCGCATCACTCAAAGGAGATCTTATTGACATACTTTAATGCAGCCCTGTTATGGGCAGGTTGGATAAGGCGGGCCGATTCCCCACAGGGATAACCCGCGTTGCCTGAGATCAGGCATATTCAGGCTGTAGGGATTGGTGTCCCAGGGCAATTACCGCACAAGCGGACCGTTATGGTCACTGCCATACGGTTGCCATAAACACTTACCAGCGTTATCAGCACCGCAAACGCCTGAACCACAACCTTCAACAAAGTGGTATGAGTGACTTGCCTGGGGTGTTCACGCGAGTCACCACCCACTACCATCAAGACCAGGATCTGATTAGCGTGAGCAAGCTAAGGAAATGAAACTCCACATCCTCAACGACCTGCACATCGAGTTCGAGGACCTCGAGCCGCCGGTAACCGATGCCGACGTCGTGATCCTGGCGGGCGATATCGGTGTCGGTGTGGAAGGCCTGCGCTGGGCAGAGGCCGGGTTCCCGGGCCGGCCGGTGATCTACGTGCCGGGTAACCACGAGTTCTATCATCACGACCTGTCCCTGATCGGTGATCTTAAGGCTCAGGCGCCTGACCACATCCATGTCCTGAACGACGATCAGGTTGTCATCGGTGGCGTACGTTTTCTCGGCTGCATCCTGTGGACCGATTTCGCCTTGTTCGGCGAGGCAGACAGGTTCTTCGCCATGCAGCAGGCGCGGCAGCAGATGACGGATTTCTCCATCATCCAGAACAACGGCGAACGGTTCACACCCGAGGATGCCATCCAATTGCACACTACCAGCCGGGACTTGCTGGCGGCCATGCTGGCGGAACCCTTCGATGGCAAGACGGTGGTGGTCACCCACCATGCCCCCTCGTCACAGTCTGTTCATCCAAGGTATGCCAATGACCTGCTGACACCGGCCTTCGCCAGCAACCTGGAGATGCTGATGGACGGCGACCTGCCAGCCATCTGGGTCCACGGTCATATGCATGAGTCGTATGACTACGAGATCTACGGCACCCAGGTGGTGTGCAACCCGCGTGGCTATGCGCCGGATGCCCTGAACCCTGATTTCAGGCCGGATCTGGTCATGGAGGTGTGAGTTGGCACCGGTGCGGCCAGGATCACAGCTGGAAGAGGGAATGATTAGAATATCCCTTATAACGCATATATTGACATTACCTGCCATAGCGTATATAAGATGTTTATACGTCTATTCGTATAAACAGGGTAAATCGATGGAGAAGGTCATACGCAGCAACAACGATCTCGGTGCGGCCATCCGCCTGGCACGCAAGGCCGGTAACCTGCGGCAAGTCGATGTCGCCCGAAAGGCGTCTGTCCGGCAGGCCCTGGTCTCCGACATCGAGAACGGCGCGACCACGGCGCGGCTCGACACCGTGATCCGGGTGCTGGCGGCGCTGGATCTGGATCTGTCCGTCATCCCGCGCCGTACAACCGGGTTCGACCCCACGGAGTACTGAGCGTGGGACGTAAACGTCAGGGACGCGTGCTGAATGTGTATCTCGGCTCAAGCAAGATCGGTGAGTATTCCCGGGCGCCGAGTGGTGCGACTTCGTTTCGCTATGCCCCGGACTGGTTGTCGTCAGACCGTGCATTTCCCATCTCCCTGTCCATGCCGCTGTCCGATCGGATCTGGTCCGGGGAGGGTGCGACCAGCTACTTTGACGGGCTGTTGCCCGATGATCGCACCGTCAGGGAAAAAATCGCGGCGCGCGAACAAGCAGAAAGCGCCGGTATCTTTGATCTGCTGGCCGTCATCGGGCGTGATTGCGTGGGTGCGCTGCGCTTTGTGCCGGAAGGCGCCGACCCCGGCGATCCAACTAAAATGGAATACCGTCCGGTAACCGACGATGAGATTGCCGCCCGGCTGGCTTCCCTTGGAACCAATCCCCTCGGACTCTATGCCGATGAGGATGACTTTCGCATCTCGATTGCCGGGGTGCAGGAAAAGACCGCTTTTCTCCAAGTAGACAATCAATGGCAGTTGCCACTCGGGCCGACACCGACCTCCCATATTTTCAAGCCTGCCATGAAGGTAGGTCCGGACGGGGCCGATTTTTCCGACACCCCCTGGAATGAATGGCTGTGTCTGGTGCTGTGCCGCGCCCTGGGTCTTGATACGGCCAAGGCCGAGGTGCGGATGTACGACAGCAAGCCCGTCATCGTCGTGGAGCGTTTCGACCGCACCTGGCAGGAAGGTGTGCTTTACCGCCTGCCGCAGGAGGATCTCTGTCAGGCGCTGGGAGTTCCGCCCCTGCGGAAATATCAAAGCGATGGCGGGCCCGGCATCGTGGAGGTGATGGAATTCCTGAACGGCGCAGTTGCCCCGCTTGAAGACCGCCTGACCTTTATGAAGGCGCAGATCGTGTTCTGGCTGCTGGCCGCCATCGACGGCCATGCGAAGAATTTCTCCATCTTTCACACCCCGGGCGGCTACCGGCTGACACCCCTCTATGATGTGATGTCCGCGGCACCTTATCCTGAATTCCCGACTAAGAAGATCAAGCTGGCGATGACGCTGGGAGACAAGGGGTATTATCGCCTCAGCCAGATCCAGCTCCGGCATTTCTACCAGACTGGCCAGAAAGCCGGGCTGCATGAGCAGGACATGGAGGGTATCTTTTTGGAACTGACATCGCGGATGGAGGATGCAATCGCTGAGGCGACTGCACTGGTTGCTGAAGCAGGGATGCCAGAATCAACAGCCGGCCCGATACTGGATGGGGTGAGCAAGCGGGCGGGAATGATTGTCTCCCATAAATGAAGAAGTGAGACGGGTGACGAAGGGAATTATATAAATGATCATTTGAGGCGCTTTCAGGAATTACTCCGAGAAATCTTCCAGTTCGATTTCGCAGATCTGGGTACCGGTATTTACAGGCTATTCCGGCTGCACCATGGGTAATCCATAGCAAAATACTGGCCACGCGGCCTGTTAGAAGTAGTTCCTGTTCCACGCTTCCCAATCGAGCGCATTCGCTTTGTCGCGACAGTCGTGGATTGCGTTAACCCACGAACGCAGTTGGGAGGTTGCACTCATAAAGTGGAGGACGGAAGTTTGAACGCCCTCATCGTCGGCAACTGAGCGGATGAGCTCCTTACCCCGAGACTCGACTTCGTGAATGAGGCTTCTGGTGTCCGGGAGATCCGGAATCGGTTGCTGTTCTGCGAGCGAGTTCGACATCAACCGGAGCGACTCGATGCAAGCGTCATAGATGCGTCCGAGTAGCTTGCGCAGAGAATCGTCCAGGACCTCAACCGCCTGTTCGCGAGCATGCACGGCCGAAGCCTTGCTCTGGAATCAGTGGCAGGCTTGGCGTGGAATACGCAATCAGCTATGCGACCGGCACGCTGCTTGGTGCAGCCTTTCTTGGCATGATCCCGGCTAGCCTTAAATTAGCCCCGGCGTTCGCTGTCACATCGACGGTGCTGGTCGGCATTGTGCTGTTTTTCGTGCTGGAGAAGCTCGTGCTCTGGCGTCACTGCCACGATAGCACGTGCGAAGTGCATGGGCGCGCTGCCCCGCTGATCTTGATCGGAGATGCCTTCCACAACTTTGTGGACGGATTGGTGATCGCCGCCGCCTTCCTCACCTCGATTCCGCTGGGGGTCGCCGCGTCGCTCGCTGTGATCGCGCATGAGATTCCACAGGAGGTCGGCGATTTTGCCATCCTGCTCGACAATGGGTACAGACGTACGAAGGCGATAGTTCTCAATGGACTCTCAGCCGCCACCACACTGCCGGGCGCCGTGGTGGCCTATTTCTGGCTCGCTGAGATGCGCTCAGCGGTGCCTTACATCCTGGCGATCTCCGCCGCGAGCTTCATCTACATCGCTGTCGCAGACCTCATCCCGGGGCTGCATCGGCAGGTGACCGCCGCCGCTTCCCTGCGCCAGCTGGTGCTGCTGCTCGCGGGGATCGGTACTATCGCTATTTTTCACCACGGAGGATGAATCATGAATCCACTGACCGAAGCAGAAATCCATGCGCTCAACGAGGCGCTTGACGACGAGTACCTTGCCTGGGCAACTTACGACCAGGTTACCGCCGACTTCGGCGAGGCACCGCCATTCAGTAATATCCGTGAAGCCGAGGCGCGCCACATCGAGGCGCTTTGCACTCTGTTTGCACGCTATGGGCTACCTGTGCCCGAGAACCCCTGGCCGGGAAGGGTTGCGCGCTATGCCAGTCGGCAAGCAGCCTGTGAAGCGGGTGTCGCTGCCGAGATTGCCAATGGCGAAATGTACGAACGGCTACTTGGGGCAACCCAACGCCCGGACATTCTCACAGTACTGCGCAATCTGCAGGAGGCGTCGCAGCAGCGACATTTGGCTGCATTTCAGCGTTGTGCCCAAGGTTCTGCTGGTCGCGGTGGAGGCGCGGGGCGCCGCTGAGCATGTTCATTGAAGCGGGTTGGTGAGGTGCAGATCACAAGCAATCCCTGAATGTCCGATTTGCAGTTTGAACCTGCCATTCGCTGGTTCTTCGCAAAGGACTAGAGTTGGCCGGTAGTACTCCTTCAACAGTTCAGCGCTCGCTGAGTTTCCACGGTTAGGGAACGGCAACTCTGTACTGTAGCCGGACATTCGTGTTCAGCGCTATCGGCTGCAATCTAGCCAAGATGGCTGCACAGGCACCCTTACATGAACGATATGTTTCGGCATATTACTGTAAATTGACACGATAGGCCGCGTCGGTACTATTGCCAATAGTGCGGATTCCGCCTATTACACTGTTATGTGAGAAACAAAAACAAAGAGAATCTGAACAATGTCCATTGATAGTAAAGTTATCGGTTACTTTGCTTATCTCTCACCAACAGAAGTGGTGTGTGATGGAGATGCTTGTGTGATATCTGGATCAGAACAAACGATGCGTAACTATATTGAATCGATTGGTGCTGGACTAGTGGAAAATCATACGATAAAGAAAACGAGATTTAGAGACATAATTGCCGGAATGAAAATGGGTGCTCCATACGCATTTGACGAAGAATCGTATAATCGCTTTTATCCATTGGCAAATAAAATTGGCTTCAATTTAAAAAAGGAAGATTTCTCAGTTCCAACAGAAACTGGGAATCACTTTGTAGTGGTGAGGTCATGAGTAAATCACATAACCAGGCGCTGCAGCCGACCGCTAAAGGCGGCGACTGAGCGCAACGTTACGAATGTCCGAAGTTGCGGCACTCCTGCCGTTCGCTGGTCGCCTGTGTAGGTCAGGAGTTGGCCGGTAGTACTCCTTGCCGGCCAAGTAACAAGCCGGTGCTCAAGGGTCAGCGAACGGCAAGTATCAGCACAAACCCGGAAGTTCCTGGGGTGAGTAGCTGTAATTTCAGCTAAACGCGTATTCCCGACCCTTTCCGGAAGTACAGAATTATGTCTTGGAGGTCTGGAAAGTACTGAAGCAGTCATTCTACGTCCGGGTACGGGACGGTAACTTTCGACAGTGCACGGGAAGACAGTTAATGAATCGCCCATGCTTGTTACTGTTCCGCAGCAGTTAATATTCCATGTTTCAACTTGATAAATTCCTTTCGCTTTGCCATGGACTCCGGGATCAGTGTCGACTCGCCCATCATGTAGACCACCATCATGCGTCCCCTGATTTCAGCTTGCTCCCTGGAAAATCCCGCCTCAGAGAACATCCAGAGCGAAGTTGAAAAGCGTTTCTTAAGCACACGTTTGAAAACACGGCTGGCGCTGGCGTCCGTCTGAGCCCATTGCCAGATCGGCAGATCGTAACGCGCAAGACCCTTGGACATGACGGTATTCATGAGATCCAAAATGCGCTTGGCAGGCGGGCCTGGATGGCGCTTTGCGGCGTCAAGGGCTACATCCGTCATTTCGTGTTCCCAGTATTCAAGCATCGCTTCAAGGAGT
>Ga0316194_10004027_pt1 | contig 10185 bp, 10 predicted proteins | sample CroRivsedime1_MG_FD_204936 | JGI IMG/M metagenome (GOLD analysis project Ga0316194, IMG submission 204936) | Coastal sediment microbial communities from Maine, United States - Cross River sediment 1 | ecosystem: Environmental > Aquatic > Marine > Coastal > Sediment | place: USA: Maine... | reverse complement strand
ATGACGACAACCACCCGCAACATCCTTAAGAACGTCACGTCCTCACTGCTGACGCTCGTGCTGGTCCTCGCGGCCGTTTTGGCGGCGTATTTCGTCTACAACCGCTGGACCCACCGACCGTGGACACGAAACGGCCAGGTGCGGGCGGACATCGTCAAGATCGCGCCGCGGGTTTCGGGCTACATCGTCGAGGTCGCGGTGAAGGACAATCAGTTCGTCCGCAAGGGCGAATTGTTCTTCAGGATCGACCCCAGCTCTTATCAACTGGCCGTTGACACGGCGCAGGTCCAGTTGCAACAGGCCCGGGAAGACGTCGCCGCGCTGGAAGCCGAGGTGAAGGCGGCCGAAGCCATGGTCCTTCAAAGCAAAGCCGGCGTGGATGCCGCGCGGGCCATGATCAATCAACAGCAGGCGGCCTTGGCGAACGCCAGGTCGGAATCCAAGCGCGCGACGCGTCTCGTCGGTGAGAAGGCGGGGTCGGTGGAGAACGCAGAGAAGAAGGCCGCCAAGGTCCTCGAGATCCAGGCGGCGGTTGTCAGTGCCCGGGCCGACCTCAGCCAGGCCGAAGCCGCACTGACCTCCGCGAAGGCCAATCTCGACCAGGCCAAAGCCAGCCTCGGCGAGCCCGGCGACGCAAACGTGCGCATCCGGGAAGCCGCGGTCAAACTCGCGGAAGCAAAACTCGAGTTGAGCTGGACCGCGATGCACGCCCCATTTGACGGATACATCACCAACCTGGACGTCAATGAGGGGCAATTTGGTTCTCCCGGCACCCCCATCGCGGCGTTTGTCGACAGCAGTTCCTTCCGGGTGGATGGCTATTTCCAGGAGTCCAAGCTGAAACACATCAAGCGGGGAAATCGCGCGACCATCACCTTGATGAGCCACCCGGACATCGAGCTGAAGGGCGTCGTGGACAGCATCGGTTACGCAATCGATCCCCCGAACATCGCCGATACCGAAGGCGCGTCGTACCTGGTGCCCCAGATCGAACCAACGTTCGATTGGGTGCGCCTGCCGCAACGGGTGCCGGTCCGAATCCGTCTGGAGGAGGTCCCCGCAACCATCCAACTCGTCTCCGGAATGACGGCTTCGGTGGCGATTGAACCTTCACGGTAGGACTGAAGATGAAGGATCTGCTGCCCAAACTCGATACCACGAGGCTCTCGATTGCGCTCAAGACCTGCCTCGCGCTCATCCTGGGGTTCGCCATCACGTTGCGGCTTGACTGGAAGCCCTCTTTCATGGCCATTCTCATCGTCGTTCTCCAGACGGACGCCCTGGGGGCAACCCTCAAAAAGGGCCTGCTGTATATCGCCGGCACGCTGGGAGGTGCGGCCACCGGTGTGGCCATGGTCGGGCTGTTTGCACATGATCGCGGACTGTTCATCCTCGGCATGGCGGTGTTGACCGGTCTGGTTGTCTAACGCATGCAGGGGAGCCGATATGTTTACGCATGGCTGATCTTCAGCGTCACGTCGGCCTTGGTCGGCTGGTTGGCGGCGCAGAACACCGGCGCCACCTTCAGCCTCGCGATCATGCGGGCATCGACCGTTTGCGTAGGGGTCGTTGTGTCGTTCTCCGTCCACGCCATCCTCTGGCCCATCAAGGCCGGAAGAACCTTCGAACGCCAACTGCACGGCTACCTAACGGGCTGCCGCGATCTGCTGTCTTTCACGATCCGGGCAGTGGCCGGCGAGGTGCCGAATGCGGTCGCCATGAGAAAGGTCGCAACGGCTCAGGTCACGATGATCGCCGCACTCCGCGGCTCGCTGGAAGCGGCCGCGGGCGATACCGCGCGTTTCGAGCGGTTCCATTCCGGGTACCTGGAGTTGATCGATCAGCTCCGGGAACTTCTGCTGGCAATCCTCGCCGTGCACGAAGAAATCACGGGGCGTAGCGACGGGCAGGCGGGGCGGTCGCCGACCGCGGGCGACAATGATCTTCGTTCCACCCTGGAGGCGGTGGAAGGCCAAATGGAAGCGCTCGTTCGCGATCTGGCGCGTCCGCGCGACGGGACGGCGGTGGATCGTGAGGTCGATACGCCTGCCGGGCCGGTGATCGGCAAACCCGGCACGATCGATACGGCCACCGACGCCATGATTGCGGGGCAAGTGGCTGTCATGGCGTCACGGGTTAAAAAGGTCCGTGCGTCGCTCGCCCGCGTGGAGGATCCCGGCCAGGCGCCTGCGCCACTCCCGCCGCCACCAAGCCAACCCTTCAGCCTGAAAAGTGCGAGGTTTCGGAAAGCCGTAGGGGCCAGCCTCGTGATCGTGGTGATGAGTGTGTTTTTCAGCCTGACCCAGTGGCCCATGGGATTGTCGCTCGCCATGGTCTTCGGGACGCTGGCCATCGGATTCGGCGGGATGCTTCCGTTGGCGATGATCCGTCGGCAGTTGCTGCTCAGCCTGGTCATCGGTCCCGCGATCGCCGCGCCCCTGTATTTCGGGGTCATGCCCCGTATCGACCAGTACGAGGAGCTCATCCCCTGGCTCTGCATCGCGTTTTTGCCGCTTCTTTACATGCAGACCAGCCGCAACCCGAAAACCATGATCCTGGCCATCTTCTCGTCGATCTTCTTGATCGCCCTGCTGCAACTTGATGCAGAGAACCAGGCATACGAATTCTCCTCATTTCTAAAGATGTGGTTCGGATTCTGCGGCGGGTTCACGATATCACTGGGCATCTTCAGCCTCTTCTACGCGCTGGTTCCTGAACGTGAATTCTGGAAGCAGGTTCGTGCCTTCTTCGGCGGGTGTGGCCAATTCATGCAAGGGCTGAAGGAAAGCGCGCCGGGCACGCCGGCAAGAGCGGCAATCATCACCACCAACGCCAAGCGATGGCAGGGAACGCTCAAGCAACTGCAGACGTGGTCGCGTTCGATCAACTACAAACGGGTGCCGGGAAACGACCGTCGACAGACGCAGGCGCTGATCGAGTCGATCGAGCTTCTGGCCCTGCGTCTTTTTTCGGCCGAGGATGCCTGCCAACCATCGGTCGAGGCCTTGGACGAACCCCTGGGAAAACTGCGCGGCCGCATTTATGATGCCTGCATCGAGTCGCTCCAGTTGATCACGAACGCGCTCGCAATTCCGCAGCCGATCCCGGACCTGCCGGACACCGGAAGCCTCGTTCGCGACATCGCGTCTAGGGGCGACGATCTCCGCCGATCGGCCGCCGGCGACGAGGACGGTCAAGCTGCCGTCCTTGGCTTCATGCGCGCAACCGCCCACCTGCGCTCCTTGGCTGACGCCATCCAAGACTGTCGCGACCAAGCCAATGCGCTCGATTGGGAGGCGTGGAACAGGAACACCTTTTAGCCGGCCGTGAGGTGGTAGTGATGCAACGCCGGCCTACCGATGCCCACCCGGACTCAGGACTAAAAAGACTAAAAGGGACAGGTACTTTCTGCTTTCTTGGATAACGTTTCGCGAATAGTATACTGAATCCTTGGCAATATAATCATGCATCCGTTTTAAATCATTTTTCGCTGGGACAGACCATTTTAGCATGATTGAATTTCTTTATTGGTGTTTGTGTGCTCTATGTTTTAAATTGTAATATTCTAATCGGTTTGATATCTTTATTTAGTAAACCATAGTCGAAAAAACACTTTTGAGGCACCAAACGATGAAACGCTCAGAAATCATACTCATTTTAAAGCATTACAAAAATAATTATCAGGAAAAATACCGCTTTAGCAAAATAGGAATATTTGGTTCTGCTGCAAGAGAAACGGCAGGGGAAGCGAGCGATATTGATATCGTTATTGAACAGAGGGAACCTGACCTGTTTCTCTTAGGATCAATTAAAACTGATTTGGAAAATGAATTTGACAGAGAGGTGGATATCGTTCGAATTCGTGAAGGAATGAACTCCTTTTTAAAAGATAGAATTGAGCGGGAGGCGATATATGTATGACGGGAATCTTGCGAAAGAGATCCTGTCCCAAATTCTTAATGCTTTGGACACAATTATCTATCGGTTTGAGCCAGTTAAGTCCCTGACCGATCTAACTGATTCACCCTCCGGAATGGAAAAACTCGATTCGATATGCATGCAATTGATAGCCATTGGTGAAAGGTTAAAAAATTTTGATAAAATCACCAATAATTCTCTTTTGTGCCACTATCCGGAAGTCAACTGGAAAGGCGCAAAAGCTATGAGGGATATAATAAGCCATCACTATTTTGAAATAGACGCCGAAATTATTTTCGAAGTTTGTCAAAACAAAATTAAACCGCTACGGGATACGATAGAAAAGATTCTTAACTCCCTTTAACAGAGCCCTTCTGCTTTACTCTATTTTCCTTTTGATATTTCGTCGTACGCCAATTGCCCTCCTTAAATAGTTAAAGCAGCAGGGTATGAATTGATTGAAGGTTAGAAACTTATAACCTGATATACGTCCCTACACCCCCTTATCTAACATAATAACCAATAATCCAATGGACGTTCCCAATCTCCACTTCTTTTACCATATCAGTTCAATGGCATAGTTTGCCAGACGACTATCCCGACTCAATAATTTCATTTCTTCTGCGATGGCCTGCGCTATTAACATACGGTCAAAAGGATCCCGATGATGAAACGGCAGTTCTGTTACTTCAGCACAGTGTGTCATTTCAATTGGGAGCCACTGAATCGTGTTGATCTCCATTTCTTCTTGAATCGCCTGGAGCCATCCGTCCTTCAGGGATATCTTTCCGAGGCTTTTTTTTAGGCAGATCTCCCACAAACTGGCAGCGCTGAAAAACAAGCTGTTTTCCGTGTTCAAAAAAGTTTGCCGAGCATTTCCGCTGAGCCGGTCGTCGTCAGTGATCAGCCATAGGAATGCATGCGTATCCAGTAGCACCCTCATTCCATGTATTCCCTAAAGTCATCCAGAGGCTCGTCAAATTCATCCGCCATCGTAAGAACCAATCCTTTTGCATTGCCGATTTTTCTTTTGCCTTGGGCTTCCGGCAAAACCTCCAGTCGGACAACCGGCTTGTTCCCTTTAGCGATGATAACTTGCTTACCGTTGAGCGCCGCCTGGATTAATTTGGACAGTTGAGTCTTGGCTTCATGAATATTTACTTGTAGGGTATCCATATTAGATCCTTTTTACAATGAAACGTCTTTAATTAGCTAATGTAGTTAGCTAATTTTTGTTTGTCAAGATAAAATAGTAGAGGATAGGGACATTCAATGTTGATTTGTTTCGAGTTCGAGTTCTCTTTGTATCATTTTGGTGGCTGCAGGCAGTTCCGAGTCTCGGCTTACCCTTTGGGTCTCCCGGCTCTGATGGCCGAACGGTCTACATTAAACCGGCGGTCCACTTCGCTTCCGGAGATCGACAAGTTCTGAGCGGCAGCATAGCTGTCGGGGCGCGAGCACGTGCGATCTCAACGCGTGTAGTCGGCCGGGCCAGTTCCTATACAGGAACTTAAAATCCTTTGATGCTGCTTGTTCTGGAAAAGATCCTTAGAAGCTACGATGATCTGATTGCAGAGCGAATGAGCCATCACGGTGGCGTAATTCCCCCTAGCAAAAGACGCAAAGGGCTTGGATGTCATGTCAGAAAAGCTGATCCCGAAGGTCGATATTGCCATGACCGAAGGATAAAAAAACGCGGATACCGAAATCATCCAAGACAATTTTCAGGTCCATTATACAAAAGGGGATTGAGCCAGATTGCCCTGTTTGAAAAATTTGGCGTATCGCAGCCGGCTATCAGCGCAGTTGTGAGGAGGGGCGAGAAAATAGTTAGTGTTCATCCATAAATGGCCTTTTCCCCGCTGGGCGGCCGGTCGTAGCGGGTTTCCGGCCTTGCCCAGCGAAAAAAATCCACATTTATGAATTGGACACGTAAAAGCGCCTTGAAAAGATCGCGGATGGGCACTAATTAAAGCAGCAGGGTATGAATTGATTGAGGGTTAGAAACTTATAATCTGATATACGTCCCTAAACCCTCCGCTCGGAGGGATTCGAACCTGCGGCCTACGGATTCAAATTTAGGGCCTCTGAGTTTCCTAACCTCCCCAAATTGCCATTTCTCAATAAATGAGTGTTTTCGAAGCCGTCCACCTGTTTACCTCAAACTGATCGTCTCTTGTCCCCCCATCTTCACCTCTTTTTAACCGGTATGCTAAAAAAACCCCCGTTTCTCCCCCTTTTTGGGGGTCGCACAGCGCAAGAAAAAAGTCTAATCTCGATCCATGCTGATCAGTGGGTATCATCGGCTCCAGCTTCAACCCTGGATGGTGCGCGAAATAAAAAAACATGCCTTTGATGGAAGCTGTTTTCAAAATGTCATACCTGCATGCCAAATTCATGGATGAATTGACGATCAATCCGAGATAGTCGGGGGTTTAAATGAATAAGACGATGAGCGCCGGTAAAAAGTCCACAACCGCGCCGCTACCGGTCACGATCGTGGCCGGGTTTCTCGGGGCGGGCAAGACCACGATGATCACCCACCTGCTGCAGACAGGCCATGGCCGCCGCATTGCAATAGTGGTCAATGATTTTGGTTCCATCAATATAGACGCCGAGCTGATCAGTGATGCCGGTGAGGGCATTGTCAGCCTGGCCAACGGTTGCATTTGCTGTGCCATCCTGAAGTGACCTGATCAGCGCGGTACTGAGGTTGGCGGCCCTGCCGGAACGGCCGGACCACATCGTAATCGAGTCGAGCGGCGTGGCCGACCCGGCCGGCATTGTCAGGGGCTTAATGGTTCCGGAAATCCGGCGTACGGTGCTGCTCGATGGCGTGATCACCGTTGTGGATGCTGAGCAGGCACTGGCGTTGCCGGATGAGGAAGCCGAGCTGGCGCGGACGCAAGTTGCCAGCAGCGACCTGGTCGTCGTGAACAAAGTCGATCTGGTGAATATCGCCCAGCTTGTCGAAGTCCAGGCCTGGATCAAGGTAATCAGACCCGGGGCACAGGTATTCGTCGCCACCCACTGCCGGTTGCCAATGGATGTTTTGCTGGGAGATGTTTTCATACATTCGATCACTACTACGTGAGCATGGCCATGCAGCAGGGCAGCCGGATCCGCGAACCGCTCAACCGGGCCATTTTGAAAATTTTAGATTCGAACGAATGGAAAAGCTTGGTAGAGCAATACTTTGGTTCAGACAGTTAAGGGCCCCGGCAAAAAATAATTCCACCTCTTGCTTGTCTTATGGCCCGTCTACTGCGTTACATCCACCCACACGTATCCCGATATGCGCAGGTGGATGTGCCTTGTAGACAAACCATAATCCGGCGCAATCGTGTGGAATTATTTCTTACCGTGACCCTAAGTGATTTTGATTATAACCATTGTAAGGTCGTCTTCCTTTTTAGCATCTTGAGTAAAATGGCGATGTTCATTAAATATTGCGTTAACAATAGTTTCAGCATTTGAAGATGCATATGTGCGAGTAAGCGCCTGAAGGCGTTGTTTTCCGAACATCTCGCCAGCTTTATTGTGCCCTTCCCATATCCCATCCGTTCCAACAATAATCACCTGTCCTTTCTTTAGATGAGATCTTTGGTTAGAACTGTATTCATAATCTTTTACTACGCCCAACGCCAAACCTGGACCTTTTAGTTCCTCGAAACAGTTTTCATTCGGATCGTACAACCAGGCCGGTTCGTGACCAGCACGAACCCACTCGATAGATTTCCTGTTCGGATCGACCGTAAGATAAAACAAGGTCATAAATTTACCGGTGTCAAAAACGTCCTCGGCCAGATGACGATTCATGGCAGAAACGATTTCGGTGATGCTACCAGGCTGTGAGGCTCGCATACGCAGAAAAGCCCTTGCCGTTGTCATTAGCAGTGCGGAGTCCACCCCATGTCCGGAAATGTCGCCAACAACAACTGAAAGCTGGTTTTTTGACGTTCCTGATCTTATGATAAAGTCATAGTAGTCGCCACCAATTTCGTCGCATGAGATAGTTTTGCCAAAGATTTCAATCCCTGGCACTTGAGGTGCTTTTTGAGGGAGAAGGTTTTTCTGAACTTCACCAGCCAGTCTGAGTGCTTTCTTGTGTTCGGTCATGTCTGTGACAAATGCCATGTTTCCGATGATTGTCCCGGTATCGCCATAAAGCGTATTACCCTGGATAAGGACCTGCACACTCGCTCCTGAACCACTCATCAGTTCACTTTCAAATTCATAGTTGTGTCGTTTAAAAAGATCATCTCTGTTAGCTGATATATAAGGTCTATGTTTTTCACTAACTATTTCGATAAAATTTCTGCCAATGAGCTCTTGTCGGGAAGTCTTGCTCATACGGCAATAAGCATTGTTTAAATCCACTATTGTAAGATCCTTATCCATCATCAGGAATCCTTCTCCGGTGGTTTCTATTATACGCCGGTATTTCTCTTCACTGCTGCGTAATTTATCCTCTGCCTCTTTACGTTGATGGATATCCTCTACGATTCCCTGGTGGTACTTAACCCCGGTTTCAGGATCAGTGACAACAGATGTGTGGTCCTCTATCCATCTTGCTTCTCCATCACGGGTGACAATGCGATAAATTTGCTTATACGATTCAATGTCTTTCCTCACATAATCTTGTATTTCTTTTTTTGTCCTTTCAGTATCGTCGGGGTGCACAATGTCACGGAACATTATTCGGTTACTCATAAAGTCGTCCGCCGTATAGCCGAAGCGGAAAATGTTTTTAGAAACATAAACCATCTTCCTTTCGTTCAGTTTTTCTGCAGCCAGACGACGGAATAGAACGACCGGACTTTTGTCAATGATCAAAGAGGAGTGCTTATAAGCTTGGGCATCTTGCTCCAGTAAAGCTGCATGGCGTTTGACCAGATCCAATTCCTGCCGCAGAGCAACTATTTCTTCTATGAGGTCCAATTTTGATTTATGTTTGTAGCGATCCATTTTCCTGTCCTGTATGCGGGGTCCATCGACAATCCCCTTGCTGTTGAAGCGGCGTAACCTGGCCGTTTAAAATTTTAATCGTTTTTGAAAACGACAGGTGAAGTGCGCCTTGTACTGGTTGTGATGGCTGTAACTGCTGAAAAAATGGAGTGCAAATGATGCCGTGATTAAGCTCAACACTATAAATATTTGTCCGGTCCGTCTTTTACCAGGACCCCTAAGGGCCAGCTCGCAAGCAAATGGTCGAAGAAAACCTGATTACAAACCCCATTTGAAAATATTGCGCCGAGGCGGCTTCGTACATCTTTGTTTTATCAATTATCCCGCCTTTTTAACTTCATTATAAATTTATCTTGTGCTCAAACGATAATCTGGATAATCAAATCTGTGTCTGATACTGCTGCGGGACAATTGATCAAGGTCACAATTGATTTTTGCATCCTGATATTGAATCAATAGATATATTATCTCCTTTTCTTCCTCATTTTTTGGCACATATTCTGTCAATGAAGGCCCTGAACATGATAGGTTTAGGCATAAAATCATCAAGGACAGACAAATAATCTTTTTCCTACGGATCATAGCTGGCATTTTATGGTGATAAAAATGTACCAGGCAATGTTTATTAGCGTGAAATTGCCCCTCATCTTGAGAACTTATTTATTGATTTGCCCTGACCTATAACGATTTTCTTGTCTGCGGATAAAGCCTGGACGGTTATTTCATATGTGTGTTCAATGCCAGGTGGAGGACAAGGTCCACTATAATTTTTTAGGGTGCCTTCGGTTATAGTTGATGTACCATTGTAGGTTACTTCACCTCCACCATGGTCATAAGTCGGCATATCAATGTCTACCATCGTTACTTTAAGATATTTTGTCTCTTCTGGTATGTCGGTAATTTTAATAGGTGGAGATATGCTGGAGCATCCAGACTTTTCCGTCCATCCAAAATCAACACCAAGTGTAGACGCTTGATTTGAAACCGGTGCAGAGTTGCACCCAGAAAATGCAAAGATGGCACAAACAATAAAGTATATCCTTCGTAACATTGGATACTCCTTTTTTAATATTGAAAGCGGTTTACTTCATATACCTTATTTTTCTTTTTGTATATTTTCCAATACATTTGAAAGCCTCTGGATGTTTTTCTGTTTTTCTTTCTCTCTCAAATTTTTCCGGGATTCAGTATAAAATTTATGTTTTTTTATCAAATCGAGAGTTCCATTATACCATTTTTCGTCATCACTAACATCTACTCCCCGATTGCTTCGTCCCTCCCTTAATTTTGCATCAAATT
>Ga0316194_10004025_pt1 | contig 10188 bp, 9 predicted proteins | sample CroRivsedime1_MG_FD_204936 | JGI IMG/M metagenome (GOLD analysis project Ga0316194, IMG submission 204936) | Coastal sediment microbial communities from Maine, United States - Cross River sediment 1 | ecosystem: Environmental > Aquatic > Marine > Coastal > Sediment | place: USA: Maine... | reverse complement strand
AAGGATAATCTCATCGCCCATGTAGAGCCCGGTGTTGTGACAGCCCGTTTTCATCAGGCCGTTGAAAAGGAAGGATTGTTTTATCCTCCGGATCCGTCAAGTTCCGAATTTTCTACCCTGGGCGGCAACTTGGCCGAATGTGCAGGGGGCCCCAGAGCGGTTAAATATGGTGTCACCCGAGATTATGTCTTGGGCCTTGAAGCTGTCCTGCCAACCGGCGAAATCATTCGTGCCGGTGTTCGGACCGCTAAAGGGGTGGTTGGGTATGATCTGACGCGTCTAATGGTTGGATCCGAAGGGACCCTTGGCATCATTACCCGGATAACTGTCAGACTCCTGCCCCTTCCTGAAGCGATACGCGCAATGACGGCCGTTTTCGACAGCCTGGAAAAGGCTGCGGAAACAGTTTCTGAAATCATTGCCCAAGGCATCATACCGCGGACCCTTGAATTTATGGACCATGCTTCAATTCGGTGTGTAAAAAGCCATCTTAGAATGGATTTGCCATTTGAAACCGGAGCGTTGCTGCTGATAGAGGTGGACGGGCAATTCGAAACTGTAGACATTCTCATCAAACAATTGGAAACAGTATGCATGTCCCAGGGCGCAAAGCACATCAAATTTGCCGAGACGAAATCGGAGATTGCAAATCTTTGGAAAGCTAGAAAGGCCATTTCTCCTGCGCTCTTCCAATATGGCCCGGATAAGATTAATGAGGATATTGTTGTCCCGAGAAGCAGGATTCCTGACATGGTTAGAAGGATAGAGGTTCTAAAAGAAAAAACCGGACTTACCATGGTAAGCTTTGGACATGCCGGTGACGGAAACATCCATTTTAATATAATGCTCGACAAGAAAAATCAGGATGATCTAAAAAAAGCCGAAGCTGCGATAGACTCTCTGTTTGAGTATACCCTCGAACTTGGCGGGACAATTTCCGGTGAGCATGGTGTTGGCATAACCAAAGCCCCTTTCATAACCAAGGAGATCGGTCCTGCTGAACTTAAGCTGATGAAGAAGATAAAGAAGGTTTTTGATCCAAATGAGATATTAAATCCTGGAAAGATCTTTCCAGATTGAAAAAGGGAATTATGGGAAATTTTTCCGTCTTAATTTTTGTTTCATAATTATGTTTACTGTATTTTGATAAACATATCGTTATAAGATATAAGATCTTCCAAAAGCTCCATTCGAGTATTTTTCTCGCTATCTATAGCGCAACGCAGGCTTAAGGCACAAAGCTTTCTGCAGATCGGATCCTGGATATTAAAATTGCCCAGACATCCAAGATGTTCATCAAAAGAAAGCTGACTCATAGACTCCTTTTTCATACTGCATCCTTTATTTCCAGCAATAAAAGCATTTCTTTATGAATTTTGCCGTTGGTTGCCAGGATTTCTTTTTTATCAATAGCATATGGTTTGTTTGAAAAGTCCGTCACAACTGCTCCGGCTTCTCTGGCTATCAGCTCTCCTGCCGCCGTATCCCATGGCTTTAGGTTCTGCTCCCAGAATCCATCAAACCGTCCGCAGGCCAAAAAGCAAAGGTCAATCGCCGCCGAACCGAGCCTTCGCACCCCTTGGGAGGCTTTCAGGCAGTTCGAAAAACGCGTCAGCAAGGGATCGAAGAAATCTTTCAAGTTATAAGGGAAACCGGTGACCAGTAAACTTTCGGAAACCGACGGAGAATTCGAGACCCGAATCGGACGACCATTTAGTGATGCCCCTTTTCCTTTTACTGCGGTAAAAAGCTCTCTGGTCTCCGGGTTCAAAACAACGCCGAAAACTGTCCGATCGTTGAGAGCAAAGGCGATTGAAACCGAAAAAATACCGAGCTGATGTGAAAAGTTCGTTGTGCCATCTAAAGGGTCGATAATCCACTTATGGCCGAATTCACCTTCGGCCAACCCGCTTTCTTCAGCCAGAATCGTATGATTGGGGAATGCTTTTTGGATGGTGTCAATGATAACTTTCTCAGATCCGGTATCGGCTTCCGTTACAAGATCAATCCCCCCTTTTTTTTCGATTCTGGATATCCTGCCGTAGTGAGATCGAAGGACCCTTCCGGCTTTATAGGCAGCGGCTATTCCGACTCTTTTTATACGTTCCTGATCCATAAGAGATACACATTAATATTTATTTTTTTCTCAATGTCAACCACAAATTATTTGCCATGGAATATTAACCTTATGATGCAAAAGTCGAAGATGCTGCCCCGGTGAAATAGGCTTCGCATTTCACAGGGCAGGCAGAGCCAAGGCGCCGAAGGTGAAGCCGTAGTAATTTACTTCGAACTTTCCGGCAACACTGGAGCTGCGGGGCTTCAGGGAGCTTCAGAGGGCTTAAATTCGTAAAAAGTCCCGTGTTCAATTCCGTGCTCCCGATGGATCTTTCAAATGATCTATCGAGGTCTTCATCTTTTTGATGAGCGGCATTAAGGTCGATTTATCTTTGGCTGAGATCGCTGTTCCGCCAAGACTTTTTCTCAGGGATTCAATTGTAGCTTTATCGATGAGATCCTTTTTGTTCAGAACACGAATTAAGGGAATATTATCTAAATTAAGATCGGAAAGTATTTTTTCAACAGATTTGATCTGGTCTTTAAAACGAGGATTGCTGCTGTCTATCACATGCAGAAGTAAATCTGCGCTTTCGAGTTCTTCAAGGGTTGCACGAAAAGCAACCATAAGGTCTTTGGGAAGATTTTTTATAAACCCCACCGTATCCGTAATTATGACTTCAATATCTTTCGGAAACTTAAGACGCCTGCTCGAAGGATCTAGGGTCGCAAAGAGCCGACTCTCTGCCCGTACACGACTTTTCGTAAGTGTGTTAAGAAGGGTGGATTTCCCGGCATTCGTATAGCCGATTATGGAGATGACCGTAAGGTTCCTTTTTTTACGCTTGGACTTTTGCTGCTTTCGCTGTTTCCGTACCTGCAATAGTTCATTTTCCACCCGTACGATTCGGTCACGAACCCGCCTTCGATTAATCTCCAGTTTAGTTTCCCCCGGTCCTCGGCCCCCGATACCGCCGGTTAGACGCGACATGGCCGTATTTTTGGTGACGAGACGCGGGAGTAGATATTTAAGTTGCGCAAGCTCGACCTGAAGCTTTCCCTCCTTTGTTTGGGCGCGTTGAGCAAAAATGTCGAGTATCAACTGGGTCCGATCGATGACCTTTAGATCGATTTGATCCGTAATCGACCCTATTTGTGAAGGGTTTAGTTCCTGATCGAAAATGATTAACGTTACCCCTTTCTGAAGTGCAATAATGATCAGATCTTGTAGCTTGCCGGGACCCAAAAGGAATTTCGAATTTATTTTGCGGCGTTGTTGAAGAATCTTTTCGACGATTTCGATATCGCTGGATAAAGCCAGTTCTTCCAGTTCTTCCAAGGAATCCATCGCCGTTTTTCTGGAGGACGTGGTGACACTGACAAGCAGCGCCCGTTCTTTTCCCGAATCTGCTTCATACAAAGACGTAAGATGGGCCAGTTCTGCCTCAAGGGATTGGATTAAATCGATGCATCCGATATCGAGTTCATTGGGATTCAAAGGCTTTAGAAGCTGGAACGGTTTTCCATATGAACTAGTCGGCAGGATATATCCCACATGAACTTTATGAAGATGGCCGGTCTTAGTTATCGTTATTGCGGCCATAATGTCGAGCCTCAAAAGGGCAAGGTCGGTGAGGTCGTCTTTTGTTAATGGTTCATTGTTAAGGTGGGTATGTATGCATCTTAACCCTTTAAGGCGGCCCGGAGCTGTACGATATTCGCTGGTGTCCGGAATTACGATTCTCTGGTGATCTCCCACAATAACGTAGGCGATCTTTCCCTGGCGGTTAATCAGAAGGCCTATCTGGCGGCGTATATCACGGGAGAGCCTGCTGATATCGCGAGCAAGCTCAAATGTAATGAGGAATTGGGGTGGAAAGCGGCGACGGTAAAGATTTTCAAGCCTGCGGATCTGACTGGCCTTAAGCCCGCCGGTATTCCCGAAAAGCCTTTTCATATTAATTGATCAGTTTAAACCATTAACTCTAGTAGTTGTACAATGAAAATGTGTAAGCGTTCACGGATTTTTTTAAAATCCCAAATTTCAAGCATCAAATTCCAAACACCAATGACCTAAACTGTTTCGATCTTTCCGGTATTGATGAGAATATCTTTTTGAATTTCGGTCATTGTAATTTGTTTGTTATTTGGGATTTGTTATTTAGGATTTTTATTAACTCAACTACTTCGTGAACGGATACAAAACAAGCCAACACCTCTGGTTGTAGACAATTGGATTCTAAACTATTCTCTGGGGCTGTAATTTTCAAATCGAGTATATAAATCGATGAAAGTCAATATTGCCACTCCTGTTGGGCCGTTTCTTTGCTTAGCCAGTATGATTTCTGCTTTGCCCTTGTTGGGATTATTTTCATCCCTGGTGTATAATTCGTCCCTGTAAATAAAAGCAACGACGTCGGCATCCTGCTCAAGGGCTCCGGATTCCCTTAAGTCTGCAAGCTGTGGCCGTTTATCACTCCGTTCTTCCAGTTTTCTGTTCAACTGTGAAAGTGCCAAAACAGGAACATTGAGCTCTTTGGCAAGGGCTTTTAAAGACCTCGAAATTTCCGAGATCTCAAGGTCTCGTCGTTCAGCAGAAGCACGTCCTTTCATGAGCTGAATATAGTCGATTATAATGAGGCCCACATTATGTTCCCTCTTTAATCGACGTGATTTTGCTCTGATTTCCAGAACTGAAATATTCGGTGAATCATCTATAAAAATGGGTGCTTGGGATAAAACATCGGCGGCGTCTGTAATTTTATTCCAGTTATCCTGGTTTATGAACCCTCTTCTCAAACGGGATGAATCGACTCTTGCTTCACTGCTGAGCATTCGAAATGACAGTTGTTCTTTGGACATTTCAAGAGAGAATATGGCAACGGCAGAATTATCATCAGTGGCTGCATTTTTTGCAATATTAAGCGCAAAGGCTGTTTTTCCCATACCTGGACGACCGGCAAGGATAATAAGGTCGGATTTTTGTAAGCCGGCAGTTAATTCATCAATTTTGATAAACCCTGTAGCGACACCGGTTACAAGCGCTTTGTTCTTCGCACGCTCTTCAAGGACATCGATATTGTCCTCGATGATTTCACGGATTGGAAAAAACGACGGTTTAATTTTATTTTCCGAGATTTCGAAAATGGCACTTTCAGCAAAATCGACGATATTGTCAACATCTCCGTGATCCTCGAAACACCGTTTAGCGATTGCATTAGTTTTTACAATAAGACGCCTTAAACAGGCCTTGTCATGCACGATCTTGGCATAATGTTGCGCATTTACAGCAAAGGGGACAGTATCGACCAAATTCGCAAGGTATGTTGCTCCGCCTATTTCCTCAAGCCAGCCTCGTTCCCTCAATATATTGGTGAGCGTGACCAGATCTACGGGTTCATTTTTTGAAAAGAGTTCGGATATGGCGGTGAAAATCTTCTGGTGTGAAGATCTATAAAAATCTGCAGGCGATAGTTTTTCAAGGATGTCGAGCAGGGCCTCGTTATCTATCAGGATAGCGCTTAAAATAGATTCCTCGGCCTCGAGACTCTGTGGCGGAACATGATAAAGAGAGGGATCTTTTTCGATTTTAAGACGACTTTCGTTCATGAGAATTCAGTTCAATAAAAGGTTATTCAGGTACGACTTCAACGATAATTTCAGGTTCAACATCCTTATAAACACGAACGGGAACGTTAAAGGTGCCGGTGTTCTTTATGGGTTCATTGAGCAAAATCATCTTTTTTCCTACTTCAATATTCTGACTTGCAAGGGCATCTGCAATGTTGCGAGTTGAAATCGAACCATAGAGGCGATCCTCTTCACTAACCTTTGCAGCAATTTTGCATACAACGCCTTCGAGCTTTTTTGCGATTTCCTCTGCCAGACTTTTTTCTTTGGCGATCTGAATATCAAATTTGGTCTTGTTCTGTTCCAGTATTTTCCGATTTTGAGGTGTTGCCGACACAGCCTTATTTTGAGGTAAAAGATAGTTGCGTGCATAGCCGTCTGCTACAGTGACTTCACTTCCGATTATTCCTAAAGATTCGATCGTTTCCTTCAAAATTATTTTCATTGTAACCTCCACTAAATATCAGTCATTTCCAAAGGTTTTTAAATTTCAACTCCCTGCTGCATCCAGCGCGGGTGAATTCAAGTTTAAGATAAGGATCTATTGTTTTTATTCGGCTCCAACTTTCTAAAATTCAGCCACATATCAAAGAAACCAAGACCGATAACAACAAGCAGCACGATTTGTTGCAGGGCGATGAGACTGTATAGAAACAACCTCAACAAAAGGGGCAGTCTTTTTTTCTCGAAATAAAATGATACAATGGCGGTGCCTTGGAAAAAATAAACCGTTATTAAAATTAACAGACCATTTAAACCAAAAATTTTTATGGTTCGGTCGGGTATCAGAAGCAACAGACCGCAGCCGATAATGCCCCAGACAAGAAAATCAGGGGCTTTCCAAAGTTTTAGAGAACCGAACTCGGGATACAAAAGCTTTTGGTTTTTGAATATTGGTTTTGCAAGCAGCAGGTTTGTCCAAGATACAAAAAGAGTAAAAGCCACGGTAAGGGCGGGTATGATTCTAATTAGAACGTACTTTATATTATCGAGTGACGCTTCAATTACTTGAATGCTTTCTTGCTTAACCCCCATATTTTCATAAATGGATAACGTAAGCTCGAGATTTTTACTCACATATTCCGTCACGAGGACATAGATTCCTTTATTCGAAAAATTACTGTAAAAGAACAGGCAGACAATTCCCGTGATTATCACGGAACTGCATGCATATAACACTGTTTTTTCGATGGAGAGATTCAACTCCATAAGCTCGCTCAATACAAAGCCGAGCAAAAGCAGCTCAAGAAAAAACAGAATATCAATGGATACCCCGCCGAGAATGGCAACCATCATTATAATGGTAATAATCGGGATGACAATTCCGGTTTTTCTACCCAGTTTCGAGCGGTAGAAAAGCGTCGGCAAAGGGATGAACAGAGCACAGAAAAAGCCGACGATCGGCAAATAAACCGATGCGCCAAAAATAAGGCAAGTGATCGTAATGCCGCTGATAATATCCTTTGAGATATCCCTTTGAATGGTTTGAAACACCATCCCTTTCTCCCTTAAGGGTGATTTTTATCCCAACAGAACCAGAATTTAGGGACTTCGCCCCAATTGAAATAATGGAATGATGGGCTTGAAGGAATTTTTTCCCGCGCTTACACCCAAAATTCCAGCATTCCATCCCGATGGCATAAACAGGTTGCCATCAAAAAATCTTTGATTTCATCAAGTTGTAGATTTCCGAGACGTTTAATTATAGTCTATGGTACCCACAAAAGGCATCAGGGCAATTGTACGGGCACGTTTAATCGCATGCGTCAAGGAACGCTGATGTTTTGCACATGTCCCGGATATTCGCCGTGGAATGATCTTGCCTCGTTCTGTTGTAAAATACCGAAGTGATTTGATGTCTTTGTAATTAATAACAAGATTGGCATCGGCACAGAAACGACAGACTTTACGCCGATGAAACACCCTTTTTTTTCTGTTAGCGCCAGGTCTTCTCTTTCGGGAGACGAAGTGTGCAGCCATGTTATGCCTCCTCTACGTTATTTTCAGGTAATGTTGTTTCATTCTCTATTTCATTCTCTTGTGCATCAGAAGTCTTGGATTCAGCATCAGGTTCATCGGTGGGGTTCACATCGGGTGTGTCAATCTGAGGGGCTTTCGTTTCTTCAGCTTTCGTTTCTTCAGCCTTCGCTTTTTCAGCCTTCGCTTCTTCAGCTTTGGCGATTTCTTCTTTGACATGTTCAATGTCAACATACTTATCGAGCAACACCGTCATGTATTTAAGTACACGATCATCGATACGGAAAGATCGTTCAATCTCGTTAACGAGTGTCCCTGATCCGCAGTAATCTAAACAAACATAATAACCACGGGCCTTTTTCTTGATTTCATAGGCAAGCCTTTTGGTCCCCCATTCGTCAAGCATAACCTGCAATCCGTCATGTTGCTGGATGAGGTCCTTCAATTTTTCAAAGATGGGAGAGCGTCCTTCTTCGGATAGGTCGTTGTCGATAATAAATATTGTTTCGTATCTTCTCATAAAACCTCCTTTTGGATATAAAGCCCTGCAAAATCAGAGCAAGGGGTGTGAAATTTGAACCGGTATTACTAAAATAAAATATATATAATGTCAATAAATTTTCTTGTGGTATTTCACTCTTGTCCAAAAACGATCTTCTATATGGATATAAGTTGTTATAACTAAAGGGTTTTCGAACTCTTGCGTCTTTGGAAACCTGGAATATTGGAATGTTGGGATATTGGGCTTTTTGAAAATGAATCATTATTCCATTATTCCATCATTCCATGGAAGTGGTATAAACCAGGAGCTATTAAAAGATCTTTAACTTCAACAAATTTTAGAATTTCCGAGACGTTAAAGGTTGTCAAGGAACTCAAGATCTTTGATCTGGGTATTTTTAGTTCCAATGGTAAGGATTTCGATGCGGCTACCCTTGGCGTTTCTAAAATAAAGGCGCCCTTTATATGCAAATATTACTTCCTGGATTGTGGTGCGCCCTTTTTTCCCGAACACCTTTCGTTTAACCTGGACATATTTTGGATCCTCGTTAAGTTTGTGGATAATCTCTTCACCTTTTATCTTCATTTCATCCGTAAGATCCATAAAGCCGTTAATGGCCTTTTTATTGATAGATACATTTTTATACAGAGTTTTGAATCGTTTCCGGACCGAATTTAAGGCCTTTGTTTTCTGGGTGCTGTCTTTGCGGTTCGCTTTTTCAAAGCGTTTTATTTTTTCTATTAAAGTGTCAATCTCTTCTTGTTTTGTATTTTGAAGTGCGAGGTTTTTGTTAAATTTTTCTTCAAGCGCGACAATCTCTTTGATCATTTCTTCTTCGTTTTTTGTGGCTTTAACCCGCTCCTTTTCCAGCCTTTTTTTCATAACCGAAATTTCTGAAGTTAGTTTCTGTTTGATTTTTACCAGTGCCTTAAGATTTTTGGTCTGGTTTTTTTCGAGTTTCAGAAGTCGGGTAATCTTTTTGCTTTTTTCCGTATCTTCTTGTTTGGCTTTTTTTATCCCCGCCTTGTAATAAAAATATAATACCAGTACGGATACTAAAATGTAAAAAGCGAGTATCGTGTTTGAAAGCAAGGTGTTGTGTTCGAGAGTTAAGTCGACTTTTACCACAATTCCTTCTTCCAAAAGGTTATAGTTTTCAGCAGCGACTTTCATGGGGTTGGACCCCAGGATCGAATTTTCCTCTTCATCAAAAAATGTAGGATATAAAATCGTGTTTTGTTTGGTTGTAACTGCGGCATTTACCCTTACTCCCAGTGGTATCAGCACCTTATTTTGAAGATATCCATCTATGTTTCTATTGATGGCATCCTTCAACCTTATACTCCCATTGAATAAGGGGCGTGTATCGCCGGTACAAATTTCTTTAATCTCTTTTGTATAGTGTCTTCTGAGATGACTTTCAATGGATAGTACAGAAAAAATATAAAGAATGGGCGGCAGAAGGATGCATAAAATAAGTATTTTAAACGAAAGAAATTTCAAAATACGTCCTCTCGTAGTGGAGCAAGGGCTATATCGTGCGTGAATGCTATGTAAATGTATCCGTAACTACGTTTACGTATTAATAAATCGATTTTTTTCATTCTATGTATGCAAAAGTTCAAAGCGACTAAAGTTAAGGTATTTTATTAATTAATCCATTAAACCTTCAGCTAAGCTGAAGGTCCCAGCTTTGCTATGCAGGTATGTTAGTTTATATTCACCGCCCGCTTCGCTTGAGACGCAAAGGCCGCAGAGAATAATAATTTTTCCATTGCCGTTGAGAGGACGGCAATGAAAAAGCACTCAGCAGCTTACGCTGCGGAAACGACAAGAGGCATCAACTCTTTGGTTGAAATGTGCCAATACGGGCATTTTATTACCCGAAGGGTTAAGTCGTTTTGCTTTTCGGCGTCTCAGCGAAAAGCAAAAAAAACAAAAAGCTCTGCGCTCTCTGCGGCTCTGCGGTGAATAAATTTTTATAAAGACCCTTTTAGGGTCACCATCATGCTACCCTTTTT
>Ga0316194_10004024_pt1 | contig 10190 bp, 6 predicted proteins | sample CroRivsedime1_MG_FD_204936 | JGI IMG/M metagenome (GOLD analysis project Ga0316194, IMG submission 204936) | Coastal sediment microbial communities from Maine, United States - Cross River sediment 1 | ecosystem: Environmental > Aquatic > Marine > Coastal > Sediment | place: USA: Maine... | reverse complement strand
CCCATGAACATAATATGAATAATAGTGTCGTTCCGATAGGTGCAGCTGAAGCAATTGAAGAATTGCCCGGAGTTTCAGTTAGTACCTCATCGGCATGCCGGTCCTGCGAGGCGCCCCTGGTCCATAGCTTTGTCGACCTGGGTATGACGCCATTATGTCAGCGGCAGATCCCAGCAGACGGGCTTAATGACGCTGAGGTTTTCTACCCCCTGCACGCATACGTTTGTCATGAATGCTTTCTGGTCCAGATAGACCAGTACGTGTCACCGGCGGAGATTTTTGACGATTCCTATCCGTACTTCTCGTCATGTTCGGCATCGTGGCTAGAGCATGCCGAAAGGTATGTCGAGCATATGGTCTCGGATTACCAGATCGCGGCAGATTCCTTCGTTGTGGAAATTGCCAGTAATGATGGTTATTTGTTACAGCATTTTTTGCGGCGCGGTGTCCCTTGTCTCGGAGTGGAGCCGGCCGCAGCAGTCGCCGCTGTTTCGGTGGCGCAGGGTATTGAGACCGAACGCGCCTTCTTCGGTCTTGACACCGCAAGGCGCATACGCGAAGAAAGACAAGCGGCAAGCCTTATTCTGGGGAACAATGTGCTGGCGCATGCGCCCGAATTGCATGACTTTGTCGCTGGCGTGAAGTGCCTCTTGGCAGATGATGGTATTTTTACCTTCGAATTTCCGCATTTGCTTGCGCTCATGGATAACAATGAATTCGACACGATTTACCATGAACATTTTTGCTATTTCTCGCTGCAGGCTGTCACGCGAGTTCTTGCTTTCCACGGACTGGAAGTCTTCGATGTAAGAGAGTTGCCAACGCATGGCGGGTCGTTGCGGATATACGGGCAGCATCAGCAGGGCGAAAAGGCCACTAGCGCCGCTGTCCTGGCGCTCGCGAACAAAGAGCGGGCCGCTGGTTTGTTCGATCTGGGCACGTACCGCGGATTTCAGGATGGGGTCGATTCGATCAAGTATGCTCTGCTGACTTTTCTGATCGAGCAACGCAAGGCCGGGCGGCAGGTGGTTGGCTATGGTGCCCCTGGCAAGGGCAATACATTGCTTAACTACTGCGGTATTCGGCGAGACTTATTGGCATATACCGTAGACGCTGCGAAGTCCAAGCAGGGGACGTATACCCCCGGCACGCATATCCCAATTTACGCGCCTGAGTATATCGGCAGGACGCGCCCTGACTACATTCTGATTCTCCCGTGGAATCTTTCTGAAGAAATTGTCGAGGCGCTGGCGTATGCCAGGTCGTGGGGAGCGAAATTTGTCGTTGCCATACCGGAACTCAGAGTCTTCTGATTCTCAGTGAGTGGCTTCAGAATCAATTGATCGCAGCTTAACTATGCTTGCGTGTCAGGCTTTGTCCTTGGCTCTTTCGATCGCCTCGACGATCAGTCGCTTGGCGTCATCCACACCCTGCCAATCACCGATCTTCACCCATTTGCCGGGTTCCAGGTCTTTGTAGTGCTCAAAAAAGTGCTCGATCTGCCGCAAGGTGATATCCGGAATATCCTCATAGTTCGTGACCGGATCATAGCGCTTGGTCAGGCGATGGGACGGCACGGCGATAATTTTTTCGTCCTGGCCGGAGTTGTCTTCCATGATTAAGACGCCTATGGGCCGGACATTGATCAGGCAGCCGGGTATCAGCGGGCGATTATTACAAATCAGCACATCGATGGGATCGCCGTCGTCAGACAGGGTGTGCGGGACAAAACCATAATTGCCTGGATAGGCCATAGGGGTGTACAGGAAGCGGTCTACCACCAGGGTGCCGGCGTCTTTGTCCATCTCGTACTTAATGGGCTGGCCGCCCAAGGGCACCTCGATAATGACGTTGATGTCGTTGGGCGGACTATCGCCGATTGAAATGGCGTCGATACGCATAGTGATTCCTTGGTTTTGTTGCGGTTAGTCTAGCCTGCAACCCGTCCGCTGACTGCGACTGAGTCGGGGTTCAGGCTTGCCAGGATGCTGTTGAAACTATCACTGGGTCGCATGGCAGCAGCTGTGAGTTCTTCGTCCGGGTGGAAGTAGCCACCGATATCCATAGCCTTGCCCTGCGCGGCATTGAGCTCGGCCACTATAAGGGACTCTTTCTCGCCCAGTTCTGCCGCGATAGCCGTGAAGGTTTTCTGCAGCTCGGGGTCTTGGTCCTGTTGGGCAAGGGCCTGCGCCCAGTAAAGCGCCAGATAGAAATGGCTGCCGCGGTTATCCAGCTCACCCACTTTACGGGAAGGTGACTTGTTGCTTGCAAGAAACTGTCCGTTGGCAGCATCCAGGGCCGCGGCAACAATGCTGGCCCGCGTGTTGCCGGTTTTTTCAGCCAGGTCTTCCAGGGAGACAGCCAGGGCGAGAAATTCTCCCAGGGAGTCCCAGCGCAGATGACCTTCGCTTTCAAACTGCTGCACATGCTTGGGCGCTGAGCCACCGGCACCCGTTTCATAGAGTCCGCCACCGGCCAGCAAGGGCACGATGGACAGCATTTTTGCGCTGGTGCCCAGTTCAAGGATGGGGAACAGATCAGTCAGGTAGTCGCGCAACACATTCCCAGTCACGGAGATGGTGTCCTGGCTTTGCCGGACGCGCTCAAGGGTTGCCTGCATGGCATCGAAAGGCGCATGGATCTCAATCGTCAGGCCACTGGTGTCGTGTTGAGCCAGATAGAGACGGACTTTCTCGATGAGATTCGCATCGTGGGCCCGGTTCTGGTCGAGCCAGAAGATGGCCGGGGCGCCGGTGGCCCGAGCGCGGCTTACTGCCAGCCTGACCCAGTCCTGGATTGGCAGATCCCTGGTCTGGCACATGCGCCAGATGTCGCCCGCCTCAACGGCATGTTCCATCAGGCTGGTGCCCTTCGCATCAAGAACGCGCACCGTCCCTGCGGCCGGGATCTCGAAGGTCTTATCGTGTGAGCCGTATTCTTCAGCCTTCTGGGCCATCAGGCCGACGTTGGCCACGTTGCCCATCGTGGTGACATCAAAAGCGCCATGCTGCTTGCAGTTGTCGATCACTGCCTGGTAAATGCCTGCATAGCAGCGATCGGGGATCATAGCCTTGGTATCGGCCAGTTTGCCGTCAGGCCCCCACATCTGGCCCGAGGTCCGGATTGCAGCCGGCATGGATGCATCGATGATGACATCGCTGGGGACATGCAGATTGGTGATGCCCTTGTCGGAATTCACCATGGCCAGGGCTGGGCGGGAAGCGTAGACGGCTTGCAGGTCCGCCTCGATGGCTGCGCGCTGCTCGTCAGGCAGGTCCGCGATCTTGGTGTGCACATCGCCCACACCGTTATTGGGGTCTACGCCCAGTTCGTCAAACAAGGCTGCATATTTCTCAAACACCGACTCGTAATACACCGTCACGGCATGGCCAAACATGATGGGATCGGAGACTTTCATCATGGTGGCTTTCAGATGCAGTGACAGCAGGATGTTTTCATCCTTGGCTGCCTGGGTCGAACGGGCGAAAAAGTCCCGCAGGGCTGCGCGATTCATGACCGCAGCGTCGATGACTTCGCCGGCCTGCACCGGTGTGCTGGCTTTGAGCACTGTTACCTTGCCGTCCGCGCCGGTATGTTCGATGCGGACATCGCCGGCAGTTGCCATCACATGGGATTGCTCACTGGCATAAAAATCACCGTCGTCCATATGAGCCACGTGCGACTTTGAATCTTTGCTCCACGCACCCATGGAATGGGGGTGCTGCCGCGCGTACTCCTTCACCGGCCCGGCGACCCGTCGGTCCGAGTTGCCCTCGCGCAGCACAGGATTCACGGCGCTGCCCAGAACCTTGGCATATTTGGCCTGGATGGCTACTTCGGCCTCGTTAGCCGGTTCTTCCGGATATTCCGGCAAAGCATAGCCCTGGGACTGCAGCTCCTTGATGGCCGCCTGCAGCTGGGGAATGGAAGCACTGATGTTGGGCAACTTGATGATATTCGCATCGGGCGTCTTGGCCAGATCGCCCAGTTCAGCCAGCGCATCTTGCTGGCGCTGGTCTTCGGTGAGCTGCTCGGGAAAATTCGCGATAATCCGGCCCGCCAGGGAGATATCGCGAGTTTCTACCGTGACATCCGCCTGCTGCGTGAAGGCCCGGATTATGGGTAACAAAGAGTGCGTTGCCAGGGCAGGGGCTTCATCGGTCTGGGTGTAAATAATCTTTGCTTTAGTCATGACGTTCCAGGTGATGTTTGATGTTCTCAGGCAGCGAGGGCTGCCTGCGGTTTTAAGTATCCAGGGTCCCGGCAGGGCCGGTATGAACAGCCGGCCGGTCGGCTGCGGGGCCGGAATTATAGTCGCTCTCATGAGTCTCGGCGAGGGCATCAGCCCAGGCCTTATGCCCGGTTGTCCTGTGAGCCGCGCTTGCGCGGGTCCGGGTAGCTGGCCAATCCCGATCAGCCGGCAGAACGACCGCTGAGAAACCGCTAGAATCCCCGTATGCCGTCTGATTTTCATGTGTCCTGTTGCCGCCGTGCCTCGGCCCGGCGCGGTCAGCAGTAGCCCGGATGCAATCTCCCATCCTGCTGTTCGGCCTGCCCAGGTCGGGGACGACCTGGCTGGGGAAAATCTTCGACAGCCACCCGGATACCCTTTACTGGCATGAGCCCGACAGTGTCTGGCGCCTGCCCGGGTCCCTGTTGCCGGCTGTAGACGGGGTTGAGCTCGCCGAGCAGACCCTGCGCGCCTGGTTCGGGCGGCTACAGTCTGGTGCGCCCCTCAAGTCTCAGGCCAAGCCGCCGTTTTTTCCCAAGCACTATTACGGGGTCGGTCGCTTTCAACTCCACCGGCTGATGATTCTGGCCGCCAGCGCCTGGTCCCGCCTGGCCAGCCCGCCGGCGATTCCCTTCCTGATCCCGACTTCGCGGCAGGACCAGGTTGTTCCTGTCTGGAAGTCCATAGAGTCCCTGGGGCGCCTGGGTTTACTGCATCGCCGTCTGCCCGGTCTGCGTTCGGTGCACATCATTCGTCACCCCTGCGGCTATATCGCATCGGTTTTGCGGGGCGAAAGTCGCGGCAAGTTTAACGAGGTGTCGGCCTCCAGTGAGGACTGGGGCTTGTTCGAAATGCTGGTGGCAACGCCCCAGGCGCAAGCCGTCGGGCTGACTATGGCAGACCTCCGGGAAATGCATCCCCTGCAGCGCCTCGCCTGGCGCTGGGTCATATTCAACACCAAAGCGATGGAAGAGTTGCAGGCTGAGGCGGGCGCTACGGTATGCGTGTACGAAAAGCTCTGCGCGGACCCGTTGGGCGAAAGTCAGCGCCTGTTGGTCCATTGTGGGTTGCCGCAGGATAAGCAGACCGAAAGCTTCCTGGACGCCAGCACCCATGGACAGCAGTCCAGTTACTACAGTGTGTTCAAAAATCCACTCAGTGCGGCCGAACGCTGGCGCGAGGAGCTGGACGAGGAGTCCATCCGCCTTATCATGGCGGTCGCAGGGGGCAGCCCCCCCGGCCAACTCTATAAAGCTTCGTCTTAATATGGCGGGTTACCGGTCCCCGGGGCGTCTCGGTCCGGTTCAGCTGGCCGCAGGGATTAGCCCGCGCAACGCTGCGGCTTTTCTGCTCGCAGCTTTGGTCGGAATTTGTCTGACGACCTTCATCAGTACGATCCAGCCTTATGTGCTGACCGTGAATATCGGTCTGCCCGTGGCCGAGCAGGGCCGGGTTAGCGGGCAAATGGTGTTCTATGGCGAACTGGTCCTGCTGGCCTTAAGTTCGGTGATCGGTGTGTACTCGGATCGGGTTGGACGGCGTGTCGTGTTTGCGGGCGGCGTTCTGATTCTGGCCGCGGGCTATGTCGCTTATGCCTACGTCGATAGTGTCGCCATGCTGACAGCGGTGCGGGTTTTTATGGCCTTTGGAATCGCGGCCGTCAACGTCATAGTGTCAGCACTGATGGTGGATTATCCCGCTGAGCCTTCCAGGGGGAAGCTGGCTGGGTTTACCGGCATGGCGATCGGCTTTGGCAGCATTCTGATTGGCGTGGTGTTTTTACAGCTGCCAAACCTGTTTGCCGCCCGGGGCGCCGAGGCCCTGGCAGCCGGACGGTATACCCTCTTTGGCATGGCGGGGCTGGCCGTGTTGCTCGTTGTTCTGCTGCAGGCCGGCCTTAAAGGCGGGCCGCCGCCGCATAGTAAGCCTGGCGAAAGCCTGCGGGCACAGTTTGCTCAGGGCATCGCGGCCGGCCGCGACAATCCCGCCATCCTGTTTGCCTACTTGTGTGCATTTGTTGCACGGGCAGATCTGGTGGTGGTCGGGACTTTTTTTACGCTCTGGCTGACCCAGGCCGGCGTTGAGCAGGGCTTAGCCCCAGAGCAGGCTGCCGCGACCGCGGGGCAGTTCTTTGCCGTGGTGATGAGTTGTGCATTGCTGTGGGCGCCGGTGATGGGCTGGCTTAACGATCGACTGAATCGAGTCCGCGCTATGGTGCTGGCCATGCTGCTTGCTGGTATCGGCTATCTGTCCATGTGGTTCATTCCCGATCCCCTGGGGCCTTGGATGTATCCGGCGGGAGTCCTGCTGGGCATCGGGCAGATGAGTGCTGTGACTGCCAGTCAGACCCTGATTGGCCAGGAGTCTCCGCGGGCTTATCGCGGCTCGGTAGTCGGCATGTTTTCATTTTTTGGTGCCGCTGGCATTCTGTTCATTACCAGTGTGGGTGGGCAGGTCTACGATGCCATTTCACCTGCAGCCACTTTTCTGCTGGTCGGCGTGATTAATGCCGGCTTGTTTTTCTGGGGTTTGCGCGTTGTGCGCTTGCACCGTCTCAATCAAGTAGCGGAGTCTGTCATTGAATAGCCAGAAAGTAGATATGAGTACCATCGGTAAAATCCTGGAGGAGCGCCTGGTCCGTGAACTTGGCGCAACTGCGGTGACAGAGTTTGACGACTTGCAGGATCTGCGGAATCTGGCCGGTGAGAGCACTGGGCACGTGCATGTCTATGTCGCCGATAAACTGGTGAAGGCCAGCTTCCTGTCTATTGCCGTGGGGCCCGGCCGGTACTTCAATATTCACCTGATTCCGCAGCCTGAATACGATGTGCCGCGCTTTGTTTATGAGGGCCTGTTGATGCCCGGCGCCAGCCAGGTGTCTCTGGACCTGTTCGCGGATATGGATGCTGGAGCCCGGGTCCTGGATCTGCCGGCCTTCTATGGCGACGCTGTCCAGGTCTACGATGCTGCCAGGCAGAATCCGGCGCTGCAGTTGCAGGCCTCGCGCTTTTTGCATATGCGCGCCTTTACTTCGCCGCTGTTCCTGCTGGTCTCGCGGGTCCCGGACTCGGTCCTGCCCGACTTTGAGGCCTATGCAACAGGTTACCTGGATGCGTGGCTAAAACTGCTGCAGGATGCTGCCGAAATTTCGCCAGCGGAAGCGGCGGATCGAGAGGCCCGCCGTAAACACATGGCAGCTATGCTGATTAAACTCGACCCGGATCGGGATATGGTGGTGCAGGTTTACGGCGAGGAGATGATTCAGGCTATCGAAGCTGCCAGCATGCTATAGCGCCAGCTGGCCGCGGCGAGACTGACCACTTTGGGCGCGCCCTTGGCGTCAATGGTTTCCCGTTCCACCAGGCGGCGATACCTGTTGCAAATGCTCTGGGCGTTCCAGGCCCCGGCCGTCTTCAGTGTGCTGGTATGCCAAACTCCGCTTGGGACGTGTCCAGTCTGTGAGACGGGTCACCGTCTCTTAACTTCTATTGCATCAGCTGCGCATGACAATTAACCCTTGGCTTTGTGTTGCCTGATTCGTCTGGGCCGCTTGAAGGCCTTGCATTGCATTAGATGACAAGCCGTCCGCGGCCAGGGTAAAGAGAAAGCCTGCCAATCGTCTTGCCGCGCTTTGATTGCGGTAAGTGGCGTCGCCGTGTCTAGCCGGCCGCTTTGAGTGCGCCGGCGGCCTCGCCGGGTATCAATGGCACGGTCTTGTGAACCCAGTTCTTGGGGTCTGCCTTATGGCCCGGGCAGGGAATAACCCGGATATGCGTGTCCTGCAGCTTGCGCCAGGCCCGCAGGTCTATTCGGCCGGCCTTGTTGCCGTAGTCCACTGTCAGGGTGCGCACCTGGGCCAGGGTTCGATCGGTGTCTACCAGTAATTCTTCTGTTGTCGGCGCCGCTTGTCGGGGGCGGGTTGTTTTCAGTACCGCATAGTCTTCATCCATGACGATATCGCGGGTCATATCCACCAGCATTTTTTGCTCTTCTGGTGTCGAAGCGCGGACCTTGCTGCCGTCCGGTGCTGTGGTTTCGCTTTTCGGCGTCAGGATGATCATGTGGATTTGTGTATTGCCTTCGTCGATCGGGGTGACATAGGCCGTCACAATCTGGGGCGGATAATCAGTTTGATAATTAGTGTTGCGCGACACACAGCTGACCACGTTGTATTCCATCATCAGGCCCCGGCTCTTGCTGAATTCACCCTTTGCATCCCAGGCGGCGTGCCAGGCTTTGACATACTGATCTGTTAGCTCGTGGTCCACGATGGTCACACCCTTGGGCAGCCACTTGGCAAACTCGTGGATGTAGTGCACATGGCAGGGATCGTTGTAGTTCTCTGCCATACGCAGATAGTTGATGTCTTTATGTCGGCTAATCACGCCCTTGTGCCATTCATCGCTATCCCATTCGGGCATGATGTCTGGCACCGCGGGCCGCTCGCTCTCATCCTGGTCCCCCAGGAAGACAAAAATCAGGCCATATTTTTCAGTGACGGGGTAGCCAGGAACGCGGGCCCGTTTTGGTGGCTCAGTGGGGGTTTTGGTGCCGGCGGGAATCAAGGTGCATCGACCGGTGCCATTGAACTCCCAGCCGTGCTGCGGGCACGCAAGGCCACCATTTTTGCATTCACCCACCGACAAGGATGCACCGCGATGCACGCATAGGTCGCTAAGACAGTGGATCGTATTCGTAGCGTCCCGGAACAGGACGAAATCAGCTCCCAGAACCCGAACGCGGCGGGGTTTGTCAGCCAGTTCGTCGGCAATGCCGGCGACATACCAGTTGTTGATAAACATGCGGCTCCTTCCTCAATCACGGTGGTGAGCGACGCGGGATGGCGTTGTTCACAGGAGTATATATATAGCCAGGCCGGGCCGGTCCTGGAGCGCTGGCTGGCGTAGCCACCTGCCCGGGCCATGGTCATTTAGTCAGCCTGAACCCCGCCTGCCCGGCTGGCGGGGTCTAGCTGGCCTGGAGAATCTCTCCCATGACACGTTCTGCGGAGGCCATGGCGGACTCCATGCCCGGCTCGCGGCGCCGAGTGTGTTCGCCGGCGAAGTGGATGCGGCCTTCGGGATTTGGTAGTTCGGCTGCAAAGCGGTTTACTTGCCCGGCCGAGTAACTCAGACCGCAGCCACCAATAAAGGGTGTGTGTCCCCAGGAGTGATGGCCCATGACTTCAAGCTGACCACGCGATGCCGGCCTGATTTCGCCCATCAGGTCCAGCACGCGCCGGGTGGCTGTTGCGGTGTCGAACTGGTCAATCCTGCGGCTGCCCTGGCCCGTCATCCAGACCAGCAGGGTATGTACCTCATCAGTGCTATCGGTCATGGCGAACACTCGCTCAAGCTGGGAGTCGGACCACAGAGTTGGTTCAAAGCCGTCAGCTTCCCAGAAGCGCGTCTTGGGTCGCAGGTAAAATTTCGTCACTGCATAGTAAGGCAGCTGGGCCGTTGCCGCCGCTTTCAGGGGCGACAGGTTCGGTGTGATCTGGATGTTTCGCAGGGACGTAAACGGGATGGCTGCCACCAGGAAGTCACCGCGATAGCGCGTACCGTCCATGCAGCTTAGCTCGACACCCCGGGCATCCTGTCGAATGCTCGCTGCCGCTTTGCCAAAATGAATTTCGGCCTTTAGCGTGGCCGCCATGGCCTCGGGCAAGCGCTGGTTTCCACCTGCCACCTGGCTGAGTGGGGCGACAGCCTGGCCCTGCTCTTGCATGGCCATGAAAGCGCGAATACCAAACTGGCTGCGCGTGGTATCCCGGAATTGCCCCAGGGCTGAGGTCCGGCTCATGCCAATGCCATTGTAAGTATGGCCAAGCAAGCGAATGGCTTCGTCTGAGGTACCCTTGTCCCGCAGGAACTGGCCGATGGGTATATCAAGCGATGCATAGTCCGGCGATAGCCAGTCATCGAGTTCCTTCAGCGGGTTGTACTGATTCAGCAGCGTG
>Ga0316194_10004022_pt1 | contig 10192 bp, 11 predicted proteins | sample CroRivsedime1_MG_FD_204936 | JGI IMG/M metagenome (GOLD analysis project Ga0316194, IMG submission 204936) | Coastal sediment microbial communities from Maine, United States - Cross River sediment 1 | ecosystem: Environmental > Aquatic > Marine > Coastal > Sediment | place: USA: Maine... | reverse complement strand
GCTGCGTTGCAGGGTTTTTATCTGGCTGGCAGCCTGCTGCATCCATGCCAGTGTCTGCTTCTGCTCGGCAACATCTTCCTGCAGATTACGGTAACCACTGGCAATCGGTTCCCAGATAACTACGTAAAGTAGCAGCAACACCAGCACCACCGCGCCACCGCTGACCAGCAGGCGTTCCCTCGGCTCCAGCCCTGCAAACCACTTCTTCATGATGCTTTACCCTGTACGCGCATGCGGCTTTTGACCTTTTGATCTTTTTCTGTCGTCGCTGACTGAATTTCAGCCTGCATGCGCCCGCCGCTGATCAGGTCCTGCTTGAGCTTGTCGAGAATCTGCAGGTTATCGGCCATAAGGTCGAGATCCAGGCGGCCATCACGGTAACTGGCGCCGCGCACATTGATACCTTTGGCGGCACGAATCACGTTAGCGGTTTCAGCCAGCATGGCAATGAAATCAGTACTGCCGACACCGGTCTTGCGCTGCAGTTTCTTTAAATGCTGCTCCATCTGTGCGCGCGGATTGACAATGCGGCGTGCGTTCGGAAACGTCTTGCGGTAAACCGCCCCAATCTCGGTCGCGAGCTGTTCTTTCTGCGCGGAAAGATGATAGTAGTTCAGGCCCACTGAGGCGGCGCTCAAAATAACGCCGGCCAGCAACAGGGCGGCACTGGTCTTCCAGGGTCGCAACAGCCGGCCCCATTCCTCTCGTCGGCTGTAGTCGCCCTGCAACAAATCGATCACCGGACCCTGCGTATAACCGCGCGCCAGCAGTTCCAGCGGTTGCGCGAAGTCCTCCACCAGATCCAGATCGACACCTTCCAGGTCAAGCACCATCGAACCATATACCCTGGCCGATGCTGGTGCCTGTTCCTTTACCTGCAACATAGCGAAAAGCATGGCAAGATGTTCCGCATCCGTCGCAAAACCGGTGTAGTCACCACTGCGTACCAGTACGGCGTCGCCATCGACCAGCAGACTCCAGTCACCCTCTGAAGGCACGGCCAGTATGTCGGGGACCCATTGACTGGCACTGATCCCGTGCTCCTGCAGCAGCTCCAGCCAATCGTCCATGCGCGCACGCTGGACCACGGCTACCGGGTAGCGGTTATCCTCCCCGGCAGCGCCCAGTGCAAAGTGCAGCCCTTCGACATCCTCTGCCAGCCGCTCCTCAAGCACATAGGGTACCGCACGCGTTACCCGCTGCCGATTGCGCCCCGGCACCTGCACCTCAAAGAGTGACACTTCGGAGCCGGGCACCAGTACCACCACGTGGCGGATACTGTTAAGCACGCCAGCATCCGGCGCCCCGCTTTGCACAGGCCCGGTGCCCTGGCCCTGCTCGTTCACCAGCAGCCAGTCCCGGAATCCCTGCACCCCCGGCGCCAGTCGAATCAGTAGCTTTTCAGCCATTCCTGTCTATCCAGAATTTGATGATTAATCGTACCACGTTCGGAAAATTATTCGTCTGGTTCCGGCACCGGCGCCACCACAGGTTCCAGAAATTCCCGCTGTCTGCGCACCACCAGCATACCCTTGTCAGTCCTCTGAATAAGACTGGCGAGCCGCGCCCGGCTCAGGCCAATATTTGCTTCACTGACCATCAGGAACCAGTCGCTTTCCACGCTAAGCTGCGCCGCCGTCAATTGCTTGCCACTCAGCTCGTTCTGCTGGGTAAACTTAGCGACCGTTTCGAAACCATCTTCACCGCGGGTTTCAACCAGGGATTCACCGTCTGCCAGGCTCATATTCGCGGCTACCGCGCTTAACACCTCGGCGCTGGCGGTGTTCACATTGAGCGGGGTAGCTTCCGGCAGGGCAACGACGAAGGGACGCAGTTTCTCGATTACCTCCGGTTCATAGCCCTTGACGAGTCTCAGTTCACTGATATCCGCCACCAGGCGGTTGGCTGACCGGTACGGTGTCGGAGCCCCCAGGTATACCTCGTCTTCCGCGCCGTCGGGGAACCGCACATTGATATCGCTATCGATCCAGTCGACCAGCGGGTCGGCCAGCGCTTCATCCAGATCCAGCCGCCTCAGCAGGCGCTTGTAGAATGCGATGGCATCGTTGTCAGCAGCGCCGTTCACGACCAGGTTGTTCACATTGAAACGGCCCTGCAGATCCAGAATGCGCCCGATGATGGACCCGCCTTCAACAACAGAAACCGGCGGCTGGGTAGACCAGTCTTCATAGAGGGTATCGATTTTGCTGTTACGCTTGTCTCGCGCCAGCACTACCTGCGCCCAGCTCTCGGCGCCCAGGCTGAACGCATAGGCCTGTTCGCTGTGCAGCAGACCGCCGGTGCGCCTGATATCCATCTGCTGCCGGGTCGCCATCGCAACTGCCGCCACCGTTGCGATAGCGACGACCAGCAGTGCCGTAATCAGTGCCACGCCCTGTTGCCGTAACAGCATCAGGTTTCCTCCCCGGCAGTTTTGTTACCATCCTGGTCCGGTTCACCTTCATCCGCGGTGCCCTCATCCCCGGCCGCATTGCTACCGGCTGGTGTTGATGTGCCTGACTCAAACTCCTGTGGCAGTCGAAATATCCAGTTGATAATACCCAGGTTGTCCAGCTCCAACTCTACCTCCACCGCTTGCGGCAGACCTTCCGGCGTCGCAGACAGGCCCAGTGCCGGTGGCCAGCTTTCCAGCCATTCGTTGGCTGCATTCAGGAAGCGCATGGAAAAGTGGCTGATACCTTCAACCAGTACCTGTTCATCGGGTGTGCTGTCCTGCGCGCGGTCCAGAACCCGCCAGGTCTGGCGCAACAGGATATCCTGGTCCGGCACATAGGCGACCCGTTGCAGGTCGCTGCGCAGGAAGCCGGCCGGGTTCGGGTGGCCGGTGCGACTGAACTCCACACCGGTAAAACCACTCCCACCAACCAGCTCGTCAATCGTGTCGCCATACTCGTTGCGGATTTTACGGGCGACGATCTGCTCCAGGTCACGCCGCATGATGCGGTAAGCCTTCTGCAGATCGGCAAGCCGTTGCGATGCCTCCTCCGTACTGCTCTGCTGGGTCAAAACGCTCTGCAGGCCGCCATACGCCATGACACCGATGAGAGCGAATATCGTCAGCGAAACCAGCAGTTCAAGCAGTGTGAAGCCCGTATTACGCCGTATCATAACGGCTTGCCCTTGAAACCGCTCAGGCTGGCGAGTGGCGACTCGTCCTCGTCGGCATTCAGGAGGAAAACATCGATATCCAGTCGCCGCAGGTCCTCTTCCGGCGTCTGTGTCACCTGCATAACCCAGCGCCATTCACGCCCGCCAATCTCGGCACCGGCTTTGGGGAATTCGACTTCACCCTTTGATTGACCGGTACTCGGCCAGTCGCTGGACATAAGCGCTTCGACGAGCTGATTGTGCGCCACCCATTCAGCGAATGTTCTGTCGCGCAGGTAGGACTGGTTTACGGTGTAATCGCCCGTGGCCTGGATGATCGCCCCCAGAGACAGCGCCACTACCACCAGCGCGACCAGCACTTCGAGCAAGGTAAAGCCCCGGTCAAAGTGTTTCATTCCAGCTCCAGCCTTCCCAGCAGACTGGCCTTGACCACATAACGCTGCTCGCTTTCCGGCGCCGAGAAAGTCAGCGTAAACGGGGTCATCTCCCCGCTGGATAACAGAAAGACCTGCGGTGCTTCTGTGTCTTCTGCCTGCAGACCGGGCGGCGGGTTTTCCTCCAGTTCCAGCCGCAGCTCTATTCCCTTGGGTAATTCGCGCGCGCGCAGTGGTCCATCATCCTGCAGCGCGGCCCACTTGCCTTCCTGCAGCAGCATAAACTCGTAGTCTTCGTCACCAAAACGTATCGCCAGTTGTTCACTGCGCATGATTGCCTGCTCGCTGGCCATATCGATCACGGCCATCAGGCGTGTTGCCTCGCGCCGCATTTGCTCGGCGCGCGAATCGCCACCGGTGGACAGGCCTGCGAACGTCAGGATGACACCGATGATAACGATCACCACCATCAGCTCCAGCAGGGTAAAGCCGCGCTGCAACGCAAACAGCCTGCCGGGGGCAGGCTGTCTGGCCGGGATGAACCCTGCTATCACGGTTTCATTCCCTATTGTGCGTTCCAGTTACCGATATCATCGTCACTGGGCTGTCGATCAGGCCCGGTCGAAAAGATATCGATAGTGCCGTGCGTACCGGGGCTCAGGTACTGGTACGGCTGGCGCCAGGGATCGAGCGGCATGCGGTCCAGGTAACCTCCGGTTTTCCAGCGTGCCGGTTCGGGTGGTATATCCGGTTTCTCGACCAGCGCCTCCAGACCCTGGTCAGTGCTGGGATACTCGTAGTTGTCCAGCTTGTAGAGATTCAGCGCTGCCCCCAGGGCACGAATATCCTGCGCCGCTTTCACTTTCCGAGCCTCGTCGGGCCGGTCCATCACCTTGGGAACCAGCACCGCGGCCAGAATACCCAGGATAACCACCACGACCATAACTTCGATCAGCGTAAAACCGCTGGCGCGGCTGTTGCTTTGATACTTCATTGTGATCCGCTCTTTCATGTTTGGAAAAGGATTCCTGGATTCAATACTATGCAGGTATTGTACCGTCTGTCGCATGCATTACGCTATTCGACTGGATTGCAGTGTAAAAAATCCCGAATCTGATCACAAAACGATGAATAGCAGCCAGTCTGGCCGAATTTCCACTGGTCGTACGGGGCTACGGGCGGGGGGCACGGCTGTTCAGCAGACGTTAACCTGGCCTGCAAATGGACCTGTTCCATCGAGTTGTCCGCCAAAACTGCGTACCGGCGAGGCATTACGCCGAAAACCGGTAACTGGGCTGCAGCAGCGGTCTCCTGACCGCGACCAGCATGTCGTAACTATCGCGCCGAAGGCCGGCGCTCCTACAGTAGTTGATCGTTCACCTTCAACGAGTACAAGTGGCGCTCCGCATCAACCAGGTGCTGCCCCCAGTGCTCATGGAAACCCACTTCCCATAAATGGGCCACCTCATCCGGCCCTGCCGCTTCCAGCAGGTCGAGCCCCCGCTTCAGTTCAAAATAGATATCGGTCAGGTCATCGGCAAGACTGCCGGTGCGGTGTTCGTCACCGGTCACCACGTCATTGGGATTATCGTATTCAAGCCAGTACATGTCGCGCTCACCGAGGCGCGTGCGCAACTCACTGAACAGATCGAAACGATCATCAAAATCGCCCGTTTCCGCGGGGAAAGCAGGGCCACCAGGGTCGGGCAATACGACAACCTCAGCGTGCAACCGCGGTAAAATCCGGGACAGACGTTCCAGCCAGTTGTCACTCCCTGGAATACCATCGATCAAACCACAAAAATGGTGGGCTGTTTCCACCAACTCCTCGAACTGAAGACTATCGCGCCGCCGCATAGACTACCCCGACTCAGTGCTTTCCAAACCGGCAGCAGCATCAACAACACACCATGATTCGCCGCCTCTAAATCCAGTTTAGTCGGAATTTGAAAAAATGCCCGTGCGTGCTGTTATTTAACATCTAACCGGCTGCTAGACCTGTACCATCTCGAAATCTTCCTTGCCGGCGCCACAGTCCGGACACACCCAGTTCAACGGGATATCTTCCCAGCGCGTACCCGCTTCAATACCTTCTTCGGGCAAACCGTTTTCTTCGTCGTAAACAAATCCGCATACAACGCAAATCCAGGTCCTGAATTCATTCATGGCCGATTTCCCTCTGCTGTTCGCCGCCATAGTACTGCATTATTGCAGTGGCCAAGCACAACAGCCCAATGCGATGCTACAATAGCCACAAAAGCAAAAGGTTACCCTTGCATGAAATCAACGACCCCGGTTTGCTGCCTTGTTCCCTTACAAACCCGACAGGATCACCCGGCATGACGCAGCAACAAGCGTCCGTACCAGTCGTCATGGTATTTTCCGGTAACGACCCGAGCGGCGGTGCCGGGATACAGGCCGATATCGAAGCCCTGATAAGCCACGGCTGTCATGCCGCACCCGTCATTACCGCGCTGACTATTCAGGATACACAGGACGTAATCGGTTATACGCCCCTGGATGGCGGACTGATCGTGGAACAGGCGCGCGCCGTACTGGAAGACATGCCCGTCACTGCTTTCAAACTCGGCCTGCTAACCAGTAGCGACGCTGTGCAGGCGGTTCACTCCATACTCCAGGATTACCCGGATATTCCTGTCATTATGGATCCGGTACTGACCAGTGGCGCCGGTTCCATGCTGGCCGACGACGATGTTATGGAAAATATGACCGAGCTGCTGTTGCCACAGACCACGGTATTGACACCCAACAGCAAGGAAGCACGCATGCTGGCGCCGGAAGCGGATACGCTGGATGCCTGCGCCATGGCGCTGCTGGCGCACGGCGTGGAATTCGTGCTTATCACCGGCACGCATGAAAACACACCGACTGTGAACAATACGCTGTACGCCAACAACCGGATCATTGAGACCTTTACCTGGGACCGTCTGGAAGGCAGCTTTCACGGCTCAGGCTGTACGCTCGCGGCCAGCATAGCCGGGCTGCTTGCACAGGGACTGGAACCCTTCAGCGCCATTCATGAAGCCCAGGAATACACCTGGCAGGCGCTGTCGGAAGCGTATCGCATCGGCATGGGTCAGCAGATACCCAATCGCCTGTTCTGGGCGCGGGGCGACGACGCCTAGACAGACACCCGACGATGTCAGGATCATTGCATACACTCCACGGCCTGTACGCTATAACCGATGCCTCGCTGCAAGCGCCCGAACAACTCGCCGAGAGTGTCGCCCTGGCGATTGACGGTGGCGCTGCGCTCGTCCAGTACCGCGACAAGTCCGCTGATTCCCGGTTACGCCTGCGCCAGGCAAATGCACTGGCTGAGGTATGCCGCACACGCGGAGCGGCATTAATTATTAATGACGACGTGGAGCTTGCCGGCAACTGCGGTGCCCAGGGGGTGCACCTTGGCAAGGATGATGCTGATCTGCGTTCTGCGCGCAGCTTGCTTGGCAGCGGGGCCATTATCGGCGTGTCATGTTACAACAACCTTGCGCTGGCCCGCCGGGCTGCCAGGCTGGGCGCTGACTATGTAGCCTTCGGGCGTTTTTTCCCGTCACAAACCAAACCGGGAGCGATACAGGCCAGTCCGGACCTGATCCGGCAGGCCAAACAGGATCTGTCTCTGCCAATTGCAGCAATCGGCGGGATCACCCCCGGCAATGCCGGGCAACTGATGGATGCCGGCGCGGATATGCTGGCGGTTGTGAGCGGTATTTTTGCTGCCGCTGATGTCCAGCGTGCGGCCGCAGACTTCAGCGTATTTTTTGAGCCGCCTGGCTGCAATAACTGACTACTTTCCAAGGAACACACCATGTCGAAATCCCAGCAATTGTTTGATGCCGCCCAGGTCCATATCCCCGGCGGCGTCAATTCACCGGTACGCGCCTTTGCAGGGGTTGGTGGCAGCCCGGTCTTTTTCAGCCGTGGCTCGGGACCCTACCTGTTCGATGCGGACGGCAAACGTTACGTGGACTACGTGGGTTCCTGGGGGCCCATGATAGGCGGGCACTGTCACCCGGATGTGGTTCACGCCGTGCGTGAAGCCGCCGCCAACGGTCTGGGGTTCGGCGCACCTACCGAGATCGAGACGCAGATGGCCGACCTGCTGTGTGAACTGGTGCCGTCGCTGCAACAGGTGCGCATGGTCAATTCCGGCACTGAAGCCACCATGAGCGCCATCAGGCTGGCGCGTGGCTTTACCGGCCGGGACAGGATCGTGAAATTCGAAGGCTGCTATCACGGCCATTCCGATTCGCTGCTGGTAAAAGCCGGCTCCGGCGCCCTCACGCTGGGGGTACCCACCTCGCCCGGGGTACCGGCCGATCTTGCGCAATACACCACCACACTGGAATACAACAATGCCGACCAGGTGCGGGCGGCGTTCACAGAAATGGGCGAACAGGTGGCCGCCGTTATCGTCGAACCCGTGGCCGGCAACATGAACCTTATTCCGCCCACCCCCGGGTTCCTGGAAACACTGCGCGAGGTCTGCAACCAGTCCGGCAGCGTCCTTATATTTGATGAAGTAATGACCGGTTTCCGCTTCTCGACAGGTTGTGCCCAGCAGTACTACGGCGTCATGCCGGACCTCACGACGCTCGGCAAGGTGATCGGCGGCGGTCTGCCGGTCGGCGCTTTCGGTGGAAGGAAAGACATTATGCAGAAAATCGCGCCCACCGGTCCTGTGTACCAGGCAGGGACGCTGTCCGGCAATCCGGTCGCCATGGCCGCCGGAATAGCTACCCTTAAGCTGGTGCAACAGCCCGGTTTTCACCAACGATTGGAACACAGCTGTGCGGAGTTACTGGCAGGTCTGCGCGAACGTGCGCAGGCGGTGGGTATCCCCTTTGTCACCAACCAGGTCGGCAGCATGTTCGGCCTTTTCTTCAGCACAGCCGACGCTGTCACCGGCTTTGCCGATGTGCAAGGCTGCGACCTGGCACGTTTCAAGGCTTTTTTCCACGCCATGCTGGAGCAGGGCGTCTATCTTGCGCCATCTGCTTTCGAAGCCGGGTTCATGTCTTCAGCACACGACCATGCGGCGATACAGGCTACGCTGGATGCCGCAGAACAGGCATTTGCCGCGCTATAACACCGCAGATTCGAATGGAAGCCCTGCTCGCAGACCTGATGCAATGGATCGAGGCCCACCCGAACTGGGCCGGGCTGGTGGTTCTGGTTGTTTCAGCCCTTGAATCTTTCCTGGTGGTAGGCCTGTTTGTGCCGGGCACTGTAGTCATGTTCGGTATCGGCGCCATGATTGCCGCCGGCAGCATGGAACTGCTACCGACACTGGTGCTGGCCGCAATCGGCGCTGTCATCGGCGACGGCACCAGCTATTTTATCGGCCGCTTCTACCATCAGCGCCTGCGGGTGATGTGGCCGTTCCGAAACTATCCGGAAATGATTGGCCGCGGCGTTGATTTTTTTCACAAGCACGGCGGTAAAAGCGTTGTGCTGGCACGCTTCGTGGGGCCGGTACGACCACTGGTGCCGGCTGTCGCCGGCATGCTGGATATGCCTGTCCAGCGTTTCTTCCTGGTGAACATTCTGTCCGCAATACTGTGGGCACCCGCCTACATCCTGCCTGGTGTGCTGTTCGGTGCATCACTGGGAATCGCGGCGGAAATCGCCGGGCGCCTGGCCGTGCTGCTGATTATCCTGGTGGCTTTGTTGTGGTTCTCCTGGTGGCTGATGCGCCGTCTCTCGCGCACCCTGCAACCACATGCCCAGGCCATCCAGCAGAGCATCCTGGACTGGTCACGAAGGCATCGCCATATCAAACCGCTGGCCGCCGCACTGCTGGATCCCTCGCACCCGGAGGCGCGCGGCATGACCGTACTGACGGGCCTGCTGGTACTGGCCAGCTGGGCGGTACTGACCATCCCGTCTCATCTGACAACAGATACGCTGCTTGGCAACCTGGACCTTTACCTGTACCACTGGCTGCAGTCCTTACGCAGCCCGCTGGGTGACCATCTGATGATCATCACTACCGAAATCGGTGACAGCCGGGTGCTCTACAGCTTTACCCTGCTGCTTAGTCTGGTGTTGCTGGCGCGCAGACGCTGGCGCGCAGCCGTACACTGGTTACTGACCGTGGTCATCGTCGGCCTGTTGACCGAGGCACTGAAGCACTACACCGCTGTGGCACGTCCACCGCTGCTGGACAACTCGCTGATGAACTTTGCGTTCCCCAGCGGACACGCGAGTCTGTCGGTCGCTGTGTTCGGTTTTCTGGCCGTTCTCCTGGCCCGTGAACTGCGCAGTAACTGGCACTGGATACCCTACTCGACAGCTGTGTTCCTGGTCGTTGCCATCAGCTTTTCGCGACTCTACCTGGGCGTACACTGGTTATCCGACATTCTGGCCGGCTGGAGCCTGGGACTGGTGTGGGTGGCATTGATGGGTATCGCCTACCGCAGGCACCCGGGACCCGCAGTATCGACCCGAATCCTCGCCCCGGTCGCACTGGCAACGCTGGTTGCAATTACCACCGTACACAGCTCGCAAAAACTCGACAAAGACCTGGCACTGTACCGCCCGGTGGCAGCGGCGCCGGTCAGCCTGAAGAAAAGTGACTGGCTGAATGGCGACTGGAAACTGCTGCCGGCGTACCGCGACGATCTGAAGGGACGCCGCATCCAGCCAATGGATATACAGTGGGG
>Ga0316194_10004018_pt1 | contig 10198 bp, 11 predicted proteins | sample CroRivsedime1_MG_FD_204936 | JGI IMG/M metagenome (GOLD analysis project Ga0316194, IMG submission 204936) | Coastal sediment microbial communities from Maine, United States - Cross River sediment 1 | ecosystem: Environmental > Aquatic > Marine > Coastal > Sediment | place: USA: Maine... | reverse complement strand
CGGATGCATTCGAGGAGCTGGCGCGCGAGGCTGCCCCGAGGCTCTATCGGCTGGCGGTCCACCTGACGGGACGTGCCGAAGAGGCGGAGGATCTCGTGCAGGAAACCCTGGTGCGGGCCCTCCCCGCGCTGAAAAGGTTCGAGGGACGGGCGAAGCTTTCGACCTACCTGGTCCGGGCCCTCGGGAACCAGTGGAAGAACCGCCTCCGCTCGCGTTCGAGATCCAAGATCGTCGGCTGGTTGAAGGTCGGCGGTACCGACGGCGACGACGATTCGATGGCGATCGACCCTGTCGACCCGGCGCCGTCGGCCCACGAGAGGATGGAAGGTGAAGACAGGGCCGTCCGTGTGCGCAAGGCCGTTGCCAGGCTGCGGCCCGACCGACGGCTCGTTCTTCTCTTACGGGAAGTGGAAGAGCGGTCGTACGAGGAGATCGCCGAGATGACCGAGGTGCCGATCGGGACGGTCCGTTCGCGTCTTGCACGCGCCCGCGAGGACCTCCGGCGCCTGCTCGGAGACGAGTCGTGAGTGGGACCGAGATCGATCGCGCCGTCCACGACTACCTGGACGGACGGCTCTCCGAAGAGGAGCGGCGTACCTTCGAGGCGCGTCTCGAGCGGGAACCCGCGCTGGCCCGGACCGTCGAGGCCTACCGCGTGGCAGGACGTGCCCTGCGCGATGTGTCGGTCGAGCTCCCTCCGGGGTTCTACGCCCGGACGCGTGCGAGGTTCGAGGCCAGCCGGCCCAAACGTCCGACTTGGAGGCGGTTCGTTTCGTGGGAAGCGACCGGCCTGGCGGCCGCGGCACTGCTTCTCACCGCGCTGGTCTTGCCGGAGGTGTTGGAGCGATACGGCCCGCCACCCGAGGTGAAGCCGTTCGAGCCTCCGTCGACCCCCTCGCCCACGGCGCCCCCCGAGGGGAAGCTGGTCTCTCCCGCGGAGGCGGAGGACTCGATCGCGCCGGCCGTCGAGGGTGAACCCTCCGGGCTCGAGACGCCCCCGGCCGCTTCGTCCGAGCCTCCTTCAGGCAAACGGGAGGTCGCCGCCGAGAGGGAGGCGTTCGCCGACTACGACTCCGGGTTGGCCGAGCGGGACGAGGTCACCCAACCCCGGACCGCGGCGGCGCCGAAACCCGATCTCGAGAAAGGCCGGGCGGGAAAGGGCTCGTCGGTCGAAGCGCCCCGACGGGATCGAGCCGTCGAGGAGAACTTCGCGCGGCAAAAAAAGCAGGCCACCCCGCAGCCCGAAGCCGAACCGGACCGGTTCCGGATGCAGCAGAGCGAATCGTTGCACGAGAGCGAATTCGCCCCCGCCCCGATTCTCGGCGACAAGGCGGCGGCGCCGCCGCGGGCGGAAGCCCTGCCCCCCGGCGTCATCGCCGCGCGGGAGTTGGTCGTGATCGACGATCCGGAGTCGTGGACTCGGTTTCTTCAAGATCTACCCGCCGATGCGTCACTGGCCCTGCGGCCCGACTTCGCGACCGAGCGGGTGGCGGTGATCGGCCCCGCTCCCGGAGTGGGCGACTGCAATTCGGTGCGGTGGTCAGAGACCGACGATCGAATCGTGATCGAGTGGCCGCCGACGGCGCTCCGAGGAACCAGCGCGTCCGGCGGATGCGTCGTGGCGATTCCAGCGGACGGGCGACCCGTCGAGATCGGGAACTGATGTCGGCCCGCGACGACGAAACGGAACGTCCTCCCGAAGAGGTCGTCGTCCCCATCGAGGATTTCATCGACCTCCACGCCTTTCGGCCACGGGACGTGCGCGCGGTCGTCGAGTCCTACCTCGAAGCCGCCGTGGAAGAGGGATTCCTCGAGGTCCGCCTGATTCACGGACGCGGAGTCGGCGTTCAGCGCGAAGCCGTTCGATCCCTGCTTTCCCGCCATCCCGACGTCGCGGACTACGCCGACGCCGACCCGGGGCGCGGCGGCTGGGGCGCCACGATCGTGAAGCTGCGAACCGGTCCCCGGCGGGAACCCGAGTGAAGCGTGGGCACGTTTGACCCGACCTCTCCGCTGGATCAAAATGGGAGCGTCTCAGGAGGTGTCGGATGTCGGACCGAGTCGACCTGACCTGCCCGTGCTGTGGAACCCACCTGGTGGCCGATGTTGCCACAGGAGAGATCCTCTCCGAGGATCGCCCGAAACCCAGCAAGACCTTCGACGACGCGGTCAGCGAGGTTCGCTCGGGGTCCAAGCGGCGGGAGGATGCCTTCAGCAAAGCCTTCGACCGTACCCGGAAGCTCGATGACCTCCTGGAAAAGAAGTTCGAAGAAGCGCGAAAGAAGACCAAGGACGACGGGACCCGCCCGACCAATCCCCTCGACCTCGATTAGGGGGGGGTTTGACAGGCCGGCGGCGGGCCAACACAATAGGCGACCGATCCGGCCAGCCACCTAGAAAGAAGGAGATCCGTTCGATGAAAGCCCTCGTTCGTGGGACTGCGTTGCTGGTGTGCGTCCTCCTCTCCGTCGGTCTCTCGACGGCCGTGGCCCAGACCTCGGACCCCGCGGCGCCATCGAAATCCGCGTTCGCCAAAGACCGCCTCTTCCTGAGGACCTTCGAATTCGACGGCGAGATCGTCGACGGTCAGTGGTGGGAAGGCGATCTCGTCTACACCAACTTCGACAATTACGACGCCTTCACGCTCGAGCTGCTGGTCGCCCTGCAGCCGTTTCGGAAACTCGAGGTCGGTGGTCGCGTCGGATTCGGGAGCACTGACACGGATGGAGATCTCCCCGATGGATCCGGAGCGACCGATCTCGATCTGTGGGCCAAGTACCGGGTCGGCGCCTCGAGCCCGAATACGGACATCTCGATAGGCGGCGAGGTAACGGTTCCCACCGGCGACGACAGGGCGGGGCTCGGCACCGACGCCTTCGCGCTGACGTTATTCGGAGCGCTCCGGCAAGAGCTCCAGAACTCGGTCTTCACGGCCTATGCCGGCATCCAGTTCAACGACGACGGCAGGATCTTCGACGACATCCAGTTGAAGGGCAAGACCGCGGGAGTGATGGGTGGCGGGGTCATCCTGCCGCTTTCCAACACGATCAGCTTCGTCGGCCAGGCCAACCTGACGACCGAGCGCTACGAGGAAGGCGACTCCGAGTTCAATATCGAGGGTGGTATCAACTGGCACGTCTCGAAGCGTGGCGTGTTCCGGACATCGCTTCTCATCGGCGTCACCGACGGCGGACCGGACAGCGCGCTCCAGGCGGGATACGCGCACACCTTCTGATCTCGTGACACCGTTTTCGCGACGGGAAACGTCCCCCGTCCCATGACGCGCGCGTCCGCCGACGGCAGGCGCGCGTCTTTGGTCTGGCCCGGGCTCGTAGCTCTCGCCGCGGTCGTCGTCTACCTCAACACGCTCGGTAACGGCTTCGCGCCGGAAGCCGTCAACGTCGGTCTCCACGCAGTGGTCTCCGCGCTGGCCTGGTTTGCCCTTCGCCGCGCGGGCATTTACTACGGAACCGCCCTGCTCGGCGCCCTGCTATTCGCGGTCCACCCCGTTCACGTCGAGGCGGTCACCCACGTCGCGGGCAGGCCGGAGCTGCTGGCGGCCGCGGGGGTCCTGGCCGCGTGGCTGTCCCACCGGCGTGCCTCGGAGGCCCACTCGAGCCGGTCGCGTGGCGCGTGGACCCTCACCGCCACGCTCCTCTACTTCCTGGCGATCCTGTCCGAGGAAAGAGCGATCCTCGCCCCGGCCCTGTTCATCGCCGACGACCTGCATCGCGCCAAGGAAGCCGGCGGCTACCGGGCGGCTCGCGCCGGCCGCTCGATGGCGCTCTACGGTGCGGCCTTCCTGGCGGCATTGCTTCTGAGAGCCGGCGCCCTCCCCACGGTACAAGACCCATCGGATCCAAGACTCCTCACCGGGCTAACGTCCGCGATCGCCGCGATCACGATCGCGGCCTACGGCTGGCGCCGCAGCCGTCCGCTGTTCCTAGGCGCCATCTTGTTCCTGGCCACCGGAACCCTGATGGGCGCCCCCCCGGCCTACCTCCCATCTCTAGGCTTCTGCCTACTAGCAGGCCATCTGGGTGCATGGATTGCCTCAATCGAAGGGCCCCGCCAAAAAGCCCGCCAAGCAACAGTCCTGGCACTGGCAGCAACCACACTGATCGCCTTAGGCACCTGCACGTGGCACAGCAACCCAACCCGGACGAACAACACCTCAGCGGTCCGACGTGCGTGGGGGCGCGCGCCGGGCCGCGGCCACACTCACTTCGGACCGCGGTGCAAACCTCGCGAGCAGCGGCTAGGACTGGAGCCAGGCAGGAAACTCTTCGATGGATTGCAGGCGAGGCGCGTCGATATCGGGGTAAAGGTCGTGGCGGTCGAGAAGGACAGCAGCGATACCGGCTGCGCGAGCGCCGGCGATGTCGATCGCGGGGACGTCGCCGAGGTAGACGGCTCCCTCGGCCCGGGTGTCGAGTCGTTCCAGGGCGATCCCGAAGATCGCAGGATCAGGCTTTTCCACGCCGACGATGTGGGAATCGACGACGGTCTCGAACAGCCCGTCGAAGCCCGCGAGGGCGAGGTCTCGCTCGACCTGCCCCTCGGCGTTGCTCACCACGGCGAGCCTAAACCCCTTTTCCTTCAACACCTTGACGGTCTCAACGGCTCCGGGGATCGGAGCGGTCCACAGCCCGATGCGCTCGTGAGCCTCCCACAGGGTCTCGATGATCGGCTCGTGATCCTCGAGCGGGCTCCCCACCTTGGCCAGGATGATGTGGAAGTAATCGCGCCACAGCTCGCTGACCCGTTCCCCCTTCTTGACCCTGGACTGCATCTCGGTTCGTGCCAGCGACTCGGCGCGGGAGAGAGCGTCGATTTCGACATCGCGGCCGCGGGCTTCGAGAAGACGCGCAAGATAGTGATAGTCCAGGTCGAGTAGAACTCCGCCCGCGTCGAGCAGGACGGTCTCGACTTCTTCGGGCTTCGACGGGAGAGAAGAGTTCGTGTTCATGGCTTCAGTCGAACTTCGCACCGCAGTGGGGACAGAACGACTCTTCGTGGCCAACGGTCTGACTGCACTCGGAGCACGCCACGCTCTCGGCCGGTTCGGATCCGAGCTCTTCGGTCACGTCTTCGCCGAGGATCGCGTCCACCGCGCGAAAGCCTTTGGCCGGCACGCGGATCCAGTACTCCTCCTTGGCCGTGGCCCACGGGTCTTCGCCGGCCACATCGCGGATGACGATCTCGGAGGGTAGCCGTTCACGGCGAAGCTGGTCTCGAGCCTCGCGGGCGTCCTCGAGTGAAAGGAACCCGCAATAGTCGACCAGCAACCCCGGCGCCACGTGCTTCGGTGCCGGCGTCGCCGACTCTTCTGCCGGGAACTCGTGAACGAGATCGACGTCGCAGGATTCACAACGCGTGAAGCCTTCCCGGAACTCCGACTTGCATACGGGGCAGTGCATGGTGCGTCAGGCTATCAAACGGAGAATCGAGGTGTCAAAGATCGTCGGTCACCGAGGCCGTCTCGGTCTGGGCGGAGCGCGAAACAGCTCACGACGAACGTGCTCCAGCGCGGGGAGGCCGGCTCGGACACGACGGACCTTCTCGAGATCGATGGTCGCCGTGACCACCCCCGCGCCGCGCTCGCGAACCCCCACCGTCGTCCCCCACGGATCGAGGATCGCGGTGTGGCCGTGGGAGCGCCGCCCCGGGCCGTGGTGCCCGACCTGGGCGGGAGCGACCACCCAGCACTGATTCTCGATGGCGCGTGCCCTCAGCAGCGGCATCCAGTGGTATCGGCCCGTGTAGGAGGTGAAGGCCGCAGGAACGAACATGACCTCGGCTCCCCGAAGCGCGAGCTGTCGGTAGAGCTCCGGAAACCGGAGGTCGTAGCAGATCGACAGACCCAGATGCCCCAACGGCGTGTCCACGACCACCGGACGATCCCCGGGGGCCACGCTTTTTGACTCCAGGAAGGAGACACGACCGCGGATCTTGATGTCGAACAGGTGAATCTTGCGATAGGCGGCAAGCTGTCGGCCGTCGGGGCCGAGCAGCACCGAGGTGTTGTAAACGCGGCGACTCCTCGGGATTCGCTCGGGAATCGAGCCCGCCAGCACGTAGCAATCCAGCTCGCGAGCGAGATCCTCGAGACTGCCGAGCAGCTCACCGTCGAGTCGGTCGGAAACCCGGACCGGGCTCCCCTCGGGACGCAGATAGGAGAAGTTCTCGGGAAACGCAATCAGGTCGGCGCCCTCGGTGGCGGCGCGCCGGGCCAGCCTCCGGGCCGCGGTCATGTTGCGATCGCGGTCGTCGGTCGAGGTCATCTGGATCGCGGCGACCTTCCACCGGCTACGCTGGGTCTTCATGGGGCTCTCAGGGGCGTGTCGCGGGCAGCGCGAATCGTCGAACGGCGACGTAGATGCCGATGATGGCGAGCGCGACAACGACCACGATCAGAAACGGGACGATCACGGAAAGGACCGACCCGATGAGGGCCACGGCGTCCTCGATCAAGGAGAGGATCGGGTTGCCGATCCCCGCTGTCAGCGCGGAGGACAGCAGACGGGCCTTGGCCTTCACGATGTGAACGATGCCCGCCGAGGAGGCACCAGCCATGATGCCCAAAACCGTGGCCGGCAGGGGTTCGAGCTCGGTGAGCACCGCGACGGCGAGCAGCGCTCCGACGACCGGCTTGATCCACACCTGCAGCGTGTCGAGCAGGTTGTCGATGAGCGGGATCTTGTCCGAGAGCAGCTCCATCACCACCGCAACTCCGAAGACGATCACGGCAGGCCACGTGGCGAGCCACTCGAATCGGTCCGCCAGAGGAACCCATCCGACCTTTCCCGCGATCGAGATGACCAGCAGCGGCAGGAAGGCGCGCAGACCCGCGCTGGCGGCAAGACCGATGCCCATCGCCACTTGGAACGCCAGGGGGCCGATCTGCTCCATGGGTCACACGCCCGCGGTGGACCCGAGTGGGTTGCCGTGTTTCGACCGCACGTGTCCGAGGCTTGCAACCACGGTCGCGACGCGTTTGCGATAGGTCTTCAGGTCGCCGGCGAGCAGGGCCGTTCGTGCTTCGTCGAGCTTGCTCGCGAGGTCGGTCTCGCCGAGCTCGGAGCACGCCTCGAGCGCCTCTCCCAGCTTGCCCGCGATGGAGTCGAGGTCGCCGCACGTCATGGCGTTGAGAAAGGCGATCAGCTGGCTTGGATTCATGGCGCCCCCAGGAAGGACTGATCAGCATATCCCCCGGCGCCGGCCGGTACAACCAGGCCACCCCGTTCGCAGAAAGCATGGGCCCGGAGGGTCGTGGGCGAGCCTCAGCCGGAGATCTGTCCGTCGGCGATGGCGCGACACAGGTCCATGGCGGAGACGATTCCCGTGAGCTTGCCGTTTTCGACGATCGGCACGTGATGCAGCCGCAGTCGCCACATGAGCTTGCAGAGATCCTGGAGCTTTGTCTCTTCCGTCGCGGTGACCGGAGGCGAGGTCATGATGTCGCCGACTCGCGTGACATACCCCTCGCCGGCGCCTCCCCGGGCGGGGTTGCCACCACCCCCACGGGGGGGACCGCTCATGCTGCCGAACAGCACGTCCTCTTGGCTGACGATACCGACGAGCTGCCCATCCGCACCGACCACCGGCGCCCCGTGGATACGCGCCTGCTGGAGCAGGTCGGCGAGATCTGCCAGCGGGACGTCCTCTCGGACCGTCACGACCTCCCGCTGCATCAGGTCCCTCGCCAGCACGAAGTGGTTCTGCCGTTCCGTCACGATCTGCCTCTCCTCGATTCCTCGACTTGAAGATACTTCGATCCCCCCACGGGCAGCAACAGATTCTGCGGCACCTTTGACGGGAATCACCCCTTTGAGTACCTTTGGCCACATGCGTTTCTCATTCGCGTCCCTCGGGATTCTCGCGATCGTCGCCACGATCGCGACGGTACGGACCGGGGACCCGTCCGCGAGCCCCGGTGAGCCTGTCCAGGTGACCGATATCTCGATTGACGTCATCCTGGACGTCGAGCGGGGCCTGATCGAGGAAACCGCCACTCTCACCGTCTCTGGCCGACAGGCATCCACATTGCATTTCAGGATTCACGAAGGGCTGTCGGTGGAACGCTCGAAGGCCAGCGCCGGCGTCATCGATCACCGCAAGGCGGGAAGCCGATTGCTGGTCTCGGTGGACCCGCCTCTGAACGGCACTCGCAGGTTGACCTTTACCGTGACGGGCCGTCCGAAGGGTTCGGGCGGGTCGCGGGTGGGTCCGGATTGGGCCGTGCTCAACCCCGCGGACCATTGGTATCCGACGCTTCCGTTCACCTGGGCCAAGACCCGGGTGCGCGTTCGTGCCCCCGAGGGGTGGACCGCGATCGCCCCGGGACAACCGACGGTTGCAGGCACCGGGGGCACGTGGGAGTGGCGAACCGCGAAGCCGGTCCGCGGCGTGGCCGTGACCGCCGGTCCCGATCTCGAGATCCAGGAAGGCAAGGTGGTCTCGACGCTGCTGAGGGTGGCTTCGTCGAGCGAGGCGCACGACATCGAGACGCTCGGGGGTGTGCTCCTCGACCCGATGGCGTGGTTCTCCGGCGCGCTGGCCCCTTACCCGTTCGACGGCTTCAATCTCGTCTTCGTCGACGGCCTCGGCGAAAGGGTCAGCGCGGGTGGGATGCTGGTCGTTCCCCTCGACACTCCGATCGACTCGAGCCCGGATGGCGCGGACCTGCTCGCCGGCCAGTGGTTCGGTGAGCTCGTGGCCGGCGACGGTCGATGGATCGAATCCTTCGCCGCATGGGAGACGATCGCCTACAGTCGCGATCGTAGCTACGCCCCACCGCAGGAGATCGCCCGCCTGCGGTCCGCCTACTTCGATCTGGGCCAGGATGACGTGCCGTTGTCCCGGGCCGACTCGAAGACCCCGGACGAGGTCGTCAGGGGGAAAGGATCGGCGGCCCCGGACGCCGTGCGGATCTTTGCCGGGAATCGTGAATTCTTCAAGGCGCTCGAAGACCTGTTCCGCGGACCGGCCGGCCCCCCGATGAGCCTCGACGGGGTGCGAGCGGTGTTCGAGCAACGGGGGGGGCGCTCGCTGGAGCGGCCGTTCTCCGATTGGTTCGACCGCGTCGGGGTGCCGGACCTCGAGGCGAAGCTCCGGTCCCACCCGTCCGCCACCGGAGGGTGGAGGGCGGACATCTCGATAACCCAGAAAGGCGATCCTTACGCCCTGCCCGTGGAGGTCGTGCTGTACGGCCCGGGTCAATCGCATCGTGAGACCGTAGAGGTGAGTGACGCAACCACCGCCGTCTACTACATTCTCCCGTTCGAGCCCACCCGGATCGAGCTGGACCCCCTGGATCGCATCTACGGTCGAAAGACACCACCCGGGAAGGGGCGCTAGTGAACCGCCGCGTCTTCTTGGTATAGTGAAAGACGTACATTACGAACACCATGCTCAAGCGACTTAGAGAGATCCTGACCCGCCGAGGCGCGAAACCTTCCTCCGATCCCGCCCCCCCCCAACGGGATAAAGAAGATCGCATCACGGTCGAGCCGCCGCCGATCCACCACGGACCGAAGGTGGTTCACCGTCCGATCCCCCTCTCCGACATCGATCCCGACGCGGTCAAGATCCTTCGCAGGCTCACGCGCTTCAACCACACCGCCTACCTGGTGGGGGGCTGCGTACGCGACCTGCTCCTGGATCGCCACCCCAAGGACTTCGACATCGGAACGACGGCCACGCCTCGACAGGTGAAGCGCGTGTTCAGCAACTGCCGGATCATCGGCAAACGATTCCGGCTGGCGCACGTCTACTTCCAGAACGGGAAGATCATCGAGGTCGCCACGTTTCGTGCTCGCGACGGAAACGATGCCGCCTCCGATGACAACGACGGCGACAGCGACATCCTGATTCGCGACGACAACATCTTCGGGACGCCCGAGGAGGATGCGCTCCGGCGGGACTTCACCATCAACGCGCTGTTCTACGACGCGAACGAGGAGACCGTCCTGGATCACGCCGACGGTCTCGGCGACCTGCGCCGACGACTGGTGCGCACCATCGGCGACGCGGAGATTCGCTTTCGAGAGGATCCCATCAGGATCCTTCGGGCCATCAAGTTCGCCGCGCGGCTCGACTTCGAAATCGAGACCGAGACCCGCGACGCGCTCAAGCGAACCCGAAACCTGATCCCCAAGGCCGCGCCGTCGAGAGTTTTGGAAGAGATCAACCGATT
>Ga0316194_10004014_pt1 | contig 10208 bp, 7 predicted proteins | sample CroRivsedime1_MG_FD_204936 | JGI IMG/M metagenome (GOLD analysis project Ga0316194, IMG submission 204936) | Coastal sediment microbial communities from Maine, United States - Cross River sediment 1 | ecosystem: Environmental > Aquatic > Marine > Coastal > Sediment | place: USA: Maine... | reverse complement strand
GCGAGCACGTCCTCGCAGCGCTGGGTGCCGCTGCCCACGGCAATCAGGGCGCTCTGCTGACAGTCCGGGCACACCTCCGGCAGTCCCTGGCGACGGCCGCAGTGATGGCAGATCAAGGCCGGTGGCCGTTGATGCATGGTCATCGGCCATTCACAGCCCGGGCAGCGCGCCTGCCACTGGCAGTGGCCACAGACCATGGAAGGGGCGAAGCCGCGACGGTTGAGAAAGACCAGGGCCTGGCCACCCGCCCCCAGGTGAGCGCCGATCGCGCGCAGCAGCGGCTCGGACAGGCCGCCGTCCAGGCTGTGACCGCGGATGTCGATCAACTCGTAAGTGGGCAAGGTGGCGCCACCGGCGCGTTCGGTGAGCTCGAGATGCTGATAGCGGCCGGAAAGCGCGTTGTTCAGAGATTCGAAACTCGGGGTGGCGCTGCCCAGGATCAGAGGGATGTCCAGATCCCTTGCCCGCTTCACTGCCAGATCCCTGGCCGAGTAACGAAGTCCGTCCGTCTGCTTGAATGAGGAATCGTGCTCTTCATCGACCACGATCAGCCCCAGGTCCGCGAATGGGGTAAGCACCGCCGAGCGGGTGCCGATCAGGATTCGCGCCTCGCCGCTCCTCACCTTCAGCCAGACCTGCAGGCGGGCCGTGTCGGTGAGGTTCGAGTGCATCACGGCGGCGGCGCCGAACCGGGCTTCGAACCGGGCCAGGGTCTGTGGCGTCAGAGCGATTTCCGGTACCAGGACGAGCACCTGGCGCCCCGCATCCAGCACCTGCTCGATGAAACGCAGGTAGACCTCGGTTTTGCCGCTGCCCGTGATGCCGTCCAGCAGCACCGGATTGAAGCCGACGCCTTTCTCCAGGGCCGCAAGCGCCGCCGCCTGTTCCGGGTTCAATTCCGGTGGTTGCACATCAGGGCGTGGCGGGGCGCCGGGCGCGATGCTGTCCGCGCATTTCCTGACGAACCCTTTCGCCGCCAGACCACGCAGATGGGTGCGCTCGAATCCGGCGGCCCGGATGTCTGCAGCGGTCAGGGCGCCGCCACTGCTGCGGATCAGCTCGAACAGCGCAGCCTGCCGGGGCGCCCGCTGCAGATCCGGGTCGCTGACTGCCAGCTCCCAGACCTCCGGGCGCTTGATTTTCAGCGGCTCGGGTTTGCGGGCGGCCCCGGGTAGCAGGGTGGTGAGCACCTCGCCGATAGGGTGCTGGTAATAACTCGACAGCCAGTGGGCCAGGTCAAAGATCTCCGGCCCGAGCACGCTTTCTTCATCGAGCACCGCGCTCAGAGGCCGGACCTTGTCGTGGGCGTCCGGCGGGTTCAAAGCGGTCACCAGCCCCACCAGGCGACGACCGGCAAATGGGACAGCCACCCGGGCGCCAATCACTGGCAGGGGCAGGGATTCAGGCACCGAGTAGTCGAACTGGCGGTGCAGGGGCACCGGTACGGCGACTCGGGCAATTCTGGAGGGCGCTGGCGTCATTTCCCGGTCATTCTAGCGACACCGGCAGCCGAACGGTGTCCGCCGCCCGCTGCATTTCGGGTGCGTTTGCCCGCTCCGGGAGGGAGCTATTGCCTTTAGCAGGCGCTCCGAATAGAATTCGCGCCCTTTTTCGGGGGTATTGGCGATGAAAACAGGCATCCACCCAGAGTATCGAGACATCAAGGCGACCTGCAGCTGCGGGAACGTCATCGAAACCCGTTCCACCCTGGAGGAGGATATCCACCTCGAGGTCTGCTCCGCCTGCCATCCGTTCTACACCGGCAAGCAGAAGATTCTGGATTCCGGCGGTCGGGTCGAGCGGTTCCGTCAGCGGTTCGGGAATCGCAGCGTCAAAGGCTGATCCAGAAGCTCTTTCAGGTATCTCGACGCCCGGCATGTGCCGGGCGTTTTCGTTTCAGGTGCCTGAATTCCCTCATCTGGCTGGCGTGCCTGCCTCCGCTGCGCGCGTTCATCCGCCGTTCAGCCTGAGACTGGCTGAATAGGCTCAGTGCACTGGGCCTTTGCCGTCCGGTAGGAACCAGGTGCGTTTTTGCGGTCTAATTCATTAACACTTGAAGAGCCGGAAGCGACAGCAAGACTCAGATGAGGGAGCAGCAGAAACCAATCAGATTCATCACCAGCCTGGCGCTGATCTTTGCCGTGACCCTGAGCCTTGCGCCGCCGATCCAGGCGAGCCCCGGCGAAGACATGTATCAGACCCTGCTCGAGAACGGCGGGCTGTACGACGATCCGGAGTGGCAGGCGTATGTGGACGAGATCGGCCAGCGGCTGGTCGCCGTCAGCCCGGGTGCAGGGGATGACTACCACTTCTATGTGATCGACGAGACGTCGGTGAACGCCTTCGCCATGCCGGATGGCTACATCTTCATTCACCGCGGGCTCATCGCCTATTGCCGCTCTGAGGACGAGCTCGCCGGGGTGATCGGTCACGAGATCGGTCATGTCGTCGGCCAGCACGCGAAACGTTCCAACCTGCTCGGGATGATGGGCTCGGTTGCCGGCATCGTCGGCTCGGTGCTCACCGGCACTGGCGCCATAGCGGATCTTTCGAATACGGCGACCAACGCATTGCGCTCCGGGTACGGGCGAGGTTTCGAGCTTGAGTCGGATGAATACGGCGCGGAGTTTCTGGCCCTGGCGGGTTACAACCCGCTGGCCATGATCGACGTGATCCACGTGCTCAAGGACCACTCCATGTTCGCCAAGAACGTGCTTAATCAGCCTCAGGTCTACCACGGGCTCTTCACCAGCCACCCGAAGAACGACAAGCGCCTGCACGAGGCGGTGGAGAAGTCTCTGCACCTGTTTCCCGAAGAGCTGCAGGAGCCCGAGCGGGACTTCTGGGGAATGTTGGATGGCATGGTCTACGGCAGCGCGCCCACCACTGGCCTGATCAAAGGCAGCACTTATTACAACGGCGGCCTGCGCGTGGTGCTCGCCTATCCGGACGGCTGGGACGTGCGCAACACGCCCACCGAAATCCTCGGGCAGGCGCCTTTCGGCACGGATGTGAAGATCTCCGTACAGAGGCAGAACCCACCTGGCGATGAGCAGACGCCCGCCGAGTACATCACCGAAACCCTCAAGCGGGATGATGTAGAGAACGGCCAGGACATGGACGTGAATGGCTACGCGGGCCACATGGCAGATCTGAAGCTGGTCGATGGCTCAGCCGCCGTGGCGCGGAAGATCGCCGTGGTCTACAAGGACGGCGGGGTGTATCTGTTCCGCGGCGAGCTGGGTCCAAATGGCGGAGACGAGCAGGCCTTCGAAGAAGCATGGCTCGCGGTGCTCAGCGGCTTCCGCGCCATGCTCGCGGAAGACCTCAAGGTGGCCAACGATCAGCGCATCAAGGTGATCACTGCCAAGCCGACGGACACCTTCAGGAGCCTGGCGCAGAAGTCGTCATTGTCGGCCTACCCGGCAGAAACCCTGCGAGTAATCAATGGGATGCATCCCAACGGCGAACCCCGGGCCGGGGACTTCATCAAGATCGTCCAGTAGCCCTTTAGAAAATGTCGACCGCTTTCAGCACATCCTCCGGGTCCTCGGCGGGCTGCGCCTCTTCTTCGGGCAGGTGCTCGGCAAGGAAGAACTCGAAGATGGCATCCGGATTGCCGGCATTGGCCAGGGCTCCGGTGGTCGGATCGATTTTCCGGGTCACCACGCCAGGTGGCTGATCAGGAAAGGTCTCCGGCACGCCCTTTAGCGCTTCGCGCATGTAATCGATCCAGATCGGCAACGGTCGGTTGGAGCCGTACTCGACAGCGCCCAGTGCCTGGTGATTTGGGAACCCTACCCAGACCGTGGTCGCCACGTCCGGGTGATAGCCGTTGAACCAGGTGTCCGCAGCGTCATTCGTGGTGCCCGTCTTGCCCGCGATGTCAGAGCGGCCTAACTCACGGCGGGCCCTGATGCCCGTACCACGGCGGATCACGTCGCGCAGCATGCTGTGCATCACGTAGGCATTTCTCGGATCGATGGCCTGGGTTGCCACCAGCGGTGGCAGCGCCTGCGCCAGGCCTGTTTCATCCAACTCGCCGGCTGGGGCATCGGCGAAGAGTTCCTCCAGATTGGCCGGCTCGCCTGTGGTGAGGTCCGTGTTGTCCACTTCGGCGAGGGCCGCCAGCGCCGCTTCATCGCAGTCGGCGCAAACGACCGGATAGCGGGGCCGGAACACCTCCTCTCCCTCCAGGTCGCGGACTGAGCGGATGATGTGCGGCTGGATCTGCCAGCCGCCGTTCGCGAAGACCGCGTAGGCGGCGGCCATGTCCACCGGCGTGACCGCCATGGTGCCGCCGCCGATGGCGAGCTGTGTGTTGCGCGGGAAAGTGGATGTATCGAAGCCGAATCTCGGCGCATAGTTCAGTATCTGGCCGGCGCCCACCTCCAGCAGCACACGCATGGAGACCAGGTTGATCGATCGATACAGCGCCTCGCGCAGACGGGTGGGACCGTTGTAGCGATTGTTGTCGTTGTCCGGTCGGTAGTCAGATTCAAGGTTCTGGTCCTCGAATACCAGGGGCGCGTCCATGAAGATGCTGGCCGGGGTGATGCCCGCGTCAAGCGCCGCGGAATAGACGAAAGGCTTGAAACCGGAGCCCGGCTGGCGGGCGGCCTGCAGGGCGTGGTTGTACTGATTCATGCCGAAATCGAAGCCGCCGGCCAGGGCAAGCACGGCGCCCGTGCTGGGCTCCAGGGAGACCAGCGCGCCCTGGATTTCCGGCAACTGGCCCAGGCGCCAGGTGTCGACCGGTTCCGGGGCGGCTGTGGGTTCAGCGCCATCCTCGGCTTCCGTCTCCGGCACTTCCGGCGCCAGCTTGCCCAGATGCTGCACCCGGATCAGGTCGCCGACCGACAGCACCTGATCCACGGACTTGATGACGGGGCCACGTGTGTCCTGATCGATGAAGTTTCTGGCCCAGCGGACGGCCGCCAGATCCAGGGTGATGGGCTCCGGCCAGGCGGAAGCAATGACCGAAGCGCTTTCCGGACTCACGTCCATCACCACGGCGGGTGCCAGGCCGCCATAGCTGCGGATGCTCGCCAGCAGGCCGCGGACCCGCGCCTCGGAGAGCGGGTTTTCCTCGTCGATGGTGAGCTGATCCTCAGGGCCGCGATAGCCGTGGTCCCGGTCATAGTCGAGGAGGCCTTTTCTGAGTGCGACGTCAGCCGCGCGCTGCAGATCACCGCGCAGGGTAGTCACCACCTCATAACCCCCTGTATAAAGGTCGGAGTAACGACTCACTAACTCCCGGCGCACCCATTCCGCTGGGAATGCGGCGGGCACATCGAGATCCCGGCCGTGCAGGCTGGCGGTGATCGGGGCTGCGGTGGCGGTGTCGAACTCGGCCTGGTTGATGGAGCCCTGCTCGAGCATGCGGCGGAGCACCAGGTTGCGCCGGTTGATGGCGCGTTCCGGGCCGTTGATCGGATTGCCGGCACTGGGCGCCTGGGGAATGCCGGCGAGCATGGCCAGTTGGGCCAGGCTCAAGTCGGATAGGGGCTTGCCGTAATAGGTAAGCGCGGCGGCCTGAGCGCCATAGGCGCGTTTGCCGAACGGAACGGCGTTGATGTAGAGCTCGAGGATCTCGTCCTTGGACAGCTCGCGCTCCATCTTCAGTGCCAGGAGGATTTCTTTGAACTTGCGGATGAAGAGCTGATCGAGCGAGAACGTGCCCAGATTTCGAGGCAGCTGCATGGTGATCGTGGAGCCACCGCGGGTTATCTCGCCCATGTTCCAGACCAGTTCGGCGGCGGACTTGGCCAGGGTCCAGAAATCGACGCCGCTGTGTTCGTAAAACCGCTTGTCTTCCGTGTCCAGAAGGGCCCGGATGAAGCCGTCTGGCACGTCAGCGAGCGCTACGGGGATGAGGCGCCGCTCGCCGAATTCAGCGATCAGCTGTTCATCTGCGGTGTATACCCTGAGTGGGGTTTCCAGGCGAACGTGGCGATAGGTCTCAGCTTTCGGTACTTGAGGGTCCAGATAGAGATAAACGCCTGCGAGACTGAGTACTGCGGCACATAAACCGGAAAGTGCCAGACACATAATAGTTGCCGTGACGCGTCGGGACATCAGTGTCATACGCGCGACAACGATACATGGATCGGATTGCGGAGGTTGCAATCCTGGTATTTAATGTTGAGTGCCATAAAAAGGACGTAAGTGCCCGCGAAAGTAAGGAAATTTAACCGTGCTGGGATTCCTTAGCAAGAAATCCAACCTGATGCTTGGGTTGGACATCAGCTCCACATCTGTAAAGCTTCTTGAGCTATCCAAATCCAACGATCGCTATCGGGTGGAGTCGTACGCGGTGGAACCGTTACCGCCGAACGCTGTAGTCGAGAAGAATATTAGCGATGTGGAAGGGGTAGGTGAAGCGATCAAGCGGGTAATCAGCCGCTCGAAGTGCGGCGCCCGCCAGGCAGCGGTCGCCGTTGCCGGTTCTGCTGTGATCACCAAGACCATCGAAATGGATGCGGAGCTCACCGACGACGATATGGAAAACCAGATCACCGTCGAGGCTGATCAGTACATTCCGTACCCGCTGGATGAAGTCGCCATCGATTTCGAGGTCCAGGGCCTTTCCGAGCGAAATCCGGAGCAGGTGGAAGTCCTGCTGGCGGCCTGCCGGAAAGAAAACGTTGAGATGCGGGAAGCCGCGCTCGATCTGGGCCAGGTGAAGCCAGCGGTGGTGGATATCGAAGCGCACGCCATGAAGCGTGCCTTCGAGCTTCTGAAGCCTCAGCTTGGCGCCAACGCAGACGACCTGGTGGTCGCGATCATCGACATCGGCGCCACCATGACCACGCTCTCCGTGCTCGCCGACGACCGCTCCATCTACACCCGGGAGCAGCTTTTCGGTGGCAAGCAGCTCACCGAAGAAATTCAGCGTCGCTACAGCCTCTCATTCGAGGAAGCCGGTCTCGCTAAAAAGCAGGGCGGCCTTCCGGACGACTACGACGATGAGGTGTTGCAACCGTTCAAAGAAGCCGTGCTGCAGCAGGTGACCCGATCACTGCAGTTCTTCTTCTCCTCCAGTCAGTACGACGACGTGGATTACATCGTTCTTGCTGGCGGCACCGCCTCCATCGACGGACTGGCGGGCATGATCGAAAACAAACTCGGTACGCCGACGATTATCGCCAACCCCTTTGGTGATATGTCGCTGTCGAGCAAGGTCGACGCAGACGCGTTGGCGAATGACGCTCCGGCAATGATGATCTCCTGCGGACTGGCCATGAGGAGCTTCGACTGATGGCACATATCAACCTACTGCCCTGGCGCGAATGGGAACGCGAGCGCAAGAAGAAGGAATTTCTCGGCAACCTCGCCGGCGTGTTCGTTCTCGGCGCTGTGCTGGTTCTGGCTGGCGGCTGGATGCTCGATCGCAATGTCGACCACCAGAACGCCCGGAACACCTTCCTGCAGAGCAAGATTTCAGAGCTCGATACCAAGATCGCCGAGATCGCGCAGCTCGAGCAGCAGAGAAAAGACCTGGAAGAGCGTATGGCGCTGATTCAGGAACTGCAGGGCAACCGTCCGGTGATCGTGCGGGTCTTCGACGAGCTGGTTCGGACGCTGTCGAAAGGCGTTCACTATCAGGAGCTGGCAATGACTGCCGGCAACCTCAAAGTGAGCGGTACAGCCGAGTCCAACAACCGGATCTCATCGCTCATGCGCAACCTGGACGAGTCCGAATGGTTCCAGTCGCCGAACCTCCGCAGCATCAAGGAGGATCCGGATAACTCTGACTACGGGCCACAGGCCAGCACCTTCGATCTCACGTTCGTGCGCCACAACCCGAATCAGATAGATGAGGAGGGCGAATAATGGCCATGCAGGACACCCTCGATCAGCTCCAGAATTTCGACATCAACGATCTGGACGTCAACAACATTGGCTCCTGGCCCGGACCGGTCAAAGTCATTCTCATGGCACTGGCGTTTCTGCTGGTTATCGGCGCTGGCTACTACTTCTACTTGACCGACAAGCAGGAGATGCTCGAGCGGGCGGAAAACAAAGAAGTGGAACTTCGGGCCGACTATGAGGTGAAGGCTGAGAAAGCGGCCAACCTCGAAGACTACCGATCCCAGAAGCAGCAGATGGAGGCCACCTTTGGCGCCCTGCTGAAGCAGCTGCCCCAGGATACGGAAGTTCCCGGCCTGCTCGACGACATCACTCGCTCGGCGCTCGACAACGAGCTGACCATCGAGAGCATCGATCTTCAGCAGGAGCGTCAGCTCGAGTTCTACGTGGAGCTGCCCATCGACATCGTCGTGGAAGGCAACTACCACAAGATCGGCACCTTCGTCAGCGGTGTGGCGGCGCTTTCGCGGATCGTCACGCTGCACGACTTCACGCTGGAACCTCAAGGTTCGCCGCTGAACCTGAAGCTGAAGATTCTGGCGAAGACCTACCGGTATCTGGATGAGGAAGTATGATGCGCTTACCAGGAATTAAGCCCATCTCGAAGATCACAAGTCCCAGGCTGGCAGCCGCCGTGCTCGCCAGCAGCCTGCTGACCGGCTGTGGCGGCGGAGACTTCTCCGATCTTCAGGAGTTCATGAACGAGGTGGACGCCCGTCCGGCGCCACCCATTGCTCCCCTTAAAGCGTTCACCCCTGCCCAGCCCTTTGCCTACGAGGCGATGGGACTGCGCAGCCCATTCGAGCCACCGGTGGTGGTGAAGCAGGGCCCCCGGCCCAAGGGCCCGCAGGTGAAGCCGAACCCGAACCGGGTGAAGCAGTACCTGGAGCAGTACACGATCGCATCGCTGGCCATGGTTGGCACCCTCTCCCAGGGCCCGGCCATGTACGCGCTGATCCAGGATTCGGAAGGCGGCGTGCACAGGGTGCAGCAAGGCGATTACATGGGTACTGATCATGGAAAGATTCAGTCAATTGATGAGGCGGCCATCGAGCTCGTCGAAATAGTCCCCGATGGTACTGGAAGCTGGGTAGAACGTATCCGGACCGTATCGCTGGGTGGTGGAGACAGAGGATGAAAACAATGATTATTGAGAACGGCCGGTTTGCGCGCTGGATTGCCCGACCGCTCGTCGCGGTGGTGGCATTCGGTCTCGCCTTACCCGTGTGGGCTGCGAACATCGAGTCGGTGGAGTTTTCTTCACTGCCGGGTGATAAGACGGAGATACGTCTGCACTTCGACGGCACCCCGCCGGAACCCACCGGTTACACCATCGAGCAACCTGCACGAATCGTGCTGGACATGCCGGGTGTGGTTTCGAGCCTGGAAGACAAGCACCACAATCTCGGCATCGGTAATGCCCGACGGGTATCGATCATCTCCACCAAAGATCGCACTCGCGCCATTGTTAACCTGACCGAGCTCGTGAACTACGAGACGGATATCGACGGCAACACCCTCTACCTGATGGTAGGCGGCGGCAGCGCCCAGGGCGTGCCGACGCAGCAGTCTTTCGCCAGTCAGGACGACACCACGGTTGCCGACAGGCAGATTTCCGACTCCGAGATTTCATCCGTCGACTTCCGTCGCAGCGAAGACGGCGACGGTCGCATCGTGATCCAGCTGACCAACCCGAAGGCGCCGGTCAACGTGTCCAAGGAAGGTGGACGTATCAAGGTGCAGATCCGCAACACGGATCTCCCCCGTGAGCTGCAGCGTCGACTGGACGTTACCGACTTCGCCACGCCTGTGCAGATCGTCGATGCCCTTCAGGAAGGCGCCCATACCACCTTCAGCATTACGGCATCGGGTGATTACGACTACCTGGCGTATCAGGCAGACAACATGCTGACGGTGAACGTGAACGCACTCACCGCGGAAGAGATCGAAGAACGTGAAGACGTCTTCAAGTTCTCCGGTGAGAAGCTATCGCTCAACTTCCAGGACATCGAAGTCCGTTCGGTGCTGCAGCTCATCGCTGACTTCACCGACCTGAACCTGGTCGCCAGCGACACGGTCAGCGGCCGAATCACCCTGCGCCTGAAGAACGTGCCCTGGGATCAGGCCCTCGAGCTCATCCTCAAGACCAAGGGCCTGGATCAGCGCCAGGTAGGTAACGTGCTGCTGGTAGCGCCTGCTGCCGAGATCGCTGCCCGCGAGAAGCTGGAACTCGAGAACCAGAAGCAGATTTCCGAGCTTGCGCCGCTGCAAACCGAGTTCATACAGGTGCGCTACGCGAGCGCCACCCAGCTTTTCGAGCTCTTCAACAACGCAGC
>Ga0316194_10004012_pt1 | contig 10210 bp, 8 predicted proteins | sample CroRivsedime1_MG_FD_204936 | JGI IMG/M metagenome (GOLD analysis project Ga0316194, IMG submission 204936) | Coastal sediment microbial communities from Maine, United States - Cross River sediment 1 | ecosystem: Environmental > Aquatic > Marine > Coastal > Sediment | place: USA: Maine... | reverse complement strand
ATTTACCCCAACTCCCTCCCATTGGAAGCTCGCGCGCCGGTACGGGAAGATTCCTTTTCGCTCACCGGTCAATCACGTCTTGGCCGAGATGCTGAGCACGATTTTCTCCGAGGAGGAGGCGCTCTTGGCCGCTGCGTTTCCGGCGCGGCCGGCCACCGTAGAGACGATCCGCCGCAGTGCGGGAGCAACTCGCGGGCGGGCCGATCGCCTCCTCGCCGCAATGGATGCCCGAGGTCTCATCGGGTCATTCGGCGTGAATCACGATCGCAAGTACATGCTCCTGCCGATCGTTCCGGGGCTCTTCGAGCTGGTCATGTGGAGCCGCCGGACCGATGCGAGGACGCGGCGGTTCGCCGAGCTTTATGAACAGTATTACAAGCGGGACTACTTCACGGTGAAAGCAAAGGGAATGATCAAGATCGTTCCGGTCGAGAAACACATCGACAACCAGATCGGGGTGCTGCCGACCGATCGCGTATCGGAGCTCATCGATTCGCACACACGGTTCAGCCTCACCGCGTGCTGCTGCCGGCACTCCGCCGATCTGCGAGGCCGGCCGTGCGAGAAGCCCAAAGAGGTGTGCATGGCCTTCGGTCCTCTCGCCGACTTCCTTATCGAAAGGAACCTCGCGCGAAGGGCCGACAAGACCGAGCTCTTCGAGGCTGCCCACCGCGCCGCCGAGGCCGGGCTCGTCCACCTGACCGACAACGTGGCGCAGGCGAACTTCCTGTGCTCGTGCTGCTCCTGTTGCTGCACGGGTCTGAAGATCATCAATCAGTTCAATTACCCGTGGATGATCGCCAAAAGCCATTTCATGACTGAGTTGGACAGTGCCAGATGCGAAGCCTGTGGCAAGTGTGCGAGCCGCTGTCCCACCGGAGCACTCGTCGTCGAGGAGAAGCGCCTGACGCTCGACCACACGCGCTGTATCGGCTGCGGCGTGTGCGTGTCGGCGTGTGATCGCAACACCGCACTGTCCCTCGTCGAACGACCCAAGTACGAGCCTCCCAACGAGACCTTTGGCCAGCTCGCCGCCGACTGCGGGCTGCAGGCCATCGGTCCCATGCGCATCGTGGCGGAGCACTTCCCAGGAGCGTATCGCCGTCTCCGGGGCGTCGTAGAGAAGGGGCTCGCGCGCGGTCTGAGATAAACGGCTGCCCCATTGATCCGTAGCGGCGCCAGATGAACGGCAACGGCGCCAGGCTTTAGGAACTTAGGAAGTTGAATGATCAGTGATGAAGGTTTGAACTTCCTAAGTTCCTAAAACCTGGCACCGATATGTGGGTGCCACCCATGCTCTCTTCCCCCTTGCAACGAATGGGAAGGGCATAATGGCGGCAACGAAAGGAAACCTCTCCCGAGATGAAAGCACTCATCGCCGTGATCGTGCTGACGGTGTTGGCCCTCGTCGGCTCTCGCCGGGCGGCCCTTCCAGGGAAGCTGCCGTTCGCCGTCCAAACCTTCTTCACCGGTACCGAGTTCATCATCATCGGCCTCCTCCTTGGAAGCGATTTTCTCAACGTCATCGATGACGCCACCCTCGAGCTCCTGAGACCATTCGTATGCGTCATTCTCGGCTGGGTAGGCTTTTTGTTCGGCCTCCAGTTCGACCGGCGAACGATGACCAGCCTCCCGGGCGGTTACGTCGCCGTGTCGGCGGTTGAGGGGGTGGTTACGTTGGCGGCGGTGCTGCCGGTGGCGTGGTATCTGATGGTGAAAAGCACGAACGCCGCCCCCGACGTCATCGCCGTCGCTGCCGTCGCGCTTGCGGCGTCCGCGACCTGCACGGGTCTGACGGCACTGACGTTCGTCGAAAAACGCGGGCGGCCTTCTTCGCGCCACGTGACGACCCTGCTGCGATTCATCTCCAGCCTCGACCCGGCGGTGGGCGTGATCGCAACCGGTGTTGGTTTCTCGCTCTTCGCCGTTCACCCCTTCGACGCGGCCAGCTTCCCGATGACCCTCCAGTGGCTCGTGATTTCGATGTGCCTGGGGCTCGTGACAGCCTGGATCTTCGTTTCGCTGACCTTGACGCGGACGAGCCAGGCGGAGCTCACTGTCTACCTCCTCGGAGCCATCGCCTTGGCCGGTGGGGTTGCCTTCGCCCTCCATCTCTCGGCTCTGTTCGTGAGCTTTGTCTGCGGACTTGTGGTCGCGAATCTGACCCATGTGCGTTCGATCCGAGGGCGCGTGATGACAATCATGGCCCACGGCGATCGGTTCCTCTACCTTCTGCTTCTCGTGCTGGCCGGGGCCTACTGGAAGCTCCCCGATGTCCGGGTGTTGTGCGCGGCGCTGGCTTATGTTGGGGTCCGTCTTGTCGGGAAGTTGGCTGGGGGCTACATTTCGACTCGCCGACTGGCACGACACCACGCGGTCCCATCACTGATCGGGCTTGGTCTGGTCTCGCAGGGCGGCATGGGGCTGGCGATCATCCTCGAGTTCCGGTTCGTAGTCGATCAATCCTTGACTGAGTCGGTCACGAGCGTCGCGATCCTGGCGATCATCATCAACGAATTCCTGGCGCCGTGGCTAGCAATCCGGACTGCCTCTCGATCGGGGGGGAGCGTCTCGTGACCCGCCGCCTCATCACCCTCTCAACTGTTGGCGTTCTCGTGTGGCTGCTGCTAAGAATTATCGAAATCTCGCCGTCGGCGACGCCCGCCGAGAGCACTTTCATGTTGGGTTTCGCCCTCCTCTCGGCGGCGCTCCTCGGCGAGATTGTGGAGCATCTCTACTTGCCGCGGATCACGGGCTATATTCTTGCGGGAATTCTCTTTGGCCCGTTCGCGGCGAACCTCCTTTCGTCGCGGGTCCTCGAACCACTGAGCGCGCTCAACGACATGGCCTTCGCCTTCATCGGTCTCGCCGCAGGGGCGGAGCTCAAGCTCGCAATACTCAAAGGACGGTGGAAGAGTATCGTCTTGCTCATCGTCTGTACCGCCACCGTGGTGATGATCGGTGTCGGCGGGTTCTTTTGGGTGACCGCTTCCTGGATGGGTTTTCTCGGTGACCTCCTACCCCTCCAGATTATGGCGGTGGCCGGCATGGTGGGGGTGATCGCGGCCGCACGGTCGCCTTCGTCGGCGATCGCGATCATCGCCGAGACCAAGGCCGACGGCCCCTTTTCGGAGACTATCCTCGGCGTTTCTGTGGCCATGGACGTCGTGGTCATCTGCCTGTTTGCGGTCGCGACCGCCACCGCCGGGCTGGCGTTCGCCCCCGAGCAAGGTCTCGACCTCGTATTCGTATTCGAAGTGACCGGCGAGATCGCGGTGTCGATCGCCCTCGGTGTGCTGCTGGGGGCGATCATGGGCCTCTACCTGAAGCGCAAGGGCCCCCAGGTCTCCCTGGTAATCGTCGGCCTCTGTTTTCTGGTCTACCGATTTTCGGAGATCATGGGCCAATACCTGGAGGAGACCCACCATCTCGGAGTCGGCCTGGAACCGCTCCTGATCTGCGCCGCGGCAGGATTCACGATCCAGAACCTCTCACATCAGGGAACCCGCCTCATCGGGGCCATGGACCGGGTCGCTCTCCCGGTCTACGTGGTCTTCTTCACCATGACCGGGGCGCGGCTCGACCTCGGCGCGTTGGCCACAAGCTGGGGTATCGCCCTGGCGATTGCCGGGTTCCGGATCACGATGATCATGCTCGGCACGCGGCTGGCGACCTCGCTCGCCGGTGACCCCGAGCCATTCCGCCGTTACTGCTGGTTGGGATTCGTCACTCAGGCTGGGCTGAGCCTGGCTCTGATCTCTCAATTCGAAAGCAGGTTCCCCGACTGGGGGACCGGCATGGCAACCGTCTTGGTGGCTGTAGTCGCCATCAATCAGCTGATCGGGCCGGTGGCGTTTAAGATGGCATTGGAGAAGGTGGGCGAGGCCCGGAGAGGCTCGTCACCGTGGAAAGGTAAGCCATGAGACTCACGGATTTTCTTTCACCGGAGACAATCAAGGTTCCCCTCGGTGGGACAACCAAGGAGGAAGTCCTGCGCGAACTCGTGGAGCTGACCTGCCGGGGAGAAGACGAGCAGTTCTGCGCCGCCGTCCTCAAGACGATCATGGAGCGGGAGCGGCTGATGAGCTCCGGCATCGGACAGGGAATCGCACTTCCGCACGGCTTGTGGACCCATGAGACTCCATTCGCGGGCTCGCTCGGCATCCCCGCCCAGCCAATAGAGTTCGATTCCATCGACGGCCAACCGGTCGAGATCGTATTCCTTCTGGTCTGCAACGAGGAGCATACCAACACCAAGCTCAAGGCCCTGGCGAGGATCTCGCGATTGCTCCACCGAGAGGATTTTCGGACGGGGCTGGTGACCAGCACATCGGCGGAAAGGGCCATGCAGGTGATCGTTGACGAAGAAGCACGGCACAGGATCTGACGATGAAGCTGGTTCTGATTGTCCTCAACAACACCGAGTACCTCGAGGACCTGCTGACCGCATTCCTGGAGATTGGTGTCTCAGGGTCCACGGTCATTGACAGCGTCGGGATGGGCAGAATCCTGAGCCACGACGTGCCCATCTTCGCCGGCTTGCGCAGCACCTTCCCTGGAACCAGTCCGGTCAACAAGACCATCCTCACCGTGACCCCGGACGAGCTTGTCGACGACGTCCTGACCGTGATCGAAGACGTCTGCGGGACATTCGAGGAGTCCGGCACCGGCCTCGTCTTCGTGCTCCCGGTCGACACGGTCCGGGGAATCGGAACGGGTTTGAATTAGCCGCCCGCCCACCCGCGTCCCGCTTCTTGCCTCCTGGTGGGTGGTTGGTCCCGATCGACGGAGACTGTCCGTCGTCCTTGACGATGTAAAACTGAACCAGGAGATAGTCGCGGGCTTGTTCGATGCCGTCGAAGATACTGGCAAATGTCGCATCGCCGTCGATCAGCAGCTCCACCGTGTTGCCCCGCACGGCGGGCATCTCAGCCAGTTGCTCTGCGGCGCGGGTGGCGCCGGTTGCCCCGGCGCGGGCACTGTCGTAGGCTGGTGGAGAATGACCCTTCTCGTGCTCTATGTCGCGCTCGCCATCGGGGTGTCGTTCCTGTGCTCGATCATGGAAGCGGTTGTGCTCAGCGTGACTCCGGCGTACCTGGCGTCCATTCGTGAGAAATGGCCCGGTACCGAGCATCGACTACGCCGCTTCAAGGAGAACATCGACAAACCGCTGGCGGCGATTCTGTCCCTGAACACCATTGCCCACACCGTGGGTGCCGCGGGTGCTGGGGCCCAGGCGGCGAGGGTATTTGGCAACGCGTGGCTGGGCCTGTTCTCGGCTCTGCTGACTCTAGCCATCCTTTTTCTCAGCGAGATCATTCCAAAGACCATCGGCGTCGTTTACTGGAAGCAGCTCGCCCCGGCGGTGACCCGGTTGCTCGCCTGGTTAATGGTGCCGTTGATGCCGCTGGTTTGGCTGAGCGGTCTCGCGAGCCGAGCCATATCCTCGCGCCACAATCCAGTACACGTGAGCCGCGACGAAATCAGAGCGCTGGCCGATCTCGGTGTGGAGGAGGGCGTACTCGAGAAAGAAGAGCTGCGGGTCGTCGAAGCACTGCTCCGTTTCCGATCGATGACCGCATCCAGGGTCATGACACCGCGAACTGTGATTTTCGCGCTGCCCGCCGACGCTACGGTCGGTGAGGTGGTGGGACGGCATCGACCGCTGCGTTTTTCTCGGATACCGATCTTTTCCGGCTCAATCGACTCGCTGACGGGGTTCGTTCTCAAGGACGAAGTTCTCGAGCACGCGGCGCAGGGCGACCCAGAGACTCCGCTCAAGGCCCTCCGTCGCGAGCTGTTTTTTGCACCCGGTACGATTCGACTCTCCCACCTGCTCGACCTGTTTCTGTCGTCGCGCGAGCACATCGCGGCGGTGATCGACGAGTTCGGGGGAACGGCGGGTCTCGTCACCTTGGAGGACCTCATCGAAACTCTTCTCGACCTTGAGATCGTCGACGAGATCGACACTGTCGAGAACCTCCGCGCCGCGGCCCGATCGAAGTGGCGCGAACGAGCCGCCAAGCTTGGCGTATCCTCGGCGGTCGACCAGTCGGATTCGTCGCTGGGGTGAGGCGGCCCACCTTCGGGACCCAGGCGCCATGCACAGCCGTCCATTCGGGCTGGCCCATGAACGGACGGGGGGGAATACCAAGAAGACCACGTTGACATCAGTTGATTTGTCACCGAGGACTGGAACCACGAACTCATATGTGGAAATCGGCGTGACTCACATACCGATGTTCTACTCGGACTCGCCTGTCCCGGCAGAATGGGAGATCTTGCTCGTGATCAGAAATACGAGTGGGACTGCGAGTCCTATGACGCATCCCATACCAATCGACCAGGGAAGAGGCGTGTCGTAAGCGAGCGAAAACACAAGACCACCCAATCCTCCCGCGGCTGCCAGAATCGGGAAAAACACGAAGCACACTGAGGCCGTCTCGCCCCGGCAGCATGATGTCGAGGACAATCGCGTCGAAGGGTTCCGACAGCGCCCGCTCGCAGGCGACGTCGCCGTTCTCCTCGACGTCTACATCGAAACCCTGCTCGACCAGGCTCTTGCTGATGAGCGACGCGACGCTTTTTTCATCCTCTACGACCAGAACACGCATCCTATTCGAGCCCCCAGTCGAGATGACGCGAGTCTAGCATTAGACGCGAAATCTACTGGTAGGCGAGCTCGAAGGTAATCGCCTCGAGTGCCGCACCATCGGCAACGGTGAGCAGCCCGTCACCCTCCTCGAGCCGAGATCCGTCAGCGGTTCCACCTCGCGAAGAAGGCGGGTCCGGGCGATGATCAGCGGCCGGAAGCTGAAATTTCTACTCCGGCCCGCGACGGACTATTTCCTCCTTGATGCCTGCTACCTGCTCCACCCCCAGGACGAAGACGACGCCGGTTCCGTGCTCGTGGAGTCTGCCGGCCGTGTGGATTGCAGTCATCACGGGTTGAATCAGATGGTCTTCGGCTAGAAAGATGACGACATCCGTCTGCAACTCAAGGGTGAGGCCGAGAAAGGTTTTGGCGTCGTGCATACCGGTCCCGCGGCCCGGCACGATGGTCGCGCCGGAGATGCCGCAGGCCTTTGCTGCTTCGACGACGCCGTCGGTGACGTCCGGTTTGAGAGCGGCGATGATTACCTTAAAGTCCATGTCGTCCCTCCTGGAGGTGTTTCAAGCGCACACGGTCCCACCACCCTGCAAGTTGGGCGTAGCCCATAACGGCGATCATTGGGAACAGACTTGCGAATGCAATCAGCCCGAATCCGTCGAGCGCGGGGCTTCGGCCCGGAATCGTCCCACTGAGACCGAGCCCGAGGGCCGTGACCAGCGGCACCGTCACGGTCGAGGTCGTAACCCCTCCCGAGTCGTAGGCCAGCGGAATGATCGATTTCGGTGCAAAAAACGTCTGCACGAGCACGACGAGATAGCCGGCCGCGAGGTACCAGACCAACGGGGTTCCGGTGACGATTCGAAAGGTGCCGAGCGAGATGCCGACGGCGACGCCGACGGCGACGACAAGACGAAGCCCCCACGGCCGGATCGCACCTCGGGACGCTTCGTTGGCCTTGAAGGCGACGGCGATCAGGGCGGGCTCGGCCAGGGTGGTGGAAAAACCGATGATCGCGGCAAACAGATAGACCCAAGCATATTCCCACCACGGCGGTGAATCGGGCGCCAGATCGGTCCCGAAAACGAACTCCGGCGATGACAACTCGGTGGCCATGTGTTGGCCGAGCGGAAACAACGCCATTTCGAGGCCCATCAGGAACATCGCCAGCCCGACCACGACCAAGGCAACACCGACCAACATCTGTTTCACGTGCGGGATCGGCTTGCGCAGCACGAAATACTGGAAGCCCAGAAGCAGGGCGGTGACGGCAAACACGTCCCGGGCCGTGGCCAGCAGCGCGCCGGTGAGACTGTTGATCACGTTCGCATCCTCTCTCGGCGGTTCATCCGACACCCGGGGCCTGCAGCCCGAACCTGACAATGCCCAGAAGCATCACGAATATCATCGGCATGAGCGATGCCAGAGCGATCAGACCAAAACCGTCGATCAGCGGGTTCCTCCCCTGGATCGAAGCGGCCAGACCGACGCCGAGGGCCGTCACCAGCGGCACAGTCACGGTTGAGGTCGTGACGCCGCCCGAGTCGAAGGCGATACCGACGATCATGTCAGGCGCGAAGAAGGTCAAGAAGGTAGCGATGGCGTAACCACCGATGATCATTATCTGGACCGGCCACCCGCGCAGGATGCGGAAGATCCCGAGAACGATTGCCACGCCGACGGACAGCGCCACTGTCATCCGCAGCTGAAGTGCGTAGGTGGAACGGACCGCAGAATCCGAACTGATGAAGTTCGCGTCAGCCGCGACCTGAGCCGCCTCCGCGGCGATCGCGATCAAAGCAGGTTCGGCGATTGTCGTAGAAAAACCGAGGAGAAAGCCGAACGCCAGGAGCCACGCCAGGCTGCCCTTGCGTGCAAACGCGTGGGCCATCGCTTCGCCGATGGGAAACAGCCCCATTTCCAGCCCCTGAACGAAGAACATCAGGCCGACCACCACGAACAGGGCCCCGACCAGCACTTCCGCCACGTGCGGAAAGGGCTGGCGCAGGACGACCGCCTGGAAAACGACGATGACGATGAAAATAGGGAGCAGGTCCCGCACTGCAGCCCACAGGCTGCCGAGGAACTTTCGGATAAACGGGTGCCCGAAAGATATGCCGTGGGCGGACGATTCTGGCATCGACCCGTACTATAGCGGAGTTTCCGGCGAAGCCAGGTGTGCCAGGTGCCACCTTGGGTGCCCCGTATGGAAGCACCTATCGGGCCCGTCCCGTACGCAGCTCCAGAAGTGCTTGAACTGCAGGCCGCCGAGCCTGGCGGGAATCACGTGGTCGAAGACGACGTCAGCCAACCCGAGGCTTCGGCAAGCGGCTTTGAACAGTTCGTGCCACCGACCGCAGCGGCCGAAATTCGGGTTCCACCTCTATACGACTGATTCTAAATGGTGCCGGAGGTGGGGGTCGAACCCACACGACCATACGGTCAATGGATTTTAAGTCCTTTTAAATCAATATTATAGACAACATCACCCAACACCTGACAACACGCTACAACAGGTAAAACACCGCGTTAACGGAGCCTTGGGACACCCTCCGTTGTTGGGCCTTGTTGTGGGCTTTTGCCCGGTGTTGGGAGCAAGTGTCCCATGAGTGTCCCATGAAACCGCGGTTTGAATTGACCCGCACCTCGAGTTAATCACTGGCCGCTAGTTGGCTCGTATGGGTCCTGCGTTCCTGGACGAATCGGCGGCTCCTTCTTGAGCGATACGACATGATCAACGAGCACCTGGCCCGCCGGCCAACGGACCCAGCCCGTCTTCCACCACCTCGGGTCCAACGGGTGCTCTTCCCTGGGATCGGTGTGAAGATCGAATATCAACGGCACGGGGTACTCCTTCGTCGGCTCCCCAAACGCTTGCCTGAGTTCCTTCATCATCATCTTCCAGTTGCGCCACTTGACACCGAATATGTCGTTGCCGACATAGACCACGAACGACTCCCTATCGGACTTCTCCTTTTCTCCACTAAAAAACTCCGATTGGTCCACACCGTCGATAATGCGGTCATCCGGCACTCGTCCTCCGACGATGGCCGCAAGGGTAGGGAAGAGATCCATCTCGTGCACGATTTCATTGCTGACACCGCCAGCCGGTATTCGGGCGGGCCAACGGACGATGAACGGCACCCGCAGCGAGCCCTCGAGCCCGGTGAAGTAGCTGCCGCCCCACGGTCCCGGAAAGCTGTGGTGAGGCAAGGTCGGGTCGGGGCCGTTGTCAGATGTAAAGATGAATATTGTGTTGTCTCCGATGCCGAGGCGATCCACCTCATCTAATAGCCGCCCAACGTACGCGTCGGTCTGCGCCAGGACATCGGCAAAGTCACCGTTCCCCGTGCTGCCGGCGAACTCCGGATGTGGCAGAACCGGCATATGGGTTTGGGTGTAGGGGATGAAGAGGAAAAATGGCTTCCCAGCCCCGACTTGCCGCTGCATGAAATCGATCGATTTGTTTGTCACCTCGTCGTCGATCAGGATTCTCGCCTCGGTGTCATAGACCTTCAGCTTCTCGGGCTCCCCATCCTTTCTCGCCTCCATAACGTACTCGGGGTGGGCGAAGGGGTGAGAATCCGGTCGGTAGCGGGA
>Ga0316194_10004010_pt1 | contig 10211 bp, 10 predicted proteins | sample CroRivsedime1_MG_FD_204936 | JGI IMG/M metagenome (GOLD analysis project Ga0316194, IMG submission 204936) | Coastal sediment microbial communities from Maine, United States - Cross River sediment 1 | ecosystem: Environmental > Aquatic > Marine > Coastal > Sediment | place: USA: Maine... | reverse complement strand
ATATTGCCGTAGAGCTGGAATTCATGCAGCAACTTGCACTTCGGGAAGAACAGGCATGGATGGATGCGGATGTGGATGCGGCGGTTTCTTGCCGGCAGGCCGAAAAGAATTTCATCGAGGAACACCTTATCCGATGGATTCCCGATTTTTGCGAGAAGGTTATACAACAGGCAGAGTTGCCATTTTATCGTGCATTAGCAGCATTGACCCACAGTTTCATAGAATTTGAGAGAAGAAGGTAAAAGCTGAAGTGGAAATAATTGAAGGCGGGTGTTCGTACCTTTGTACTGTAGATTTTTGATACGTTGCTTATCACCATAGGTTGCCTGATATTTCGAGGTTTCCGGACAACGATATCAATAGGTGTCCCATACCGACACTAAGGAGATCAGGAATGAAAAAAATTCCAATAATACCTATAGTTATCGCCGCTGTGTTCACCATTGCACTGGTAATCGTTATTGCTTCAACAATTGTATTAAAAAAAACAGAGTTAGTCCATGAACAAGCCCAGCTTAAGGGTAAATTCAAAGACAGATTCGGTGCCACTTTTGTCGGCTCTGAAACCTGCAAAAAGTGCCACGAAAGAACCTTTCTGGAGTGGAAGACTTCCCTTCATTCCAGGATGATGCGGGATGTCAAACTTGATCCGCTGGCAAACATTGGCGACTTTGAATCTCCTGACAATATTAGGACTTTTACCAAAGAAGACATTGCGTATACTCTGGGCAGTCAATGGAAGCAACAGTATTTGAAAAAGGAGGGAAAGGATCTTATCGTACTGCCCGCCCAATACAACGTTACAACCGGTCAGTGGAAGGCTTACCTTCCTGATAAACAGGATAAAAGATTGTGGTTTAATGAATGTTCCGGATGCCATGCAACCGGTGTGGATCCGGAAAAGAAAACTTTTGTCGAGATGGGGGTGGGTTGTGAAGCTTGCCACGGACCGGGCGGTAACCATGTTGAGGCCGTTCCCGGTTATGAGATTCCCACCATAATTCAGGCAAGACGGCTCACCCCGGCCCAAGCGGCTCAGATATGTGGTTCATGCCATACCCGGGGCCGGGACAAGACTGGAAAGTTCGCTTACCCGGTTGATTATCAGATTCACAAGGGAGAGGCCAATATGAGACTGTTTTTTAAGGAAGCCCATCCCGATAACGGAAACGACTCAGAATACTTCTGGCCCAGCGGGGAATCCAAGTACAGCAATCAGCAATATCTTGACTGGAAACAGAGCCAACACGCCAAGGTCGGTGTGGTTTGCGTCACCTGCCACAACGTTCACAGGGCCAGTTCCACCCTTGTATCAACCGGAGACGGGGGAGGGCCCGGTTTTTTAGACGCCATTATCTCCAAAACCCGGCTGTTTGAGGACCGGCTGTGTAAAAGCTGTCATACGACAGTTCAGTATCGCTCGGTTCACAAAATTCATACATTTGGCAGTTGTGTTGCATGTCACATGCCAAAGGTAGCAACCATCGGAGAAGCCGGGGATTCACACAGCCATACATTCAGCTTCATGTATCCCCAGGTCAGCCTGAAAGAGGGTGGCGTTGACAAGCAACCCAATGCCTGCAGCAGTTGCCATCACCACAAGGACACACCCGTTGAAGCCTTGATTGGCTTTGTGGAAGCAGCCAAAAAGAACGACATGCCCAAACCTTTTATCGTCCATCAAAAACCTTAAAAGCCCTAAGTTGATAGGGAAGGTGTGAAGAAAATAGGAATTGATGAACAAAGCAGCGAAAAAGATCGGCAGGAGGCACTTTCTAAAACTTTTGGCCGGCGCTTATGCTTACGCGACACTGGGCTCTCCCGGCCTTGCCGGTGCCCAGACAACGAGATACGGAAAACTGGCGGACACCACCCGTTGTATCGGCTGCAAGCGGTGTATGTCTGCCTGCAAGCGGTGGAACAAACTCGAGGTAGAGCGAAATGAACTGGTGTCCGATCGAGAAACAGATCTTTCCGCCCAAAACTGGGTTGTGGTCAATCTCCGAGCCGATGCCAAAAACCTTACACAGCGGATTTATGAACATTGGGCATGTCAGCACTGTATTCAGCCGGCCTGCGCGGGGGTTTGTCCGGTCAAAGCTATCACCAAACTGCCCATGGGAAATGTGGTCATCAATGAAAAAAAGTGCATCGGCTGCCGCTACTGCTATCAGGCCTGTCCTTACAAAGTACCCCGGTTTGATTTTGAAAAGCGGGTTACACGAAAATGTCATCTTTGTTACGACAGAATACCATTGCTCAACTACATGAAACCTGCTTGTGTGGAAGCCTGTCCGGTTGAAGCACTGTCTTTTGGCTACAAACATGAAATGATTCTGGAAGCTAAAAAGCGTGTCTATAAAACTAAAAATGCAAGATATATTTTAGGTCTTAAAGAGGCGGGCGGAACAGATATGCTGACCATTTTGCCCACTAAACCGGAAGATCTAGGACTCATTGTTGCTTCCCAAAAAGTGGTCAATCATAACATAGACAAGCTAAGGGTCACTGGCGCCGGATTCATGGGCGCGTCCGCTCTGGCCGGATTTATGTACACATATGCAACCCTGACACGGGGAAAAGAGAAGAAGAATCGTGACAACTCGGATTAAAAAACATTTTGACATTATTTTAAACCATATGGAGCGTTCTCCGGCATTTTACACCTGGGTTAGCATCCTTGTCGTCGTTATCGGTTTGGCCCTTTACGCCATATTGATGTCTTTGATTTACAGTCTGGAAGTCTTCGAATTTTCCATACACGTGATCTGGGTGACCATGGTCTCCAATTACGTCTTTCTGGTTGTTTCCAGTACCGGGCTTTGCATTGTCACCTCGCTGGGACATGTGTTCGGTATGCAACGTTATGAGTTGATTGGTAGGCGTGGCGTATTTCTGGCCTTTATCACCATTATTTTTGGTATGATTTCCATCGGCGCTCATTTAGGACACCCCGAACGGGCGATGATCTTCAATCTGCTGACGCCAAATTTCTACTCGGCCATGTGGTGGATGGGTACTCTTTATACTTTCTATATCGTTTTCATCGCCATCGAATATTGGCTCCTGGCCCGACCTGAATTAATTGAACGCTCTGATCAGGCACAAGGACCGTTGGAAATCATTTATAGCCATATGGCGTTCAGACAATTGGACCATTCGAGGCTGGGTGCGGTGTTAAAGAATCATAAGCTGCTTCAGTTTGTCAGTGCAGCTGCATTGATTGCCGGACTGTCGGCCCATAACACCTTAGGTGCCCTATTTGGTCACGTGGAAGCCAGACCCCTATGGCATGGATCTTATTACCCTGTTTATTTTCTTCTATCCGCATCATTTTGTGGTTATTCCTGGCTCCTTGCCGTATCCATCGCCACTTACAAAATTAAAAAAGAAAACATCCCCGAAGACTATCAATCGCTTATATTTGAAATGGCTCAAGTGCTGGCCCTGCTATTGAGCATTGGACTTCTCTTTACCGCATATAAAATGGGATTCGGTTTGTTTACGCCTGAAAAAGTCAAGCCGATCATGCTCTTTTTAAAAGGACCGTTCAGCCAGGCTTTCTGGTTGTTCGAAATCGCTATCGGTACGGTTTTACCCATACCGATATTAATGTGGGCGGCCAAACAAAAGAATATCATGGGTGTGCTGATTGCATCGGTGATGGTCTTGGTGGGTGTTTACGTAATGAGATACGACTTCGTCGTCGCGGCCCAGGTTTATCCGGTAATAAAAAACAGTCTCCCTTCATACCTGCCTACCTTTATGGAGGTTCTTTTTATCGGTGGCGTTTTGGGAGCCCTTTTTCTTACATACGTATTGGGAGAAAAGTTTTTACCCTTAAAGGAAGAACGCCATCACTAATATTTTATAGAAACAACTATAAGGAGGCATCATGTATTTACCAAAGACATATGAAGATTTTTCAGATAAATTTTCTGAAATCATGAAAGATTACCAGCAATTGGGCAAAGTCTGCCGGGAGGCCGGACCATTGGAGCGTAAATATCAGGACCTCATTAAACTTGGCATTGCCATCGGCGCCAATTCCAGAGGTGCGGTGATGTCTTCTGTTCGAAAGGCGCTGGCATCCGGCGCCGTAGTCGATGAGATTGCCCATGTCGTCCTCTTATCCCTGACGACTACCGGTTTTCCGAACATGATCGCTGCCTTGGGCTGGGTTGACGAAGTTCTTGAACATGAAGGGAAATAAAAAATACAATATTTTCCCGGTTTCGGGAAGTTGATTTCAATTTTTTTTGTAATATGTTATGTTAACGTTAACATAACCTAACCCGGACAAGCCGGTTGTAGCGAAGCGAAAATCCCGATTTATCGGGGAACCAAAGGTATTTGCCACCAAGGCACAAAGACACGAAGGGCTTTGTTTTCATTCTTAGTGTCTTGGTGTCATTGTGGCGAGAAAAAAAATTTTGCGACAAAAAGCACAAAATTTACAATTAAGAAACTAAATAACGGATATAAATATGAAAGATTTTGACACACTGCTGAAAGATTCCGCGGCGGCTCACGGGCATTTGTGTCCGGGACAGTTGGTGGGTGTGCGCATGGCCATGCTGGGATGCCGTCTCATCGGCCTGGATGAGCCGACCCGTATCGACCAGATCAAGAAAATCATTGTTTTTGTAGAGATGGATCGCTGTACCGGCGATGCCGTGGCCCATGTCACCGGCGTCAAGCTGGGACGTAGATCGTTGAAGTTTATGGACTATGGAATCATGGCCGCTACTTTTATAAATTTGGAAACCAACACGGCGTTTCGGGTAATCTCCACAGAGGAAGCCCGGGATTTGGCGACGGTTTATGCGCCTGAAATAGCGGAAAAGTATTCCCAGCAGCTTGAAGCCTACAAACGGATGCCGGACAGCGTCCTGTTTCGGGTTCAAAAAGTTCGGGTGGATATGAGCGAATACGACTTGCCGGGCCCCACCCGCAAAAAGGTTTCCTGCAGTCGATGCGGCCAGGTGGTTCGAGACAACCGGGAAGTGGTTCAAAACGGTCATATTCTCTGCAAGCCTTGTGCTCAAGGGGCCTATTTCTCCGAAGCAGAGGAAATAACCTGGCCGAACATGAACTGGACACCCGCTCAAAAAGAACATCAGACGGTTGTCGATAACGAGGCCAAGTTAGGGGCTTCGTCCCAATTGGAATGATGGAACATTGGGTTCTGTGATAATGCAATATTGGGTTAATGGTAAAATAAGTGGTGTATGCTTTGTGCCTTCGTGCCTTTGTGGCAAAAAAATATTTTCGATTTATTCGGCCAAAGCCACATAATAAATAAGGAGATAAGAAGTGATAAAAACCATCAAATTAAAAGACGCGGTGGGCACGAAACTGGCCCACGACATCACCGAAATCCGCCCCGGTGAATTCAAAGGTGCTGCATTTCACAAAGGGCACACCGTGTGCGATGAAGATTTGTGCCGTCTGCAAAAATTGGGAAAAAACCACCTTTATCTCATTGATCTGGAAGCAGACGAAATTCACGAAAACGAAGCCGCAACCATTATGGCCAAAGCCCTGGCCGGTAAAGGCGTAGGCTGGAAAAATGAACCAAGCGAAGGAAAAATTGGACTGAAGGCCGAAAGAGACGGATTGCTGACCGTCGATACAGCCGCACTGGCAGCATTTAACATGATCGAGGAAGTCATGTGCGCCACTTTGCATAACCATACGATGGTGAAAGCGGGTGAATTGGTGGCCGCCACCCGGGCCATCCCCTTGGTCATGAAACGGGCTCCCATCGAACGGGCCGCCGCCATTGCCGGGCAAAACGGCGGTGTGGTTTCCATACGCCCCCTGCGGAAGGAAAAGGCCGGCTTGATCATCACGGGAAATGAAGTGTATCACGGTCTCATCGAAGATCGTTTTGCACCCATTCTAACCCGAAAACTCACCGGTTTGGGCTGTGAGGTAGACCGCATCAGTTTTGCACCGGACGATACTGAAATTATTTGTCAGGAAATCCGTGCGCAAATTGAGCAAGGCTGTGATCTGATTCTTTTGAGCGGCGGTATGAGCGTGGACCCAGACGACGTTACCCGCAATGGAATTCGACTGTCAGGTGCTGATGAGATGCATTACGGCGCTGCAGCGCTTCCGGGCGCCATGTTCCTGGTGGCCTATATTGGGAAAGTGCCGCTGATCGGCGTGCCGGCCTGCGGCTTGCATCATCAGGTTACCATCTTAGACTTGGTTCTGCCGCGGATCCTGTCAGGAGAAAAAATCGGCAAAAAAGAACTGGCGTTTCTGGGCCATGGCGGACTTTGCCAAGAGTGCCCGGAATGCACCTACCCGCATTGTGCGTTCGGAAAAGGAACCTAATGGGAAATTCACTCTAAAAGATGGAAAAAATAATATGACAGACTTTGAACAAACCAGCGATGGTCGAATCGTTGCTGTTTCCTTAAGCCTCAAAAAAGGCGTTAAAAAAACAAATATTCTTCTGGGCAGCCTTATCGAAGACTACGGTCTGGAAAACGACGCCCATGCCGGTGATTGGCATCGTCAAGTCAGTCTTCTGGCCATTGAAAGCATTTCCAAGATTCGGGAGAAGGGTCTTGACGTCAATCCAGGCGATTTTGCAGAAAATATTACCACCGAAGGCATCAAACTTTGGGAGCTGCCCGTGGGCACCCGCTTGAAACTGGGAAAAGACGCACTGGTGGAAGTCACCCAGATCGGCAAGGAATGCCATGACCGCTGTGCCATATACAAACAGGTGGGAGATTGTGTGATGCCCAGAGAGGGAATCTTTGTAAAGGTTCTTAAAGGCGGCACCGTTGGACCTGCAGACGGCATCCAAATCTTTAATAATCATTGAGGAAACTGTTTATTCTCTTGAAATAAATCGGCTTCATAGGAGCTTCAGGTATAAAACGGTGATGGAATTCACCTAATAACCGCACGTCAGGGCTGATGACTCCTGCTATGCTCAATCCCCCGGCGGGAGTATTGTTTAAAAACTACCGCACAAATCTCCCGCCAACAATCAAGGTGATTTTTTTACGATCCAACTTACAGGCAAATTACTGCACCAGTCAATTCCGAACATTTCCTGGAATCAATCTAAAACTTTGCCCTCCGCTGAAATTATCATTTTTGGAATCGGCTTGACCACATTGTTGCATTTTGATAGAAAACAACCTGTTTTACTTAAGTGAAATATCTTTTAATAGATCAATCCGCCTCTGGAAGGATTTATCCGCTTCAGGCGGATTGAATTTAAAAAAAGTAACTTATTTTCAAAGGAGTATGTCGTGAATTCAAAATGGTCTATTTTAATCGCGGTTGTTTTTTTGCTAACCATAATTTTTGCAGCCTCAACCTATATAACGGCCCAAGAGCCGGTAAATTGCCCACCGGACAAGAAACTTTGTGCCCGAATGCTAAGATTTGGTAATGAGGCCTATGCCAGAGGGAAATACTTGGATGCCAAGGAGTATTTCAGAAAAGCTGTAAAAGCTGATCCCACATCCCTTAAAGCCTGGCGATATTATGATCAGGCAGTAATCTTTGGTTTGGCTGAAAAGGTGGAAAAGAATGCAAATTTGGTTTTACCGGACGTTTCCAGCAGACAGGAAGCCGGCGGCGGTTTATCTCCGGCAGCACCGCCGGTGTCACCGGAAACAAGTGTCAGGCAACAAGAAGAAAGTGGATTTAAAATTGTAGATGATGAGGGTTGTTAGTGTTTTTGTGAGGTTTTATTACCATGAATGATGAAAAACAGAGACGTATTTTAACCGAAATCCTGAGCAGCGGGTATCAAAAAATTTTCGATGAAAACTGGCCCATGTGGCTCGGTGGCCTACTCATCGGCATTATGAGCATTATTACTTTCGCCTGGGGTAGACCCTGGGGGGTTGCCGGCGGGCTGAGAAACTGGGGTGACTGGTTTTTCAGTGTTGTCGGAGTTTATCAGTACAAACCGGTTTCACCGCTGATTTCCACAAACTCCATTCTTACCCTGGGATTACTTTGGGGCGCGTTTGGATCGGCACTTTTATCCAAACAGTTCGCCATTCGCAAAGCGCCTCCTCTGGAACTCTTGAAAGGGGTTGTGGGGGGAACGCTGATGGGAATCGGTGCGGCAATGGCCGGCGGGTGTAATGTAGGAGGTTTTTTTACAGCGGTCAGCGCCTTGTCGGCCAGTGGTATTGCCATGATGATCGGATTGTTGGCCGGAGCCTATTTAGGGCTTCGGTATCTATACTGGGAACTGGAACACCTTCCTTCAGGAATTGCAGGAAGTGGTGCGGTTTTAAAAGAAGAAAAAGGGGTTGCCTGGTTGAAAATAGAGCCCTATTTAGGGGCCATCGTTTTTCTTACCGCCATCGTTTGCGCATGGATATACAACAAGGAAGCCTACACGCGGGTCGGCGGGCTCCTGCTATGCGGCATCGCATTTGGATTTATTATTCAAAGGACCCGCTTTTGTTTTGTCAGGGGGTTTCGCGAACCTTTTATGACCGGTGAAAGCGAAGTGTCACGGGCAATCGCCATTAGTATTACTATCAGTGTTCTCGGTTTCGCTGCGCTGAAATGGTCAGGCCTGCGTGGAGAAAATGTTTACGTTTCCCAGGCGTTCTGGTTCGGAGGACTGGTGGGCGGCGTCATCTTCGGGTTCGGCATGGTTGTGGCAGGCGGCTGCGGAAGTGGTTCGGTTTGGCGGGCCGGAGAAGGTCATATCAAGCTGATGCTGGCCGTTATCTCTTTTGCATTATCGACGTCGCTGTTCAAAGCTTGGATTAAAAGCTCAGCAGGTCTCAAGTCATTTATGGGCCACAAAGTCTTTCTCCCGAACTTTTTGACATATAAATGGAGCTTGATTTTAGTGGTCGTTATTATGTTGGCATACTACATCATCACCACTTGGAATGAAGAAACGGAGAAATTTATCGTAGAGTTATAAAAAATATTATCTTCTTTTTATTCACGACGGACCCATCCAATCTTGAATCACTTCTGAATCCACGTTCCATTGCCGTCATCGTGCCACCAGTAAAAAAGGACGGGTGGGGAACATCATTTCAAAGATTTGCAACGTTCATCCGAAAAGGTTGACAAGCCCCATTCATGTCACTATATTTCAGCCAACTGCTGAAATTTAAAAAAATACGGAAAGGAAACAATTTTATGGCAAAGGATATTCTTGAAGTAGGCGACAGCAACTTTGAATCCGAAGTATTACAGTCAGATAAACCTGTATTGGTCGATTTTTGGGCACCCTGGTGTGGGCCGTGCAGGGCAATTGCACCCATCGTCGAAGAACTTGCTGGAGATTTCGGCGACAAGGTTAAGTTTACAAAATGTAATGTTGATGAAAATCCGACAACCCCCACGAAATACGGCATAAAATCCATTCCTACCCTTATTTTCTTTAAAGATGGAGAAATCCAGGACAAGGTTATTGGTATCGTTGCCAAATCAAGGCTTGAAGAAATGATATCTCAAGCCTAGCAGAGAAACCTTGCAAATGAAAAATGTCGATTACGAGCTTGTCATCATCGGCGGTGGTCCGGCAGGGCTAGCCGCCGGTCTTTATGCAGCACGCTCCGAATTAAAGGCCGTTTTATTGGAAAAATTGATGACCGGCGGACAGATCATTATCTCAGACTGGATCGAAAATTATCCAGGATTTCCGGAAGGAATCAGCGGTCAGGATCTTGTACAGCGATTCACGGACCAGGCGAAAAGATTCGGCCTGATGATCGAAAGCAAAGAAGCCGTTTCCCTTGACCTGTCTAAGCCTATTAAAAAAATCATTTTAAAAGATGGCTTCCTTACAACACATACGATCATTATTTCTGCCGGCGCTTCTCCAAAGAAACTTGGAATTCCCGGTGAAGACACGTTTTACGGCAAAGGTGTCTCATCTTGTGCCACCTGTGATGCTCCGTTTTATAAAGATCGCGTCGTTGCCGCTGTGGGCGGGGGCGATACCGCCGTAAAGGAGAGTTTATATCTGACTAAATTTGTAAAAAAAGTCTATCTTATCCATCGAAGAGATCGTCTGCGTGCAGAAGCGATTCTCCAGAAACGTGCATTCAACAATGATAAAATAGAAATTCTGTGGGACTCTGTGTTGACCGGCATCAACGGGTTAACCAATGTTGAAAGCGTTGATGTGGAAAATGTCCAATCCGGTGAAAGAAAGAAGCTCTTAGTGGATGGGTGCTTTATATGGG
>Ga0316194_10004007_pt1 | contig 10222 bp, 8 predicted proteins | sample CroRivsedime1_MG_FD_204936 | JGI IMG/M metagenome (GOLD analysis project Ga0316194, IMG submission 204936) | Coastal sediment microbial communities from Maine, United States - Cross River sediment 1 | ecosystem: Environmental > Aquatic > Marine > Coastal > Sediment | place: USA: Maine... | reverse complement strand
AACTCAACTGTGACCTGGGCGAAAGCTACGGCAGCTGGACCATGGGCCTTGACGCCCAGGTAATGCCTCATATCGACCAGGCCAATATCGCCTGTGGCTTTCACGCCGGCGATCCAGTGACCATGGCCAATACGCTGGCACTGGCCGCGCAGCACGGCGTTACCATTGGCGCCCACCCCGCCTACCCCGACCTGGTGGGTTTCGGTCGACGCCCGATGAATCTGAGCGCCGAGGAAATCATCGCCAGCCTGCACTACCAGATAGCGGCGCTGGACGGCATGGCCAATTGCCAACAGTTGCAGTTGAGCTACGTTAAACCCCACGGTGCCCTGTACAACGATATGATGGCCAAGGTGGAAGTGCGCAGTGCCATCATGCAGGCGGTTGCCAGCTACCACCGCCCCATCGCCCTGATGCTGCAAGCCACCCCGGAGCTCGACAGCCACCGGCGCGAGGCTGAGAGTTTCGGCCTGGCAGTGCTGTTTGAAGCCTTCGCCGATCGCTGCTATGACGACGACGGTAAACTGCTGTCGCGCAGCAGGCCCGGCGCGGTGCACGATCGCGAGAAAATGCTGGCCCAGGTAGAGCAATTGCAACGGGAGGGAACTGTCACTACGGTCAGCGGCAAGCTTATCGAGCTGCGCGCCGATACCCTGTGCGTGCACGGCGATAACCTGGAGGGGGTGCAGGCAATTGAGGCAATTCGCGCCCTGGTAGACGGAAACTAAAAAATCGTGGAACTGCACTCGGCGGGAGAAGACGCGATCATAGTTTACCTCGGGCATGCAACCAGTCCCGAGGTTGCCGCACGGGTGCAGGCCGCGGTCACCGCCGTTACCCAGACCCTGGGCCCTGACCTGGTGGACCTGGTGCCCTCCTACGCTTCGCTATTGATCATCTATGACCCCTTGCAAACTGATCACCTGAGTGTCAGCCACCGGGTTCGCGCAGCGCTGCAGTCGCTGCAGGCAGCGGACATGGACGCGGGCCGCACCGTGATACTGCCCGTTTACTACGCCCCGGAATCAGGTGAGGACCTGGAAGCATTGGCCGCTAATGCAGGGCTTTCCATCGAGGAAGTTATCGCCCTGCACAGCGGTAGTGAATACCGGGTTTACGCGATTGGCTTTGCCCCCGGGTTTGCCTACCTGGGACAGGTGGATGAACGTATCGCAGCGCCGCGCCTGGCAACGCCGCGACAGAAAGTCCCACGCGGCGCTGTAGCCATCGCCGACCGCCAGACCGCGGTCTACCCTGCGACATCACCCGGTGGCTGGAACCTCATAGGTCGCTGCCCTACGCGAATGTTCGACCCTGATGCCAGTCCGACCATGCCCGTCAATGTGGGCGACCGGGTGCGCTTCGAACCCATAAACCGCGAGCAGTTCCTGACACTTGGGGGAGAGTTGGGATGAGCCTGCGAGTTATTCAGCCCGGCATACTCAGCCTGTTGCAGGATGGTGGCAGGACCGGCCAACACCGCATCGGCCTCACCAACGGTGGCCCCCTGGACCGGGAGGCCTTCGATTACTGCAACCTGTTGCTGGGCAATGCAAAAAATTGCACTGCCCTGGAGGTAAGCTTTGGTGGCCTGCACTTGCAGGCACAGGTCGATACCTACATCTGTGTAACCGGCGCGCGCCTGCCGCTGCGTATCAATGGCAAAGAGCAGCCCCGGTGGGAAGTGCTCGCGGTTGCGGCGGGAGATGACATACACCTGGAGTTTGCCGAGCAGGGTTGCCGCGCCTACCTGGGCGTTGCGGACGGCTTTGTTATCCCCCCCAGTTTCGGCAGCACGGCTACCGTGATGCGCGAAAACATCGGCGGCCTGCGTGGCGACAAACTGCACGCCGGTGATGAACTGCCCTGCCCCGTCGTCACCAGCCGCAAGCACCTGTATCTGGCGTCCGAGCGGCAACCCCATTACGGCAGCGAGATCACGGTACGGGTCATCCCGGGCTACCAGCAACACCACTTCAACCGTTTACAGCAGCGACGCTTCTTCAGCCGACCCTACACGGTGTCGGAGCGCTGCGACCGCATGGGCTATCGCCTTGAGGGCCCCGCCATCGAGTGCGATATCGAGGGCATTCTCTCGGAGGGCATATGCTTTGGTGCCATACAGATACCCGCCGACGGCCAGCCCATTGTATTGCTCAACGACCGCCAGACCATCGGGGGCTATCCCAAGATAGGCTCTGCATTGTCCCTTGATACCGCGCGCCTGGCGCAACTTACCCCGGGCGGAACCGTTCATTTCGCCCCGATCACACCTCACGGCGCCCACAACGCCCTGCACCTGGCACAGAGTTTCGCCAGGCGCCAACCCCTGCTGGAGCGCCGCCCATGACCGAACTGCAACTGAGTACCGCCATCGAGGAAATACTGGTCGCCCGAAACCCGCGTAACATGCAAGTTGCCCGGGCGGCGTTGGAACCCGGTTATTACCTGCGTGCAGCCCAATACCTGCAGGGTATACGCGAGACGATTATCATCGGCACGGGTTTCCCGGTTACCTCTACCTTTGAAACCGACGGCCCGGTAGGCGCTATCGCCTTGTATGATACCCTGGAAGGACTGGGAGCGCGGCCCATACTGGCCTGCGGGCCGCCGTTGTCTGACGCGCTGCTAGAGGACTACCGCGTACTGCAGCTAACGGCTCGCGATAGGGAGGCCGCCACCGAGCAGGCCCGCGAGCAATTGCAGCTATTGCAACCGGCCGCCATCATTTCCATAGAACGCCCCGGCCTGGCGAGCGACGGGCGCTACTACAATATGCGCGGCGAGGACATCACCGCACGCTGCGCCTTCTTCGACCCTTTCCTTGAGCATGCCAGTTGCCCCACCATAGCCATAGGCGACGGCGGCAATGAAATCGGCATGGGTAATATCGCCACGGCAATCAGCGCCCTGGATATCAACGCCTCGGTCACGCGCTGCGATGAACTATTGGTAGCGGATGTCTCCAACTGGGGCGCCTATGGGCTGATCGCCATCCTGGCCAATTGGAGCGGGCAGGACCTGCTCGCGCAGGTATCGCCGGTGGCTATTCTCGATTACCTATCGGCCCGAGGCAGCGTGGATGGCGTAACCCGGGAGAACACCCTGACCGAGGACGGCCTGGAGGCGGAGGAGGGTCTGCGTGTCATCCAGGAATTGCGTATTTTGACCGGCTTTTTGGCTGACTGAATCACTGGCAATAGGAAACTGCAATGAGCATTGTATATTTGAATGGCGATTACTTGCCGATGGAAGAAGCCAGGATATCCCCGATGGACAGGGGCTTCCTGTTTGGCGACGGCATTTACGAGGTGGTCCCGTCCTATGATGGACAACTGGTTGGCTTCACGCCCCATATGGAGCGGATGCAGGATGGCCTGGACGCGCTTGAGATCCAGCTGCAACTGGATCACGAGCAGTGGCGCACTATCGCCAGGGAATTGGTCGCGCGTAACGGCGGCGGCAACCTGGGAATCTATTTTCATGTGAGTCGCGGGGCCGACAGCCAGCGCCACCATGCCTACCCGGAAGGCATCACGCCCACCACCTATGCCTTCGCCTTTGAAATTCCGCCCGCGCCGGTAGCGGACAAGAGTGCCGCCACCTGCTACACCGTATCTACCGCGGAAGACCTGCGCTGGAAGCGTTGTAATATCAAATCCACCGCCCTGCTGGGTAACGTCATGCACTACCAGCATGGTTACGCCCAGGGCAACAACGAAACCATCCTGTACAATCAGGACGGTGAACTGACCGAAGCCGCGGCCTGCAACGTGTATGTGATCAAAAATGGTATTGTCGCCACACCGCTGCTGGACCACCAGAAGCTGCCGGGTATCACACGCTTAATGCTGCTGGAAATCCTGCGCAAGGACGGCAGTATCGCGGTGCAGGAACGCGTCGTTACGCTGGAAGAATTGGCAAATGCCGACGAGGTCTGGATATCCAGCTCCAGCAAGGAAATCGCCCCGGTTACGGAAATCGACGGTAAACCGGTAGCTGATGGCAAGGTCGGCGATGTCTGGCTGGCGGCACAGACCCTGTACTCCGCGCACAAGTTCGATTTCTGATGGCCAGACCCAACCAGGCCAGGCTGGATCTCGCGGCACTGCGGCATAATGTCGGCGTTGCCAGAAGTCTCGCTCCGCAATCGAAAGTAATGGCGGTGGTCAAAGCGAATGCCTACGGCCACGGCGCGGTGACTATCGCCACCGAACTCGATGGCCTGGTAGATGCCCTGGCTGTCGCCTGTATCGAGGAGGCTGTAGAACTGCGCGATGCCGGCGTCAGTGCGCCTATCCTGTTGCTGGAGGGCGTATTTGAGGCCAGTGAACTGGCTACCGCCGCCCAGCTGGGTTTCTGGGTCTCCATAGACAATGAGTGGCAACTGCAGTGGCTGGAAGACGCCATCCTACCCGAACCCGTGCACTGCTGGCTCAAGGTCGATACCGGGATGCACCGACTGGGCGTGGCTGCCAACCGCACGGAAGAATTCTTCAAGCGCATCGAAAGCAACGCCAATAGCAGTGATGAACCGGTCATATACACCCACTTCGCCTCGGCTGATGATGTTGCCAGCGAGCAAACCCGGCAACAACTGCAGGTGTTTGACGCGGTTTGCGCCAACTTACCGGCGCAGCGCAGCGCCGCAAACTCACCGGGCGTGCTGGCCTGGCCCGAGGCGCACTACGACTGGATACGACCCGGCTATATGCTTTACGGCAATTCCCCAATGGCGGCACCCCACCCCAACGCGCAGGCCCTGCAACCGGTGATGACACTCACCTCAGCGGTCATTTCCCTGCGCGACGTCCCCACCGGTGAAGCCGTTGGCTACGCTGCGAGCTGGACAGCATCGCGCGCCTCGCGGATCGCCACGGTGACCATCGGCTATGGCGACGGCTACCCCCGCCTCGCACCCAATGGCACACCGGTACTGGTGAACGGCCAACGCGCGCCGCTGGCGGGCCGCGTCTCCATGGATATGATTACCGTGGATGTCACTGATCTGCCGGGAGTACGGGTGGGGGATACCGTCGTGTTATGGGGTGACGGGCTGCCCTTGGCAGAGATCGCCGGTCATGTCGGCACCATCGGCTATGAATTAACCACGCGCATGCCGGCGCGCACACCCAGGGTAATCATCGAGCGCTAGGCAGCGTGCGTGTTTTTGCCTGCTGCAGGTAGCGCAGACTTTAGCGGGCAGCGACGAAAAAAATTACTGGCGCAGAATCAGTGTATCGCCGCGCTGGGTAAATTCGATGTGTTTAAGGAACGACATGCCCAGCAGAACCTGGTCTGTTTGCAGGCCCGGCGTAATCCCTGCCGACACGTCCTGCAGCGTTATGTCCCCTACGCTGACCTGTTGCAGACGGGCTGCATAGCTGGTGGAGATGCCGTTGGCTGTCTGGGTACTGAACGCCCGCCCCCGCCGTAAGCCCAGGCGCTCGGCAACGGCTGCGGGGATAGCCACGCCGGTGGCGCCGGTATCCAGCATGAAGGTCACCGGAGCGCCGTTGATCTCACCGCTGGTGACATAGTGACCAAACTTGTTGCGCTGCAATACCACTTCCCGCGCTCCCTCCTCGTTAAAGCGGGTCACCAGCGCCTGGTTGGGATTGTATTGCTTCTCCAGAACATCGCGAAAAAAGAACACGCCAAGCACCAGCAATACCAGCCAGGCCAGCGCCTGCATCGCCAGCCCCATGCGCTTTTGCTCACGTATTTCGTCTTCCTGCCGGCTCACTTCATTCGCGCCCGATCAATAAGCTGATTGCCAGAAAATTCCCCCGCAGAGGACAGCCCACGCAATGTGTAATGCAAAAACCAGATCACACAAGACGCAGCGCACGAGTTTAACCGTTAATGCCTGCCGTCAGTATCAATATACAGCTTTTGGCTTGTAACTTAAAAATATCTAGTCTAGATTAACTAACAGGGTCGAGTCAGGGGCGCACGTCTTTGGACGCCTTCACTTCAGGGAAAATCAAGATGAAACGTATTTTAACAGGGCTGGTTGCGATATCTGCAGTACTGGCGGCCTGGGCGCCGTCGGCCATAGCGGCAGATCAGGCAGCCAAGGCCTCACCGGTGGATTTCCGGGCATGTACCTTCCGTGACGGCAAGGGTATGGATGACCTGCAGAAAGTTAATGCCAAGTTTCGCGAGTATGCCAACAAGAATGATTTTGCCTACGCGGCCTGGGTGCTTACGCCCCAATACCAGACTGGCGCCGGGTTCGACGTGGGTTGGCTGGGCGCCTGGCCTGACGGCGGGTCATTTGGCGTGAGCATGGAGAAATGGCACTCGACCGATAACCCGGTAGCGAGCGACTTCGACAATGTCATTGATTGCAGTTCCCGTCATGAAATGGCCATGTCCATGCCCATCAACGCCCCGGAGGCTACGCCGACCAACGGTATTGTCATGTTTTACCAGTGCAGCCTGAAAGAGGGCAAGACGCTGGACCAGGCCTATGCTGCGCACCTGGATGCGGGGCTGGCGATGAAAGCCAAGGGGTCCCTGGGAATGTCCTGGTTTTACACCCCCGCTGTGGGCACGGGGAGTATCGACTTTGATTACTACCACGTGGTGGCCTTCTCCCGCTATTCCGATATGGGCGCCACCATGGAAATGTATGTCAACGGTGGCGGAATACAGGCACAGCAGAACATCCTCGGGGACATATCTTCATGCGAAACGCCTTCGGTATTTGATGCCTTAAGTGTGCGCGATCGCGACGAGCGCTGATCCTTTGCGCGCCCGGCGACTGACTCATCGTAGTCAAGGGCGCCATCCTCCAACCAGCGCTGCGGTGGTGCAGCGCTGCTACAATTGCGTATCCAGGGGCAATTCCGTGACGTTCTTGATCTCGGTTACCGCCATGTGGGAATGCAATTCCCGCACCGAAGGGTTTGCGGTCAGCGTGTTGCGCACAAACACTTCGTAGTGCCGGATATCCAGCGTCACGATCTTCAGCATGTAGTCCCATATACCCGTCATCGTATAGCACTCCACGACCTCGGGGTAACGCACGATTTCCCGTTCAAATTCCAACAGGTTCTGGCGACCGGTAGAGGTCAGGTTGACGGTAGCAAACACCACGACCTCCATACCCAGCGCCTCGCGGTCCAGTAGTGCCACTCTGCCCTTGATAAACCCCTCCTGCTCCAGGCGATTGATACGGCGCCAGCAAGGCGACTGTGACACGTTGATCTGTTCCGCGATGCTGGCTGTGCTGGCGGTGGCGTCACGCTGCAACAGCTTTAGTATCTGTACATCCTGCTTAGCCAGTTTCATGAATAATTACTCCTGAATATTAATAAATTATGCATAATTTATGCATATTAAGTGCTTTATCAGGTTCAAAACAAATAAATATTTCCCCCGGTTTACGCCACACTATGCCGTCGAAATCGGTGGTGGCGAACATGGGCAAGAATCAGGCGGCGGCGATAAGAAAAGTATCCCTGGATGACAAGTACGCGCTGGATACAGCCCGCGCTTACATGACCGGTATAGAAGCGCTGGTGCGCCTGCCCATGCTGCAACACCAGCGCGATCAACGCCGCGGCCTGAATACCGCGGCCTTCATCTCGGGCTATCGCGGCTCGCCACTGGGCGCGGTTGATCAGGCCATGTGGAAGGCCAGACCCTGGCTGGAGAAACACAATGTGCACTTCCAGCCCGGCGTAAACGAGGACCTGGCCGCCACCTCGGTCTGGGGCAGCCAGCAGACCAACCTGTTCGCAGGTGCTAAATACGACGGTGTATTCGGCATGTGGTATGGCAAGGGCCCCGGCGTGGATCGCAGCATGGATGTGATCAAGCACGCCAACGCCTTCGGCACGTCAAAATACGGTGGCGTGCTCGCCGTCGCCGGCGATGATCACGCCTGCAAGTCCTCCACCCTTCCCCACCAGTCCGAACACATGTTTATCGGCGCCTCGGTACCGGTGCTGAGTCCCGCCAATGTGCAGGAGGTACTGGACCTGGGTATCTACGGCTGGGAGCTATCACGCTACAGCGGCTGCTGGGTATCCATGAAGGCGATCACCGAGAACATGGATTCCGCGATCTCGGCGGATATAGATCCCCACCGCATCAATATCGTTATCCCCGAGGAATTCGAACTTCCCCCGGATGGTGTTCACGGCCGCTGGCCGGACAAGCCGCTGGAACAGGAGCTGCGGCTCAACAAGTACAAGATCTACGCCGCCCGCGAATTCGCCCGGGTCAACGGCCTGAACAAAATCGTTATAGACAGCCCCAATCCGAGGTTTGGCATCATCACCAGCGGCAAGGCCTACCTGGACGTGATGCAGGCACTGGAAGATATGGGCATCAGCGCGGAAGTCGCCGCACAGATCGGCCTCAGGGTCTACAAGGTCGGCATGCCCTGGCCACTGGAGCCACGCACCACACACGATTTCGCCGAGGGGCTGGAGGAAATACTGGTTGTCGAGGAAAAGCGCTCAATCATTGAAGACCAGCTCACCGGGCAGCTCTACAACTACCCGGTGGCGGCCAGACCGCGGGTGTTCGGTGAATTCGACGAGCACGGTCGCGACCTGCTGCCCAACCTGGGTGAATTGACTCCAGCTATGGTAGCACTGGCAATCGGCAGCCGGATAAAACGCTTCTACCAGTCGCAGACCATGGATCAGCGTTTGAGCTGGATAGAGCAAAAGGAAAACTCCCTGGCACTGCCGCGCGAAACACTTGAGCGCACCCCGCACTTCTGCTCCGGCTGCCCGCACAACACCTCCACCAGGGTGCCCGAGGGCAGCCATGCTCTGGGTGGTATCGGCTGTCACTACATGGCCACCTGGATGCCAGACCGCGAAACCCACACCTTTACCCAGATGGGCGGCGAGGGGGCCACCTGGATTGGCCAGGCGCCATTTACCAGCACCAAACATGTATTCCAGAACCTCGGTGACGGCACCTATTTTCACTCAGGCATCATGGCGATCCGCGCCGCGGTGTCCGCCGGCGTCAACATTACCTATAAAATTCTCTACAACGACGCGGTGGCCATGACTGGCGGCCAACCCATTGATGGCACATTAAAGGTGGAAGACCTGATCTACCAATTGCGCGGAGAAGGGGTGCGCCGTATCGCGCTGGTAAGCGACGAGCCCGACCAGTGGCGCGGCCAGTTCAGCAGTATTCCCGGCTACTCCCTGCATCATCGCGATGATATGGATCGCCTGCAAAAAGAGCTGCGAGAGTATAAGGGTACTTCCGTCATTGTCTACCAGCAGACCTGCGCCGCGGAAAAACGCCGCCGCCGCAAAAAAGGCCTGCTGGAGGATCCGGCCAGGCGCCTGTTTATCAATGACGCGGTGTGTGAAGGCTGTGGCGACTGCAGTGTCAAATCAAACTGCCTCTCGGTACTTCCCAAGGAAACCGATTTGGGGCGCAAACGTCAGATCGACCAAAGCGCCTGTAACAAGGACTACAGCTGTGCCAATGGCTTCTGCCCCAGTTTCGTCACGGTCGTGGGGGGGCAATTAAGAAAGCCCTCCGCTGACGTGGGCAGCGTAGATAATCTCTTCGACCCACTACCCCAACCCGCCTTCCCCTCCCTGGAGCGCCCATGGAACACCGTGGTAACCGGCGTGGGCGGAACCGGGGTACTGACCATTACCGCACTGGTTGCTATGGCGGCGCATATCGAAGGTAAAGGCTGCGCCACGATGAACCAGACGGGCCTGGCACAAAAATTTGGCGCCGTTGTGAGCCATGTGCGAGTTGCCCGGATGCAGGATGAGATAAAAGCCGTACGCATTCCCGCGGGCGAAGCTGACCTGTTACTGGGCGCGGACCTGGTGGTTACCACTACCTACGAGGCTATGGGCAAGGTAGCCCGGGGACGCACGAATGCCGTAGTGAATGAGGCCGAGGTGCCTACAGCGGCCTTTATTCTCGACCCGGACGCCAAATTCCCGACGACAGCCATGAAAGCAAAGATCAGGGATGAGGCAGGCGATGACGGCTGCCACTTCATCGATGCCACCCGTATCGCCACGGCACTGCTGGGTGACTCCATCGCCAGCAACCTGTTCCTGCTGGGCTTTGCCTGGCAGCGCGGACTGGTGCCGGTCTCCGCCGCGGCGCTGGAAGAAGCCATTGAGCTTAATGCTGTCGCCATAGACTTCAACAAACAGGCTTTTCTCTGGGGGCGGCGTTATGCAGACCAACCACAGCGGGTGCTGGC
>Ga0316194_10004006_pt1 | contig 10225 bp, 7 predicted proteins | sample CroRivsedime1_MG_FD_204936 | JGI IMG/M metagenome (GOLD analysis project Ga0316194, IMG submission 204936) | Coastal sediment microbial communities from Maine, United States - Cross River sediment 1 | ecosystem: Environmental > Aquatic > Marine > Coastal > Sediment | place: USA: Maine... | reverse complement strand
AGGCGAGCGCCGATGGCATGCCCGCGGTTACCGTCGCCATCGCCAAGAAGGAGGGCAGCAACGGAGTGACGGTCGCCAACGCCATTCTCGACAAGGTCGCGTTGCTCGCCCAGCCCGGGCCGAACCGGCTCATCACGGACAACGTCCAAGTGGAGGTTACCCGCAACTACGGGGAGTCCGCCAACGACAAGGTAAACGAGCTCATCTTCAAGCTGTTCGTGGCCACCGGCGCGGTGACAGTGCTGGTGCTGTTGGCGCTGGGACTCAAGCCCGCCATCGTGGTGACCCTGATCATTCCTGTTGTGTTGCTGATGACCGTGTTCTCCGCCTGGCTCATGGGCTACTCCATCGACCGGGTGAGCCTGTTCGCCCTGATTTTCTCCATCGGAATCCTGGTGGACGACGCAATCGTGGTGGTGGAGAACATCTACCGGCGCTGGCTCATCAAGGGTGAAACGGATACGGATACCGCCGTCGCGGCCGTGGCAGAGGTGGGCAACCCCACCATCATCGCTACCTTCACGGTCGTGGCGGCCCTGTTGCCCATGGGGTTCGTGTCCGGGCTCATGGGGCCCTACATGCAGCCGATTCCGGCCTTGGGCTCGGCGGCTATGCTCTTTTCCCTGTTCGCGGCCTTTGCCTTTACCCCCTGGTTGGCCATGCGCATCAAGCCCAGCATGAAGTTCCTGGAAAAGGCCGAGCAGAAGGAGCACAAGACCGCCGAGGCCCTTGATGGCCTGTTCCGCCGCGCCTTGTTGCCCCTGATCGAGCGTAAGTCTCTGGGATACCTGTTCCTGTTCGGTCTGATCGGCGCCTTCTTCTTGTCCATGCTGCTGTTTTACGTCAAGGCGGTGCCCTTCAAGATGCTGCCCTTCGACAATAAGCCCGAGTTCAGCGTCGTGCTCGATATGCCGGAGGGCACGGCCCTTGGCAAGACGGTCAACACAGCACGTGTCCTGGCGGAATCGGTGCGCGCGATTCCCGAGGTCATTGCCGTTCAGACGTACGCCGGAACGGCCAAGCCCTTCGACTTCAACGGCATGGTGCGTCACTACTATCTACGCGGTAAGCCCTGGCAGGGCGAGGTTCAGGTCCAGCTCCTGCATAAGTCCAAGCGTGACCGCACCAGTCACGAAATCGCCGTCGAGGCGCGGGAGATGCTGACTCCGCTCGCGAGAGATGTCGGGGCGCGCATTACCGTGGTGGAGATGCCGCCGGGACCGCCGGTGCTGCAGGCCGTAGTGGCGGAGATCTACGGGCCGGACGATGCGACCAGGCGTCAACTGGCGTCGGATATGACCGCCATGTTCGAGCAGGTGGAGAGCCTCGCCGACGTGGACAATTACATGCAGGAGTCCCATGAGGTCCTGCGTTTCGATGTCGACGCCGAGAAGGCCGTGCGCCAGGGGATCTCCGTGGACACGGTGATCCGCAACCTGGAAATGGCTCTCGGGGGATTCAAGGCGGGGGACATCAAGCGCGGCAGTCTGCTCGAGCCCACGTACATCACCCTGGAGGTGCCCCTGGCGGTACGTGCGCAGATTAACAGACTGGCGGACCTGCCGATTCCGACCATGGATGGCCGCACCTTGCCGCTGGCTGAGCTCGGACGCTTCGTCCGGGTGGCGCAAGACCCCATCGTCTACCATAAGGACCTGCGCCCGGTGGAGTACGTCGTCGGCGATGCGGTTGGTCGCCTGGGGGCGCCTCTGTACCCCATGCTCGAGATGGAGGATAAGCTGGCCGATTACACTACTCCGGACGGGGAGGTCATCTCGGGTACCTTCTTCACCGGTCCACCGCCGGATAATGGCAAGTCCGGCTTCGAGTGGGGCGGGGAGTGGACCGTCACCTACGAGACCTTCCGCGATATGGGGCTGGCCTTCGGCGTGGCTTTGATCCTGATCTACATGCTGGTCGTCGGGGAGTTCGGCAACTTTGTCACGCCCGGGGTCATCATGGCGCCCATCCCCTTGACCCTGCTGGGCATAGTCCCCGGTCACTGGCTCATGGGGGCGGACTTTACCGCGACCTCCATGATCGGCTTTATCGCTCTGGCGGGCATCATCGTTAGAAACTCGATCCTGTTGGTGGATTTCTCCATTGAGGAAGTGGCGAAGGGGGCTTCGGTCAAGGAGGCGGTCATCAACGCCTGCAAGGCGCGGACGCGCCCGATTCTCATCACCGCCTTTGCCCTGGTGGCCGGATCCAGCGTCATCCTCACGGACCCCATCTTTCAGGGCATGGCCATCTCCCTGTTGTTCGGCGTGCTGATCTCGACCCTGTTGACCCTGGTGGTGATCCCTCTGGGATGCGTTAGCGCCGGTGCGTACCTGGTGCGGAACTGACTTGCAGCGAACGCATGATGCGGCCACGCAAGCTGTATTTCACGTAGGGTGCGGCCGAGCTTGCGAGGCCCACCGCAAGCGCGATTGACGTATGAGGTCTTCGGACATGAAAGACAGGACAGGGTGTCCGTTTTGCATCGCCATGGTTTTCGTCCTGGGTGCGGCGTCGCCTGCTCTGGCCCAGGTCTTGTTCGACCAACCCCGGACGTTCGTCGTCACCGAAACCTGCGCAGCCTACTCGTCGATCAAGAAGCGGAAGGACCCCGTGTCTTTGCAGGTTGAGCAGGGCTACCCAGCCCTCGGGGAAAACAGGCGCGACGACGCCAGCCATGCCACGATCGAGGTGGAGGGCAAACGCAAATGGGTCGCCCTGACCTGCGGTCGCTATGAGGGTGGAGGGCGGGTTGGTCTCGCGCCGACGCCTACTCCCGCGCCCGCGCCCGCAAGGCCGGATCCCGATTGCCTGCCGTTCTTCGACGACGTCCACAACCCGGTTTCCTTGCGCGGGTTCGGCAAGGTCGACGTCACCCCGCCTGCTCCCGAGATCGCTTCCTTCGGCCATGCGGTCAATGACCTCTGCGGAGATTTCGGTGCCAGGGTCAATCGCGAGGGCTTCAAATCCTTGCTCGACGCACACCCCGACATACTAGAGCGAATCCGGGATTTCGCCGAGGGACGGGTCTTCCCAGGTCGATCTGCACCCACCGGCGCCGGCGGTTATCTGGACGACCTGGCAGAGGCCTGGTTCGCGGCGCACGGATTCGGGCACATCTTCTGCGGAGAGCGTGGTCGGGAGGGCTCGGTGGGCGGGCTCCATTTTCGCGGGCGCTACCTCCAGCTGCAGCGGGACGGCGTTGCCTGCCGCCTTTCGAATAACCGTGACGACGAAGAGGTCGCCCCAGGTGTTGTTTACTCGGTAGGAGTGAAGATACGGGCCAACGGTCGTTCTGCGCAGAGTGATCGCAAAGGCTATGGTCTGACCCTGGGCGCGGAAGACATCCTGAAGCTGGTGACCCGCGCCTTTGCGGAAAATCCCGCTTCGGGCCGTTCCAATCAGGGGTGCCTGCTGAGCGTCCAGGACGACGGCAAGCGCTTCAAGGCGGTCTTTGTGTGGCGGCGGGAGGGGATCAGGACCTTCTACCCGGACGCTACTCCGGATACGTCGCGCAATCCGGCCTGTGCCGCGAAGATACCACTTCCACCAACGGCGCCCGCCGATCGATCGCCCGTCGTCGCCAAACCCCTTGGGACGCATGCGGCGGCCGTTGGAGAGCTTGCGGAGATATCCATCCCGGCGGACGCCTTCCGGGATCTGGGCGGGGCGGAGCGGACGGTCTCGGTGACGCAGGCCGATGGCGGTCCGTTGCCCGGTTGGGCCGATTACGATCCGACGGAGCAGACGCTGTTGTTCCTGCCGGAAACCGGGCAGGTCGGCACCAAGTTGCGGATTCGGATTACTGCAAGCGACGGACATCACTCGGCCAGCGACGAGCTGGTCGTTGAGGTTGTGGATGAGAAGTAAGGGCTTGCGTTTCTGCAGCCCCGGGTTCGGCGGATGCTGCTTTAACGCAGGCCCGGGAGTTTGCAGCCACGATGAACACAAAGAGAACGATTTAGGTCAGGCTATGCGGTAGGGTGTAACTCCCTGAGGAGGTTGCACCGAATTTGCGATTGCGCCAGTCTCAATGGCTTGCCTCGACGGCAAGCTTTGCGTTGTCCCGAGTCATGCCTGCCCCGCTGTCTTGGTATACCGTATACAGATGCGCCCCCTGGGTAGGGAGAAAACTCTTAACTTGTTGATAGTTAAGTAAATTGTCATCAGAAAGCCGGCTTGACAGCCTGCAGCAATCTGCAATAAACTTCGTCCTCACGCCTGCGGTCAAAAAAACTAAATATAGCGGGGAAGGAGTTAAGGTGCTCGAAAACTATCTGCCCATCCTGATATTCCTGACGATCGGAATCTTGGTGGGAGCCGGTGCCATGGCTGCCGGCTTCGTGCTCGGCGAGCGTCGCCCGGGAGCGGAGAAGGACTCTCCTTACGAATGCGGTTTCGAGGCCTTCGAGAACGCGCGCATGAAGTTCGACGTGCGCTACTATCTGGTCGCCATCCTCTTCATCATTTTCGATCTCGAGATTGCCTTCCTGTTTCCCTGGGCCGTCGTGCTGGACGGGCTCGGGATCGTCGGCTTCATCGCCATGTTCATTTTCCTGGGGATACTCGTGGTGGGTTTCATCTACGAGTGGAAAAAGGGGGCGCTGGAGTGGGAGTGATGGTTCCGGTCCGGATGGTCGTCGTCCCGCTGCTTTTTGGTTTCCGCGAGGTCATTCATGGGCGTTGAAGGTATCCTCGAGCAGGGTGTGGTAACCACCACGGCCGACAAGCTGATCAATTGGGCGCGAACCGGGTCCATGTGGCCCATGACCTTCGGGTTGGCCTGTTGTGCGGTGGAGATGATGCAGGCCGGTGCGGCGCGCTACGATCTCGACCGCTTCGGAATCATTTTCCGCCCCAGTCCCCGCCAGTCCGACGTCATGATCGTCGCGGGGACCCTGTGTAACAAGATGGGCCCCGCATTGCGTAAGGTCTACGAGCAGATGGCCGAGCCGCGTTGGGTCATCTCCATGGGCTCCTGCGCCAACGGTGGGGGTTACTATCATTATTCCTACGCGGTGGTTCGCGGTTGTGATCGCGTAGTCCCGGTGGATATCTACGTGCCGGGCTGTCCCCCGACCGCCGAGGCATTGCTGTACGGTATCCTCCAGCTTCAGAATAAGATCCGCCGTACCAACACCATCGCCCGCTGAGCAGTCACCCGACATGTCACAACAGGATTCGAGAACTGGCGACGCCAGGTTGGACGCGCTTGCAGATGCGCTTACCCGGCACTTCGACGGGCAGGGTTGCGAGACGCTGACTGGCAACGGCGAAGTGACGCTGGTCGCTCCCCGGGAGAGCTTGCTGGAGATCGCCGCCGCGCTGCGTGACCACGAGGACCTGCGTTTCGAGCTACTCATCGATGTCTGTGGCGTGGACTACGCGGCCTACGGTCGCTCCGAGTGGGAAACCGCCGACGCCTCGAGCACCGGCTTTGGCCGCGGCGTAGAGCGAGATTTCGTGCTCGAAGAGATCGATGACCCGAAACGCTTCGCCGTGGTCTATCACCTGCTGTCGATGACCCACAATCGGCGCATGCGAGTGCGAGTCTATGCGGGCGCGCCACACCCCATGGTCGATTCGGTCGTGGAGATTTGGTCGTCTGCCAATTGGTTCGAGCGCGAGGCCTTCGACCTCTTCGGCATCCTCTTCAACGGTCATCCGGACTTGCGGCGAATACTCACTGATTATGGCTTCGTGGGGTATCCCTTTCGCAAGGATTTTCCGCTCATCGGCCATGTGGAGATGCGCTACGACCCGGAGTTGGGTCGGGTGGTCTACGAACCCGTGAGCATCGAGCCGCGTACGCTGGTGCCCCGCGTCATACGCGCCGACAGTCGCTACGAAAGAGAGCAAGAGTCTACGGACGCCCCGGACGCCTGAACAAAATGCCTGAGATCCGCAACTACACACTGAATTTTGGTCCCCAGCACCCGGCTGCCCATGGCGTGTTGCGTCTGGTTTTGGAGATGGACGGCGAGGTGATAGAGCGCGCCGATCCTCACATCGGCCTGCTGCATCGGGGTACCGAGAAGCTTGCCGAGTCCAAGCCATTTAATCAAAGCATCGGCTATATGGATCGGCTCGATTACATGTCCATGATGTGTAACGAGCACGGCTACGTACGTGCCATCGAGAAATTGCTCGGCATTGAGGCGCCCGAGCGTGCGCAGTGGATCCGCACCCTGTTCGACGAGATCACACGCATCCTCAATCACATGCTCTGGCTCGGCTCCCACGCCTTGGATGTGGGTGCGATGACCATGTTTCTCTACTGCTTTCGTGAGCGTGAAGACCTGCTGGATTGCTACGAGGCGGTTTCCGGTGCTCGGCTGCACGCCGGCTATTACCGGCCCGGCGGCGTCTATCGGGACCTGCCCGACAGGATGCCGCGTTATCCGGAGGAGCGTACCAAGTATCACAGCCAGAAGGACATGGAGCGAAAGAATGCGGCCCGGGGCGGCTCGCTTCTGGACTTTATTGAGGACTTCACCGAGCGCTTCCCAACTTATATCGACGAGTACGAGACCCTGCTTACAGATAACCGTATCTGGAAGCAGCGCACCGTCGGTATCGGTGTGGTTTCTCCGGAACGCGCCCTGCAGCTCGGTTTCACCGGCCCCATGATCCGCGGCTCCGGGTTCGCCTGGGACCTGCGCAAGAAACAGCCTTACGCCGCCTACGACAAGGTGGACTTCGACATCCCGGTGGGACAGAACGGCGACTGCTATGATCGCTATCTGGTGCGGATCGAAGAGCTGCGCCAGTGCAATCGGATCATCAAGCAGTGTGTGGATTGGCTGCGTGCCAATCCGGGCCCGGTGATGATCGACGACCACAAGATCGCGCCGCCGCTCCGGGCCGAGATGAAGGACGACATGGAAGCCCTGATTCACCACTTCAAGCTCTTTACCGAAGGCTACTGCCCGCCGGCAGGCGAAGTCTACGCGGCCGTGGAGGCGCCCAAGGGAGAGTTTGGCTGCTACATCGTCTCCGACGGTGCCAACAAGCCCTACCGGGTGAAGGTTCGGGCGCCTGGCTTCGCCCACCTCTCCGCCATGGACGAGATGGTGAAAGGGCATATGCTTGCGGACGTGGTCGCCGTCATCGGCACCATGGACGTCGTGTTTGGGGAGATCGACCGCTAATGAGCTTTAGAACGGCACCGCTCAGCGTCCCGTCCGACCGCGACAAAGAGACCCTGTTTACACCCGAGATACGCGCCGAGATCGACGGCCATATCGCCAAGTATCCGGCAGAGTGGAAGCAGTCGGCGTGCATGCCCGCACTAACCATTGTGCAGGAGCTTAACGGAGGTTGGCTCAGCCGCGAGTTGATGGACGACGTCGCCGCTTACCTGGACATGCCCCAGGTCTCGGTCTACGAGGTCGCCACCTTCTATGGCATGTACGACTTGGAGCCGACGGCCAAGAACAAGGTCGGCATTTGCAACAGTGTCTCCTGCATGTTGTGCGGCTCCGAGGAGCTGATCGAGCACGTCGAGAAGAAGTATGGCGTCAAGCCGGGTGAGACGACCTCAGACGGCAAGTTCACCTTCAAGGAGGTGGAGTGTCTGGGGGCTTGCCGGCACGCCCCGGCGGTGCTCGTCGGCAAGACCTACCACGAGAACCTGTCCTCCGAAGAGCTGGACAAGCTGATCGAAGGGCTGGAGTGAGATCATGGTAGAGAACCAGAACAGCGTCTGCTTTCGCACCCTGCACCTCGACAAACCCTACAGCCTGGAGAGCTATCGCAGCGTTGGCGGCTATGCCCAGTGGGAGAAGATCCTTAAGGAGAAACCCGATCCCAATGGCATCATCGACGACCTCAAGCTCTCGGCCCTGCGCGGTCGGGGAGGGGCGGGCTTCCCGACGGGCCTCAAGTGGAGCTTCATGCCCCGCAACGCACCGGGCCAGAAGTACATCGTCTGCAATTCGGACGAGGGCGAGCCGGGTACTTGCAAGGACCGGGATATCCTGCGCTTCAATCCGCACCAGTTGATCGAGGGTATGGCCATCGCCGGCTATTGCACTGGCTCCACCGTCGGGTACAACTATATCCGTGGTGAGTTCTACGAGCCGATCGAACGTTTCGAGGCGGCTCTGAAAGAGGCCTGCGAGGCGGGCCTGATCGGCAAGGACATCAAGGGCTCCGGGGTCGACTACGACATCTATACCCATTGTGGCGCCGGCGCCTACATCTGTGGCGAAGAGACGGCCCTGCTCGAGTCTATCGAGGGCAAGAAGGGGCAGCCGCGCTACAAGCCGCCGTTCCCAGCCCAGGCCGGACTCTACGGCATGCCAACGACCATCAACAACACCGAGTCCCTGGCGTCGGTTCCAGTCATCCTGGAAAAGGGCGGTCAGTGGTTTCTCGACCAGGGGCGGCCGAATAATGGCGGTCCCAAGCTGTTCTCGGTGTCGGGTCACGTGAACAAGCCGAACAACTTCGAGGTTCCCTTGGGTACGCCCTTCAGGGACCTGCTGGAGATGTGCGGCGGGGTGAAGGACGGTAAGAAGCTGAAGGCGGTCATTCCCGGCGGTTCTTCGGTGCCCGTGGTGCCGGGGGACGTCATGATGGAGACGGATATGGATTACGACTCCATTTCCAAGGCCGGCTCCATGCTTGGCTCCGGGGCGGTCATCGTGATTGCCGAGGGGACCTGCATGGTGAAGGTCCTGGCGAACCTGTCTCATTTCTACGCGGCCGAGTCCTGCGGGCAATGCACGCCCTGCCGCGAAGGCACCGGTTGGCTGTCGCGGGTGTTGCACCGCATCCTGCACGGGCAGGGTAGGACGCAGGATCTGGATCTGCTGGACGGGGTGGCGGGACGCATCGGCGGGCGCACTATTTGTGCCCTTGGCGATGCTGCAGCCATGCCGGTTCAGAGCTTTTTGAAGCATTACCGCCACGAGTTCGAATACATGATCGAGCACGGCCGGAGCATGGTCGAGGCCGCCTGAGCGTTCCGGCCGACCACAGAGATACCGCAATGACGGATAAGGTCACCATAGAAATCGACGGGAAAGCCTGTGAGGCGACACCCGGGGAGATGATTATCGCGGTCGCGGACCGCGAAGGCATCGACATCCCGCGTTTCTGCTATCACAAGAAGCTGTCCATCGCCGCCAACTGCCGCATGTGCCTGGTGGAGGCGGAGCAGGGCGGACGGCCGTTCCCCAAGCCGTTGCCCGCCTGTGCCACGCCAGTGGGTAAGGACATGAAGGTCAAGACCCGCTCGCCCGCCGCACTGGAGGCTCAGCAGGGCACCATGGAGTTCCTGCTCATCAATCACCCGCTGGACTGCCCGATTTGCGATCAGGGCGGTGAGTGCGAGTTGCAGGACGTCGCCATGGGCTATGGCGGGGACGTCTCCCGCTACAGCGAGCGCAAGCGCGTGGTCAAGGACGAGGATCTGGGTCCACTGATTGCGACCGACATGACGCGCTGTATTCACTGCACCCGTTGCGTGCGCTTTGGTGCGGAGATCGCGGGTATACGCGAGCTCGGCGCCACCGGCCGCGGCGAGGACTTGCGCATCGGTACCTTCGTGGCGCATACGGTGTCCCACGAGCTCTCCGGGAATATCATCGATTTGTGCCCGGTCGGGGCCCTGACCTCCAAGCCCTATCGCTACAGGGCGCGCTCGTGGGAGCTGACCCAGGCGAGCGGCGTTGCACCCCACGACGCTGTGGGTTCCAACGTCCACTTCCATATCCGTGGCAACCGCGTTATGCGGGTGCACCCCAAGGACAACGAGGCGGTCAACGAGACCTGGATCTCGGATAGGGACCGCTTCAGCTACCAAGGGATCAACTCCGACGACCGCTTGCTCTACCCGATGGTGAAGCAGGACGGCGAATGGCAGACCGCCGAGTGGCAGGACGTATTGGTCCTGGTCGCCGAGCGCCTCAAGGCCGCGGGTGGTGATGGGCTGGGTGCCCTTATCGCGCCGTCCGCCACCCTCGAAGAGATGTACCTCGCGCAAAAACTGGTACGCGGTCTCGGTGGGAGCAATATCGATACCCGCCTCCGGCAACTGGACTTCCGCGGTGACGCGTCCGACGCTCCGTTGCCCTGGCTCGGGATTTCCATCGCGGACCTTGAGAAACAAGAAGCTCTGCTCCTTATCGGGACCGATATTCGCCAGGAGCAACCGCTGCTGGCACATCGGGTGCGCAAAGCAGCCCTGGCCGGCGCCCGGGTGACCCTGGTCAATCCT
>Ga0316194_10004005_pt1 | contig 10226 bp, 10 predicted proteins | sample CroRivsedime1_MG_FD_204936 | JGI IMG/M metagenome (GOLD analysis project Ga0316194, IMG submission 204936) | Coastal sediment microbial communities from Maine, United States - Cross River sediment 1 | ecosystem: Environmental > Aquatic > Marine > Coastal > Sediment | place: USA: Maine... | reverse complement strand
CGGCGTTGATGAAGGTGCAGTCGATCTTCGTTTACACCCACGACTCCATCGGTCTGGGCGAGGATGGCCCGACCCACCAGGCGGTCGAGCAGATTCCGACCCTTCGCATGATCCCGCGTATGGATGTCTGGCGTCCCTGCGACACCGTCGAGAGTGCGATCGCATGGCGCGCGGCGGTCGAGAAGAACGACGGCCCGAGCTGCCTGATATTCTCGCGCCAGGGTCTGCCGTTCCAGACCCGCGATGCCGGACAGATCGCCAATATCTCGCGTGGCGGCTATGTACTGCGCGACTGCGACGGCAAGCCGGACGTCATCGTGATCGCCACCGGCTCCGAGGTTGGCATCGCCGTCGAGGCGGCCGAGGCCAGCGGCAAGAAGGTGCGGGTCGTCTCAATGCCGTGCACCAGCGTGTTCGATGCCCAGGATGCCGACTATAAGGAGTCGGTCCTGCCTTCGTCCGTGACCGCGCGTGTCGCCGTCGAAGCCGCTGTCACCGATGGCTGGTGGAAGTATGTCGGCAGCAACGGCCGGGTCGTAGGTATCGACACCTTCGGCGAGTCCGCTCCGGCCGGCGAGTTGTTCAAACTCTTTGGTTTCACCGCCGAGAACGTCGGCAAGGCGATCGACGAGGTCGCGGCTTAATCCGATCGAATCAGATGCCCGGCCACGCAGTTCAGCGTGGTCCGGTCATCTCGACTCATTCAAGAATTGCATAACGCTCTTAGGAGAATTTTGAAATGGCTATCAAAGTAGGTATCAACGGTTTTGGTCGTATCGGCCGTATGGCTTTTCGTGCGATCGCGCAGGATTTTTCTGACGATCTCGAGGTCGTCGGTATCAATGACCTGCTGGATGCCGATTATCTCGCATACATGCTCAAGTACGACTCGGTCCACGGCAACTTCAAAGGCGACATCGCTGTCGAAGGCAACAACCTGATCGTCAACGGCAAGACCATCCGCCTGACCGCAGAGCGTGATCCGGCCAACCTGGCCTGGGGTGACGTCGGCGCAGACCTGGTCCTCGAGTGCACCGGCTTCTTCCTGACCGAAGAGACCTGCCAGAAGCACGTCGACGCAGGGGCCAAAAAGGTCGTCATGTCGGCTCCCTCCAAGGACGGCACCCCGATGTTCGTCTATGGCGTCAACCACGAGACCTATGCCGGCCAGGCCATCATCTCGGCCGCCTCCTGCACCACGAACTGCCTGGCACCGGTGGCCAAGGTCCTGCACGACAACTGGGGCATCAAGCGTGGCCTGATGACCACCGTCCACGCCGCTACCGCCACCCAGAAGACCGTTGATGGCCCTTCCATGAAGGACTGGCGCGGTGGTCGTGGCATCCTGGAAAACATCATCCCGTCCTCCACGGGTGCGGCCAAGGCCGTGGGTGTTGTTCTTCCTGAGCTGAACGGCAAGCTGACCGGCATGGCCTTCCGCGTGCCGACCTCCGACGTCTCGGTGGTCGACCTGACCGTGGAGCTCGATAAGGGGGCCTCTTACGACGATATCTGTGCCGCCATGAAGGCTGCCTCCGAGGCTCCGGGCATCGGTGAGACCCTGGCCTACACCGAAGACAAGGTCGTCGCGACCGACTTCCGTGGTAACGGCAACTCGTCGATTTTCGATGCAGGCGCCGGCATCGCGCTGGACAGCACCTTCGTGAAGGTCGTCGCCTGGTATGACAACGAGTACGGCTACACCTGCAACATGCTGCGTTTCGCCAAGCATGTAGCGGCATAACAGGGCCGCGGGCCGGGCGCCCGGGGCCGGGGTGAGGGCGGGGACCTGCTGATCTTCGGCCCCCGGCCCCTGGCCCCCTGGCCCCTGGCCCTTTTTCCCAGAGTCATTCGCAAAGGCAGCAGTCTTTTCAAATATCTCTGAAAGAAACTAACGGAGTACGCATCATGGCTTTCATCAAGCTGACCGATCTGGACCTTGCCGGCAAGCGCGTGTTGATCCGCGCCGATCTGAACGTGCCGGTCAAAGATGGCAAAGTCACCTCTGATGCCCGCATCACGGCATCCATGCCCACCGTGGAGCACTGCATGAAGGCCGGTGCCAAGGTCATGGTGATGTCGCACCGCGGTCGCCCGGAAGAGGGCAAGGTGGACGAAGAGAACTCCATGCAGCCGATCGCGGATGACATGTCGGCCAAGTTGGGCAGGGAAGTCCGCCTGATCAAGGACTACTTCGAAGGCGGCTTCGACGTCGCTGAGGGCGAGGTCGTGTTGCTCGAAAACGTGCGCTTCAATGTCGGCGAGAAGAAGGACGATGAAGCGCTTTCCAGGAAATACGCCGCGCTGTGCGATGTGTTCGTGATGGACGCCTTTGGTACGGCTCACCGTGCGCAGGCCTCGACCCATGGGGCGGGGAAGTTCGCCCCGGTCGCGTGTGCCGGTCTGCTGCTGTCGGAGGAACTCGACAGCCTGGCCAAGGCGCTGGCAGAACCGGCGCGCCCAATGGTTGCCATCGTGGGCGGTTCCAAGGTTTCGACCAAGCTGACCGTACTCGAGGCATTGTCGGAAAAGGTCGACCAGTTGGTGGTCGGTGGCGGCATTGCCAACACCTTCCTCAAGGCCATGGGTAACAATGTCGGCAAGTCGCTGTGTGAGGACGATCTGGTTGACACCGCCAAGGCGTTGGTCGAGAAGATGAAGGCACGCGGCGCGAGCATCCCCATTGCGACCGATGTCGTCTGCGGCAAGGAATTCAGTGAGACCGCCGAGGCGACCCTGAAGGCCGCCGGTGACGTGGCAGACGACGACATGATCTTCGATATCGGTCCCGATTCGGCCAAAGAGTTGGCCGAGATCATTTCGAAGGCCGGCACCATCGTGTGGAACGGTCCGGTGGGTGTGTTCGAGTTCGACCAGTTCGGCGAGGGCACCAAGACCGTCGCTATGGCGATAGCCAATGCGGACGGGTTCAGTCTGGCCGGTGGTGGTGACACCATCGCGGCAATCCAGAAGTACGACATCTACGACAAGGTGTCCTACATCTCCACCGCGGGCGGCGCCTTCCTGGAGTACCTCGAGGGCAAGACGCTGCCGGCGGTAGCCATGCTGGAAGAAGCGGCAGGCAAGTGAACAAAGTAACGGGAGGCCTGTGGGCCACCCATTAAGAAGGGCAGATGCTTAGACGCACAAAGATCGTAGCCACCATGGGTCCCGCCACGGATGACCCCAAGGTGCTGGATGAGATGATCGCCGCCGGCGTGGATGTGGTTCGACTGAATATGTCGCACGGCACCCATGAAGATCACGAGCGGCGCGCGGACTGGGTGCGTAACCGCGCGCGTGCCAGTGGCCGTCAGGTGGGTGTGTTGATTGACCTGCAGGGCCCTAAGATTCGCTGTGGAAAATTCGTCGGGGGCAAGGTCGAACTGGACCCGGACGATCGTTTCATCCTGGATACCGGATGGGACGTGAACCAGGGAAACCAGGAACGTGTCGGCGTCACTTATCCGACCCTGCATCAGGAGGTGGCCCGTGGCGACACGCTGCTCCTGAACGATGGACTGATCGTGCTTTGGGTGGATGAGGTCCAGGATACGGAGGTGCGATGCAAGGTCGTGATCGGCGGCACCCTGTCGAACAGCAAGGGCATCAACAAGCTGGGCGGCGGCCTCTCTGCGCCGGCTCTGACCGACAAGGACAGAGAGGACATCAGGTTTGCCGCACGGCTCGAGGCTGATTATCTCGCCGTTTCCTTCGTGCGCGCAGCGGAAGACGTGCATATTGCGCGGCAGCTGCTGCGTGAGGCCGGTGGCCAGGGCGGCATTGTCTCCAAGATCGAGCGGGCGGAGGCCATGGGCTGTATCGAGGAGATCGTCGATGCCTCCGATGTCATCATGGTTGCGCGAGGCGATCTGGGTGTCGAGATCGGTGATGCCGAGCTGCCCGCGGCACAGAAGCACCTGATCAGTACGGCGCGCCAGATGAATTGTGTGGTGATCACTGCGACCCAGATGATGGAATCGATGATCCAGAACCCGATTCCTACGCGGGCCGAGGTGTTCGATGTCGCCAATGCGGTGATGGATGGTACCGACGCGGTGATGTTGTCGGCCGAATCCGCCGCAGGCAGGTACCCGGTGAAGGCCGTTGAGGCCATGGACCGGGTTTGCAAGGAGGCGGAAAAGCAATCAGAGACGCGCCAGTCTCATCATCGCCTGCATTCGGTGTTCGGACGTATCGACGAGGCCATCGCGATGTCGACCATGTACACTGCAAATCACCTTGGGGTCACGGCGATTGCGGCCTTGACCGAATCCGGATCGACCACCAAGTGGATGTCGCGGATTTCATCGGGTATTCCCATCTACGCCTTGACGAGCCAGGTGGCCACGCGTAGAAAAGTCACCCTGTTCAGGGGGGTATATCCTGTCAGTTTCGACCTCGAGCCCGGTATTGATTCACGCCAGGCCAACACCGAGGTGATCGAAGAGCTCCAGCGTCGCGGGGCGGTGCGTGATGACGACCTGGTCATCATCACCAAGGGCGACCTGAATGGCGTCTCGGGCGGGACCAATGTGATGAAGATCGTCCGCGTGGGCGAACATTTCCCGACCGATGGCCACCTAAATTTTGATTAAGATATCTCGTACAAGGAGCAGACAATGGCACTGATTTCCCTGCGTCAAATGCTGGATCACGCCGCCGAACATGGCTATGGCGTACCGGCCTTCAACGTAAACAACCTCGAGCAGATGCGCGCTATCATGGAAGCGGCGGATGAGACCGATTCTCCGGTCATCGTTCAGGCCTCGGCCGGTGCGCGCAGCTACGCCGGCGCGCCCTTCCTGCGCCATCTGATTCTGGCGGCGATCGAGGAGTGGCCACACATTCCCGTGTGCATGCACCAGGACCACGGCACCTCGCCGGCGGTTTGTCAGCGTTCGATCCAGCTTGGCTTCAGCTCCGTCATGATGGATGGCTCGCTGGGTGAAGACGGCAAGACGCCGGCGTCCTACGACTACAACGTTGACGTTACACGCCGCACCGTTGAGATGGCGCACGCCTGTGGCGTCTCGGTAGAGGGTGAGCTGGGTTGCCTGGGATCGCTGGAAACCGGCATGGCCGGTGAAGAGGACGGCATAGGCGCCGAGGGCGTGCTGGATCACAGCCAGCTGTTGACCGACCCGGAAGAGGCGGCCGATTTCGTCAAGAAGACCGGTGTGGATGCCCTGGCCATCGCCATCGGAACCTCACACGGCGCCTACAAGTTTACCCGTCCACCGACCGGCGACATCCTGGCGATCGAGCGGATCAAGGAGATCCATACCCGTATCCCCAACACCCACCTGGTCATGCACGGTTCCTCTTCCGTGCCGCAGGACTGGCTGGCGATGATCAACGAATATGGTGGCGACATGGGTCAGACCTATGGTGTGCCGGTCGAAGAGATCGTCGAGGGCATCAAGCACGGTGTGCGCAAGGTGAATATCGACACCGATCTGCGCATGGCCTCTACCGGCGCCATCCGCAAGCATCTGCATGACAACCCGTCCAACTTCGATCCGCGCAAGTTCCTGATTGCAGCTACCAAGGGCATGAAGGATATCTGCAAGGCCCGTTACGAGGCCTTCGGCACCGCCGGCAATGCGTCCAAGATCTCGGCCCTGAGCCTGGATGCGATGACTGACCGTTACCTGTCGGGTGAGCTTGATCCAAAGGTCAACTGAGTTTTTTGGCATTGACCAGGAGGGGCGCTTCGGCGCCCTTTTTCATTGTGGTGTTCTCAGGTATTTCAATGCACGCTGATTTGCGCGCAGCAGCTCGCGATCTGATCAGAGGGCGGGTACTGACAGCAGGGGCAGGCGCAGATCGCGCAAAATGAGGTCGGTAAAACTGCCACGCATCCGCTTTATCAGTCCCAGGCGGCCGCGAGTCGTAACGACGACCATCTCGGCCTCCATCTCGCGCGCGGCCGCAACAATGGTCGCAACCGGGTCGCCGGGGCGCGCCTCCTGGCGCCAGCTGATGTCTGCGGTTTGTGGCAGGATCATTTCCGTGGATTCATCCGGATTACAAGTCTGCAGCACCAGGATCTCCATTCCGGCCCCACCGAACACCGGCAGCCATTGCTTTAGAAAGGCGAGGGCGGTGCGCGGGTCCCGCTTCGGATCCAGGGCGCATAGAACGCGTTTGAGATTGGTTTTGCCTGTCTGGGGGTCGACGAAACCGCGACCTCCCTTCGGCAGCATGAGGGTGTGGCTCTTGGTCTGATGGCTGACGGTTTCAGCTACCGAGGGGTTTAGCAGTCTTGCAAGGCCTGTGCGGCCTTCGGTTGCCATGACCAGCAGATCGGTCGGATGCTTTCGCAGATAGTCGGTGATGCCCTGGCGCGGGTCATGGTCTCGCATGGCCATCTTGGCGATGCCGACATTCAGTTTCTCGGTTACGGCGTCGCGCGGTGCATCGTGCGGCAACAGGCCCCAGCCGGCGAGTGTCTCGCGCACGCCCGGGAAACGTTCCCAGGGGACGGAGTTGCGACTCTCGGAACCGGTGTGCAGCAGGGTCAGTCTTGCCTGCTTGGTGACCGCAAATGCGAGCGCATGAAAGAACGCCCGCTCGCTCTCGAGGCTGAAGTCGGTGGTGACCGTGATCCTTGGCGTGATCTGCCGTGTTTCCTGCACTTTGCTGTTCCTTGTCGCCGTTCAACGGCGGCCTGCTGCCATGATTTTGCCTGAACTGAACGAATCCGTCCCGTCTGTATGACGGTCGCGGTATAGTTGAGATCGACGCTGATCAGGAAGACCTGTGTATTCTGACAAGTTTCCATGTCCCTGCTGCGGCCACCGGGTGTTTGATCACCAGCCGGGCTTCAACCAGCTGTGTCCGATCTGTGGCTGGGAGGACAGCCTGGATCAGCTGCGGTTTCCGACCATGCCGGGGAGCGCCAACCACGTGAGTCTGGTGGAGGCGCAGCGGAATTACGTGAATCACGGTTCCTCTGAGCGTCGCAATCGGGGCCAGACGCGGCGCCCGTTGGATGGCGAGCCACGTGATGAGCAGTGGCGTCCAATCGATATCGCCCGCGACAATATCGAGGAGCCGCGGCGCGGCCTGAAGTATGCCGATTCCTATCCCTACGAGGACACCACAGTCCTTTACTACTGGCGCGCGACCTATTGGCGTCGCGTCGTTGGCTGATCGGTCGATTCAGAACAGGCGAAGCGGTTCCTCGGAAACGGCATCCAGCTGCTGGTGCAGGTCCTGGACATGCTGCGACCAATAATGGGGCTCTGCCGCCCAGGGAAATGCGGCGGGGAAGGCCGGGTCCTGCCAACGGTTGGCAAGCCAGCCGCTGTAATGGACCATGCGCAGGCCGCGCAAGGGCTCGATCAGCGCCAGCTCGCGCGGGTTAAGATCATGGAACATGCTGTAGCCATCGAGCATCGCGCTCAGTTGTACGGTGCGCTCGCTGCGATCGCCGTCCAGCAGCATCCAAAGATCCTGTACCGCTGGTCCGTTGCGGCAGTCGTCCAGGTCGACAAAGTGCGGCCCCTGCTCGGTCCACAGGATGTTGCCATAGTGGCAGTCGCCGTGCAGGCGGATCGGGGTTGCCCCCACGTTGTCGAAATTTGTTCCTATCGCGTTCAGTAATGCCGCGCTGGCCCGGGCATACCCCTCGAGTTCATGCGGCGGCAGCAATGGGCTCTGCATGACGATCTCACGCGCAGTCCATCCCATGGAAGCGGCATCCAGTGACGGGCGGTGGGCGAAGGGGCGCGCCTGCCCGGCCAGGTGTATGCGTCCGATAAAACGCCCGATCCATTCGAGCTGATCGAGGTCTCCCGGCTCGGGGGAACGACCGCCACGACGCGGGAACACGGCAAAGCGGAATCCTTCGTGGCTGAACAGGGTGTGTGCCCTGTGATCCTGCCAGGGCGCCACAACCGGGATTTCCGCCCCCGCCAGCTCGGCCGCGAATGCGTGCTCTTCGATGATTGCCTGGTCGCTCCAACGCTGCGGCCGGTAGAACTTTGCGATCAGTGGCGTGCCTTCTGCGATGCCGATCTGCAAGACCCTGTTTTCGTAGCTGTTGAGTGCCAGCAGGTGGCCGTCGGGTTCGAGCCCGATGCTGGCCACGGCATCCAGAATCAGGTCGGGAGTCAAACGCTCGTAGGGATGGCTCAAACGGTGTCAACCCGCTTGAGCAGGTTGTCGAGGCGTTTTCGGTCGAAACCATCCACCCGCGTGTCACCAATCATGATAATCGGGACCGCATGCGCGCCCATTTTGGCCAGCGTCCTCTGTGCACGGATATTCTGCTGGATATCAAACTCCTGGAAGCATAGGCCTTTGCGCTGCAGATATTGTTTAGCCTGCCGGCAATAGGGGCAGTTGCGCGTGCTGTAGAGCGTGATTCGAATCGTTTTCATGGCGAGTCTCTCAGCCCTATCTTACAGTGGCAGACAGCTTTCGTGCCGAGGCTTCGGCAGCCGTTCAGCGACCGGTGAGGCGGCTCTCTGCCTCGCGGTACTTTTCGGCGGTCTTGTCGATCACCTTTTGCGGCAGGTCCGGCCCGGGTGGCGTCTTGTCCCAGTCCAGTGTCTCGAGATAGTCGCGCACAAACTGCTTGTCGAAACTCGGCGGGCTGGAACCCGGCTGATACTGGTCTGCCGGCCAGAAACGCGACGAATCCGGCGTCAGAACCTCGTCGATCAGATGCAGCCTGCCATCTTTGTCGAGACCGAATTCGAACTTGGTGTCGGCGATGATAATGCCGCGTTCGAGTGCGTAGGCCGCGCATTCCGTATAGATCTTCAGACTCGCGTCGCGCACTTGTGCCGCCGTCTCCGGCCCCAGCAGCGCTGCGGTCTGCGCGAAATTGATGTTCTCATCATGGCCGCCCGTAGCGGCCTTGGTCGAGGGCGTGAAGATCGGCTGCGGTAGCTTGTCGGCCATGCGTAAGCCGGGTGGCAGGTCGATGCCGCAGATGCTGCCATTGGCCTGATAATCCTTCCAGCCGGAGCCGATCAGGTAACCACGCACGATCGCCTCGACCGGCAGGGGGCTGAGCCGCTTGACCACCATTGCGCGATCGCCGAGCTGCGCACGCTCCGCCGGATCCGGTACAACCTCCGCGAGGGGGCGGTCGCTGAGATGATTGGCGATGATGTCCCGCGTCCGGGAGAACCAGAAATTGGCGACCCGGGTCAGAACCTCACCCTTGCCGGGGATCGGTTGCGGCAGAACGACATCGAAAGCAGACAGGCGATCGCTGGCGACGATCAGCAGCTCATTGTCGTCGACCTCGTAGATATCGCGGACCTTGCCGCGGTTGATGAGTTTCAGCCCGGACAGCTTGGATTGGTGCAGCGCGCTCATGTTTCGCCCGTGTACTTGGGAAGCGTCCAAGTATAGCGTCCAGCTTCACTTGGTGGCATCTTATCGTGCATGTTCCCGAACTCAGCAAACCCGTCAAAGTGACACAAGCCACACCGGCCACTAGCGCCTACCTGGCCGCATTTCGCGGCAGCTTTACCTCCGCCCTTCGATGGCCGCAACTGGACGACCTGTGGCAGCGGGTCCGTGCGCAGCCGCAGGGGTGGTTTCTGTATGCCGTTGGCGAGCAGCCGCCGGCTGCGCCCGCGGCCCCCGAACATCTGCTGCGCTTTATCGACGAGATCGACCAGTTGTTGCGCAGGGAGCATGATGAGGACTATTGCGGGATCGTGTATGCGGATGACCTCGTCTCACCGACGATGGTAAAGATCTACGATCCTCATAATCTCGGCGTCACCTGTGGCTACAGTGACAACCCACCCCTGCCGGGCTGGGTGCTCAGTCGCCTCGCCCCGGTCGACCTCGAGGCTGCGCGTCAGCCGGCTGGCCGGCGGCGATGGTGGCAACGCCTGTTCGCCGGCTGAAGGGGACCTCTAACAATTCACGATCAGCCATCTTGGCGCCAAAAAATCTCGGCTCTGCGTTGCAAATCTTCGCAATAGCCAGCTATTACGCGCGATGTGCGCCTTGAAAACATCGCCTGGAGCGATGTTTCGCGAAAGCCCCGAAGGGGTGAGGCGCAAGGACGCGCCGAACAGCCGAGCCTTTTTGATCACCAATCTGATCTGCCCGGAATTATTACAGGTCCCCTGAATAGCCGCGGTGGGGTAGGGGTAAAGTTCTGCCGCCATCGATGCTAATATCCGAGCAGATTACATGGTTTCAGCGTTCGGTCCCCGCGATCTCGTGGGGAGCGGCCTGTCGGAGTG
>Ga0316194_10004004_pt1 | contig 10231 bp, 9 predicted proteins | sample CroRivsedime1_MG_FD_204936 | JGI IMG/M metagenome (GOLD analysis project Ga0316194, IMG submission 204936) | Coastal sediment microbial communities from Maine, United States - Cross River sediment 1 | ecosystem: Environmental > Aquatic > Marine > Coastal > Sediment | place: USA: Maine... | reverse complement strand
CTGCCAACTGTTGATCACCATCTCACCGGTCAACCTGTGGGCCACATTTCGCAAAGACCTTGATGTCATCAGTGCCAGCTGTAACTCCAAATCCACCCTGCGTGCCGTTGCCGATGAATTTACGCTACGGCATGAAAATGTTCATTATTTTCCAGCCTTTGAAATGGCTACCATTTACCAGCCGTTGATTGGACTGACCTATTTCAGTGACGGTCGGGAAAACTACCATATTAACAAAAGCACGGTGAAGTTTATCATGCGTCATTTCTTTAAATTCTATGGCACCATGAAATGAAGCATTATTGCGCATACAACCAACTGTCGGCGCCGACCATCATAACACCCACGGTGGTGAACCATACCCGAAAATTTTGATCCTCTCCCTGATGATTCAAAGACACAGTTAAGGGGCCCACTTTACGGTGGTCTTCCCAGGTGGAGATTCGAGTAGGCTTTTCAGACCCGCCGCGGCGATACACCCATTGCATCAGGCGGTATTGATCGTCAAGAAAGAGATCATAGACATCACCGGGTGTGTATCCGCCGGTTGCCGGATACGTAACGACCACACACCTCGCCTTTCCGGCGCCCATAGGGAGCGCCTTCCGGCCGATATCTTCTACTTTTGCATTCGTGTCCCAGGCAACATGATAGGGAAACAGCAGCCAGTAGTTATCATTGATAAACCAGGCATCAATCTTCTTGAGCTTGTTTGATTCCGTACCCTCAATTTCATCGCGATTGTATGTAATGGCCTCCTGGAAATCCATCCCTTTAAAGGTGACCCGGTCAAGACGTGGCTCCCAGATCCAGAATCGGCTGATCAGCTTTTCACCTAATTTTACATTAAATGTATACTGAATCTTTCCCACCTCGTTAAAATGTTGAAGCCCGTATGATTCGGCGATGAGTTGACGGACGGTCGTAGGGTGTTCCTTACTTCGACCGGCACAGGATGTCATCCCGACGGTCAGCAGCAATACCACCGCAATTTTAAAACCCGAGTTCATCATATTGCCCTCCTTTATATACAAAGATGCCAATGGTTCCAAATTTCCTTCAGCTGCTTAAAAAAATCAACCCAAAATTTGAATCAGTTTTTAACAAATGTACCGTTTCTCAAATCCTCAAGCGCCTTCTGGATTTCATCTTGAGTGTTCATGACAAAGGGGCCATGTCTGGCGATAGGCTCATTTAAGGGTTTTCCTGAAATCAGCAGAAACCGGACATACGATTTGGTTGCCCGGGTCTCAAAATAACCTGTGTCACTCAATACCACAAGTCGCGGCTGAGCGACCGTTTCGACTTTTGGCACGTCACCGGAGTCAAACACGCCCTCGCCCTCGAAAACATAGGCAAAGACGGTGTCCCCCCGTTCGACAGAATAAGAAAAAGAGCCGCTGGCAGGGATAGAAACGTCCATGTAGGTCGGATTTGCAAAAATGTCGCTTACCGGACCGCGAATACCATCCATTTCGCCGGCGATCAACCGAATTTTAACGCCGTCATCGCGGATTATTTCCGGAATCTCATCAGAGGCAATATTTTGATAGCGCGGCACTGTCATTTTAAGACTGGCCGGCAGGTTTACCCAAAGCTGGAATCCGACCATTTCCTGCTGACAGGGCAGAGGCATCTCCTCGTGCATAATCCCACCTCCGGAGGTCATCCACTGGACGTCTCCGCCACCGATACTGCCGGAATTTCCCATACTGTCTTTATGATTGACCTCACCCGATATCATGTAGGTTACCGTTTCGATGCCTCGGTGGGGATGCATGGGGAAACCTTTGATGTAATCGTCAGGATTGTCGGAGCCAAAATGATCGAAAAGCAAAAAGGGATCTAGATGATCCAGGGTTGCGGTCGCTATGCTGCGCTTGAGCCTCACGCCAGCCCCTTCAATCACCGGCTGAGGTTTAATAATTTGTAAAACTTTGTTGGATTGGCTACTCATATTACCCCCGATGTTAAGTGGTTTAAGATTAAACTAATATGAAATGGGTATCTGTCAAGCAGTCTTATGCAAGAAAAGACGCGCTCTATTGACTGGCATCATTGTCAAGACGTCGACATCAACTATTTTTCCCATTCAATATTCGATCAGCCGGAGGCAGATCCACGGGTGTAAAAATAGCTTAGTGCTTAATCAGAGGGTGGTTCATTCTGCAAGAGGGAAACTTGCTTGGGGACGAGGCGATATTTTTGTCAAAGTCAGATGCGGTGGCGGTGGGATATTGGGGATTAACGGTACCCGTATGGAAATTTTATTCTCTTGATCTCATCCATTTCAGATAGGATGCGTGGCCTTTTAATTGGGATGACCTGCATTGGTGATCCAATTCTTTGGATCTCAGCCACAGCATACCATAACGGCCATCTTGAATATAATCCAGCATGATGTCGCTGAGGGCATCAGACCAAAGATACCTTTCGCGGGTGGAATCGCCTCGGATACCCGGACCAAACTTATTAAACGCCGCATCACGCAGGGCCGTGAAATTGGAATACCCCTTGGTCCAGAGGGTAACCGTGTAGAGCTGATCCCGCCAGAAAGCATAATTGACAGATACCAGAGCGGTATCACCGACTTGGAAAAGATCTTTAGGACGAAGATATTCGACAACGTCATCCAAATCCGAAACGGTTTGTTTTTTCTTCAAACAATCAACACTGGACACTTTACGTCCCCATTGCAGATCACCAAATCCATCCTTTCGTAATGCAGAAAATAACTTTATTGGAGTGACTGACCCGGAAGCGTTTAGATCTACCTGTGATGTGTCCTCCGATTGACCCTGAGTGACGTCTTGGCCGGACTCGTGGCGAAGTGTTTTTAAATTATCTGAACTGCCTTCAATGCGCGATATTTTACTCTGAGGGATGACGACTTTCATTCCATGGAAAATAAAGCATATTTGGTCGCCTTTCGGCCAGACCTTTTCAACCTTTAGTTCCCTGCCGTTTTTTAAAATGACGGTATCTGCGAGAGCCGCGGGCGAGATAAAAAGAAGGAAGCTAACTACCGTGACTATTAATTTTCTATCGGATTTCATACTTTAATAAAGGGTGTCGATGTGTTTGTCGATGGCGGGAGATCCAAGTAATTGTCAGAGCAAGGTAATTTATTCGAATTTCAATATGATAAAGCAGAATTAGTGACTCACAATTATTTCCACGCGTCGATTCTTGCGGCGTCCCTGGGCGGTGTCGTTGGAAGTCAGCGGACGAAATTCACCAAAACCCATGGTTGATAGTCTCTTTGGATCAATGGCGGTTGTTCGGAGCAAATATTCGGCCACCGAACCGGCCCGAGCCATGGATAATCCCAGGTTGGAGCCAAACAGCCCGCCACTTAGGGGAACGTTGTCGGTATGACCGGCTATGATGATCTCCGCTTTGGTTTGGCTCAGAACCGTTCCGATTTTTTTTAGCAGAGGCCTGAAAGCCGGGTGCAACTCGGCTTTGCCGGTATCAAAGGTGGCCTCTCCCATCATGCGGATGGTTACTTTATCTTCCCCTATTTCTAATTCAACAGCGTCCTTCAGCTCTTCATATTCATTTTTTATTTCATCTATAATTGGTTGGATGGACTCTTCTATTTTTGTGATCAGGACCGCCTGGTCGAACTCTTTGGCGATCATTTTCTGACCCCTCGGGGATTCAAAAACCGGTTTTTTGCGTTGAATTCCAAAGGCTTGTGCCATGGATCCCGAGACCATTTTGTATTTTTTACGGTCCATTTCGGAAAAAGAGAGCAAGAGAACAAAAAAGCACATCAGCAAGCTCATGAGGTCCCCGAACGTTACCATCCACAGGGGGGCACCCTCCTCGACTTCCTCTTGTGGTGGACAATCCTCATTCACTATGCACTAGCCTTTTTCTTTTCTTTTGGCACAACCTTCAGGCGGTCCTTCGGCGAGAGATGAATTTTAAGCGTCTCCTGGAACACCATTCCGGATAATCCCCTGGCGATGCCCAGAACGGCATCAAGAATCAGGTTTTTCGATATTTGTTCCTGTTGGCTTCTCAATGCAAGTTTGTCGGCCAGGGGCAGACATACCAGATTGGCAATCAGCGCGCCGTAGAGCGTGGTCAATAGCGCTATCGCCATGGCCGGACCGATGTCCTGGGGATTGGACATATTGGCGAGCATTTGAACGAGACCGATGAGGGTTCCAATCATTCCAAAAGCCGGCGCCGACCCACCCATGCCTTTAAAAACACCTCGTCCGGTCGTATGACGCTGGATTGTCAGATTGATGTCTTTTTGCAACAATTCCTTGATTTGTTGTTCGTCAAACCCATCCGCCAGAAACTGAAACGCCTTGGCCGCAAATTCATCATCCGGTTTTTCATTCTCTAACGCCATCAAGCCCTTTTCCTTGGCGACTTTAGCGACTGAAACCATTTTTTCCATGATTTGTTCCGGTGGATCGATTTTAACCATAAATGCCTTCATTGCCACACGGATGGAATTGATGATATCTTCCATCGTAAATTTGATAAAACTGGTGGCGACGGTTCCCCCGACAACGATGAGTAATCCCGGAATGTTAATGAAAATCGAAAAAGAACCGCCGATTAGAATAGAGACAACAACCAGGGTCGTTCCGCCGAGCAGACCTATAACAGTTGCAATATCCATATGGTCAGTTCCTGAATGTTATATGGGTTGAATCCGACATTAGAGGATTTTTCCAATTGACAGTCGTTCAAATCACCTGAAAGGAGATCGGAAATTAATGTGACAACCTGCTTTTGTCATATAAGCTTAATTACCAGTTTTATCGGCCTGCCACGTCAAAACTTGAATTAATAATCTGTCCGCATGCACAAAATGCGGCAATATAAAAGATCTGATTTTGTTATGAAAATTGGGAATTCAGAGTTGACACGTGTAGCAGTTTGTTTGTATTAACTGATTTGCATCAACGAAGACCATGAGAAGAAATCCACAATATACCAATAAAGGATAGATTATGAAAAACCTGCTGATTGTTGTTATAGCTCTGCTTTTATTCTCCCAGTCAGCTACGGCCGATGATAAAAGTGAAATCGATAATTTAGTGAAGACCAATCTTGACGCCGTATTTACCATTTTGCAGAAAAATGATCTTGACCAACAGGCTAAAAATAAAGAAATCGTTGACATCGTCACACCTATGTTTGATTTTGAGCTGATGGCGAGGCTATCTTTGGGGAAAAAGCACTGGTCCGGATTGTCACAGGATAAAAAAGAGAGATTCACGGAACTTTTTATCAAACGTTTGAAGGCGTCCTATCTCAGTAATTTCAATTTGTATACAGATGAGAAGGTTTTATATGAACCGTCCGTTCAAGTGAAGGAAAAAATCCATACCCCAACATACCTGGTCTCTAAAGACAAGAAAATATCTATCCTGTACAAGTTTTATAAAGCCCAGACAAACTGGAAAATCTATGATTTAGAGATTCAGGGTGTCAGCATCATCCGAAGCTACCGTTCCCAATTCAACAGTATCCTTGAAAGTGGAACAGTTGACGCCCTTCTGCTGAAATTGGAGAATCCGGCCGATAGTTAAATATCTCGGTATTTTTACAACCTTATTTTTCCAAGTCTCACTAAAGGGAACATATTCAACAGCCTCGATTAACGATTGCCATGGAGAACCGCAATTCAGTGTTATCCCGCTATTACGATAAAATCGTCCTGGAGCGACCACGACTTATCTTATTGTGTCTTCTGGTAGTGATTGCTTTGCTTGGATACAAAGCGAAGGATTTTAAGCTGGATGCTTCGACGGAAACACTGATTCTCGAGACCGACGAAGACTTTATATATTCACGGATTATAAAATCACGTTACGGGGGCCTTGACTATTTGCTGATGATCTATACCCCTGTGAATGATTTATTTTCAGATGATGCCCTGGCGCAACTAACACGCCTGCGCGATGATCTAAGAAAGCTGAACGGTGTGTCGTCGGTCATTTCTATGTTGGATGTTCCGTTGCTGAAAAGTTTACCGGAGCCAGTCGGGGGACGGAAACCCGGTGCCGGTATCCAGACGCTTGAATCTCCGAAAGTGGACCGCCGGCTGGCTAAAATCGAGTTCAGCAAAAGTCCCCTATACCAAAATCTACTGGTCAGCCCGGATCTGAAAACCACTGCCTTGCAGATTAAACTCCACACGGATGAACGCTTTCAGGGTCTGTTAGCCCGTCGCGATCTATTGCGAATAAAACGGGAAAATGGGCCGCTCACGGCAGCTGAATCAGTTGAAATTAAACACCTTAACGAACAACTTGGAAAGCTCCGGGAAGAGAACAAAAAAACCAGGCATCAGGATATTGCGGACATCCGCGCGGTTATGGACAACTATCGCCGGGACGCCGAACTGTTTCTGGGCGGCGTCGGCATGATCGCCGACGACATGATCAGCTTTATTAAAAGTGACTTGAAAGTATTCGGACTCGGGGTCATGTTTTTTCTGATTGTTACCCTGAGCGTTATTTTTAGAAATTTTCGCTGGGTTTTATTGCCGATGCTTTGCTGCATGTTTTCGGCGATTGCCATGATGGGGCTTCTGGGAATGTTCGGCTGGCAGGTCACGGTGGTTTCATCCAACTTCATATCTTTGCAACTGATCATCACGATGGCAATCACGATCCACTTAATCGTACGCTACCTGGACCTCGCATCCCAAAATCCCGGCAGCGAACAGCGTACCCTTATCCTGAATACCGTCCGTTTAATGGTGACTCCCTGTCTGTATGCCGCCCTGACGACGATCGCCGGTTTTGGATCGCTGTTGCTCTGTGACCTGCTGCCCGTCAAAACCTTTGGCTGGATGATGATTGCCGGGATTACTGTTTCCCTGGCCGTAACTTTCCTGCTCTTTCCGGCCGGATTAATGGTGGTGAATAAGGAACCGCCCCGGGCCCGTCGGACCATAAAGAGATCACGCTACTCATTGACATCATTTTTGGCCGGATTCACCGGAACCAACGGAAAAACGATACTGGTATCAAGCGGTATCATTTTTGGCATCAGTATATTGGGAATTTCCAGACTGGTCGTTGAAAACAGCTTCATTGATTATTTTAAGGATACAACGGAGATCTATCAAGGCCTGAAGGTCATCGATCAAAAGCTGGGCGGAACCTCCCCGCTGGATGTCATCATTGAGCTTAATCAACCTGAGGCATCTTCCCAAGTTACTTCCCCCGCAATCGATTCGAAAAGCGACGATGAATTTGAAGAGTTTGAAGATGAATTTGAAGAGTTTGACGAATTCGACAGCACTGAAGATGATGAGAGTTACTGGTTTACTGCCGAGAAGATGGCACAGGTCACCAGAATACATGATTATCTCGATAGCCTCCCCGAAACCGGGAAGGTTTTATCCCTGGCAACGATGCTGAAGATCGCTGAAGACTTCAATAACGGCCAACCGCTGGACAATTTTCAATTGGCCCTGGTGTATAAGGAGTTGCCCGACACGTTTAAAACCATGATTATAAATCCCTATGTATCCGTGGAACATAACCAGCTGCGCTACGCTATCCGTGTTAAGGATTCCGAGGAATCTTTAAGGCGGAATGAATTAGTGAAAAAAATCAAATATGATTTGATAAACAAGCTGAATTTGAGGGAAGATGATGTCCATTTAACCGGATTGCTGGTGCTTTACAACAATATGCTGCAAAGTCTGTTTGAGTCACAGATTCTGACGCTGGGCGTGGTCGTCATTGCTCTGATGGGTATGTTTCTAATCCTGTTCAGGTCCCTTAAAATAGCCTTAATTGCGATTACACCTAACCTGCTGGCGATTGCCGCCGTGCTAGGTGTGATAGGCTGGCTGAACATTCCCCTTGACATGATGACCATCACCATCGCAGCGATCAGCATGGGTATTGCGGTCGATAACACCATTCACTATATTTACAGGTTCAGACAGGAATTCGATGCCGAACGCAATTATGTTAATACGATGTTTCACTGTCATACCAGCATTGGGTATGCCATTTATTACACATCGGTGACGATAATTATCGGGTTTTCAATCCTGGCCCTGTCCAATTTTCTTCCCACAATTTATTTCGGCTTGCTGACGGGATTGGCAATGCTGATCGCTTTGATAGGCTCCCTGACGCTGCTGCCCCAATTGTTAATCGTTTTTAAACCGTTCGGTGCGGAAGCTGAAGATAGTTAGATCCGGAAAAGTACTAGGTTTGAATGATGAAGTTGCCGATATTGTCTTTACGTTTAGTTTGTTTTGAATTAAATATTTGGCTGCCCAAAAAAATCGATTTTCTTAAAAAGCGAAATCGGATGCATTCTCTCCAGTGAATACAAGCCTATTATTGCGTTTAGTAGAAATGTTGATATTTTTATTAAAGATCTGCAGCCCGAAAGAATGTATTTGGGTCAGATCTTTCGTGTGTATTAAGATTTGCTCAGATTCGCGATAATGATTTTTTAAGACATTGAGCAACTCGTGCGCCGAAGTCCCGTCGAAATCACCCCTTAATTTCAGATGCAGGTCACCGTTATTTCTGTAAACGCTAATTTTGAAATTTGAAGCCAAAACATAAAATCCAAATTAGAGAAATTGTAGCCAATTTGATTGCAAGAGAAATTTATCACACCTGCTTATAAGACTGCCCAAATAGGAAGGTAATGTGTAGTTTTTAATAAGTTAAATATTGTTCAATGCCAATTGTGGACGCTACCCAATTGTAGATAGGTAGTAATACCTATAATGTTGAAAATACTTGAATTCTGGTGGATAATTTAGGGATTACGGGGCAGGAAATTTAAACGTTAGGTTTTTAAAATATGGAAGTCAGCGAGATTAAGGGTCTTGCGAAGTGTAACCTTTCCGAATGGCATATTTTACGAGATCCACGATATTTTGAATATTCAGCTTTCGATTAATACTGGCCCGGTGATGCTCAACGGTGCGGGAGCTGATGAACAGAAGCTTAGCGATTTCTTTGCTGGATTTTCCCTCCGACAATAGGGTTAGGACCTGTTTTTCTCTGTTGCTCAAGGTCTCATCATGAGGCTCGCCGGTTCTGTCGATGAAGTCTATGAGGTTGCTTGTTAAATCGCTCAATATCAACGGTGACAGGAAGATTTTTCCTTGCCGGATAGATTCGATGGCAGCAATTAATTGCGTATCCGTGTCTTCTTTTAGTAAATAACCGTCAGTTCTAGCTGCGAGTGCCTGTATAAGATATTCTTTGTTATTATGCATGGTTAGAATCAGAATCTTAACTTTGGGATATATCGTCTTTATTTCTATAGCCGCCTCCAGCCCCCTGAGTTTCGGCATGGATAGATCAAGAATGACCATGTCTGGTGTTGATTTTTTGAGCAGGTCAAGTAGCTCGAGCCCGTCACTGGCTTCTCCTACCACAACCAGATCTTCTGCTTCTTCGATGATTCGTCTTATCCCGTGGCGAAGCATGAGGTGATCATCGGCCAAGACAATCTGGTAAGGACGCATTCGTTTCACCTCCTTTCTACATGACTCCCAATTCGGGCGAACTGTCTATTGGTACCTCAAAATCGATTATGGTGCCCGAATTCACTTGACTGGAGATTTCAAAGTGCCCGTACAGCATCTTTGCACGCTCGGCCATGGCCGCCAGACCCAATCCTTTTTCAGGGGCATGCCTTGCATTAATCTCCTCGATATCAAACCCTATGCCATTATCTTTCACTCTGAAAAAAACCTTGCTGCTTTTCTTTTTACCAACAATGGAAACTTTGGAGGCATGAGCGTGTTTGCTTATGTTGGTAATTATTTCTTGAAAGATTCTATAGACCGCTATTTGCTGTTCGCTTGAGAATAAATTTTTAGTGTCCTGAATATCCGTCGATATCTCAATCTTGGAATGTTTGGTAAATGATTTAAGCATCCCTCGAAGAGCAGCATTTAGACCAAGGTCCACCAGAACCGATGGGCTCAAGTCCCTGGAAATCCTGCGCACTTTTTCAATTGTCTGATTTACCTCCAGCAATACTTCTTTAAACGCATTGTGCAGTGCGCTTTGATCCTGATGCAGTTTTCTTTTGATGGAATCTATATGGAGTTTCAGAACCGTAAGATCCTGCCCCAATTCGTCGTGCAGCTCAAACGAGATTCGCCTGCGTTCATCTTCCTGGGCGTTGAGAAGTCTCGAAGAGAGTCGCCGCAGCTCTGATTCTGTCTGTTTACGTTTTGTGATGTCAATTCCCA
>Ga0316194_10004003_pt1 | contig 10231 bp, 9 predicted proteins | sample CroRivsedime1_MG_FD_204936 | JGI IMG/M metagenome (GOLD analysis project Ga0316194, IMG submission 204936) | Coastal sediment microbial communities from Maine, United States - Cross River sediment 1 | ecosystem: Environmental > Aquatic > Marine > Coastal > Sediment | place: USA: Maine... | reverse complement strand
CAGAAACCTCGACACGGCACCCGGCAAATCGTAGGGGGCATAAACATGAGCGACATTATTGCCGAACAGTGCGGTCACCCGCGCCGATCCCGTCGGGGTTACGGTTGTTATCAGAATGGAATATGCGGGGCGCTGCTCGAACAGGGCGTGCACCAGCGGTGCGGCCGCCATCACCTCGCCCACCGACACCGCATGAATCCAGATAACCCGCTCACCCAGCGCCGGTGCAACCGTGCCAAATCGCTCCGGCCAGCGCTGCCAGTAGTCAGGCGCCCGGATGCCACGCCATGCCAGGCGTACGATAACGAGAGGCATCAACAGGTACAGAAGTAATGTGTACAAGGTCCTCAATGGCGGGATGGCCGGTAATGATCAGTCATTGCATAGCCACACACAGGCTGCTTATGCGCGTCCTTTCAACCAGTCCATGTACAGCGGCACACCCTCTTCTACCGACTTGAAGGGACGGTCGTAGCCCAGCTTGCGCAATACGTCCATATCAGCTTCTGTATAGCTCTGGTAGCGCCCACGCAGATGGTCAGGAAAGGGGATAAACTCGAGTTCCCCCCTGCCATACCAGGCAATGACGGCCATGGCGACATCCCTGAAACTCTGGCAACGACCCGTCCCCAGGTTCACGATGGCGGACTTGTCCGGATTATCGAGAAACCACAGGTTTACATCCACCACGTCATCGATGTATATGAAGTCACGGCGTTGCTCGCCATCACCATAGCCCTCGCAGCCCTCGAACAGGCGCGGGTTCTCCCCCGCATCCAGTTGCTGACTAAGATGCCAGGCCACACTGGCCATACTGCCCTTGTGTTGCTCGCGCGGGCCATAGACATTGAAATAGCGGAAGCCGGCTATCTGGCTGTTCGCTTTCGGCAGCATACGGCGCACATACTGGTCAAACAGGAATTTCGAATAGCCGTACACATTCAGCGGCGACTCGTGTTCCCGTGTTTCACTGAAGACGCTGCCACCACCATAGACTGATGCCGACGAGGCATAAAGAAAGGCGGCCATGTTTTCCATGCAATAGTGCAGCAATGATTTTGAATACTCGTAATTGTTGTTCATCATGTAGAGGCCATCCCACTCGGTGGTGGACGAACAGGCACCCTCATGAAAAATCGCATCAACGGATTCACCGAAACCCGTGCCGCTGCGAATCTTGCCGATAAAATCATCCTTGTCGAGATAGTCCATAATTTCGCAATCAACCAGATTCAGAAACTTGGTCCCGTCTTTCAGATCATCAACAACCAGCACGTCTTCACGACCGCGCTCATTCAGACCCTTGACGATATTACTGCCGATAAACCCGGCACCACCTGTCACAATAATCATGTTAAATTCCCGGTAAAGTACGTATTAAACCCGCTCACAATACATGTCACGCAGGGCATCAGGATTGCCGGTCAAATCTTACACCCTTGAGCGGTGATTCCTGAAGACTGATGATCTTTGGCGGCCGTTTGTCAAGGCGCCGTTGCACCCGCCGGTACCAGTCCTTTCTGGTGCCGGCATCGGCAGTAGCACCGAGGCAGGCTGCCAGGAAACGATACCGCTGCTGCAACGTCAACCAGGAAACCGCAAGCCGCGCCAGCGCAGACAGGTCCACCGTGACCCCGTAACGCCTGCGCAAACACGAAACAAATGCCCTTGGGCAGTCAATAATCACCGGGTAATACTCCCCGCCTCTTGCCTGCACCAGGATGTTTCTCCACTTGAGATCATAATGAAACAAACAGGCACCGTGTGCCTTGCGGACACTGTCAACCAGCCGCCCTGCAAAAGCGGACATCTTCCCGGCACGTTCGGCTGCATCGATACCCGGCAGACCTGCCGCAACAAAGGTATCCAGGGACACGGCATCCGGCACTTCCTCGGTAATGATAAAGGCTATTCTCGGCAGCCCCATGACGCGCGACTCGCCGTAAGCAACGGTCCGGAGTGCCTCCACACCACAGGCGCGGTAGCGCTGAAAACCCCATTTTTCTATGGCGGCCTTGACTGGCCGCAACCAGAAGCTGAGTGCCGCCTTCCACCGGTTGCGATAATCATAGCGCTTGTAGTACACGACGCGCCCGCTGGCAAGCGTTATGCGGTAGCAGCCAATCACATGTTTTGTACCCGAGATGGACGGCACATCGACCGGTTGCCGCCAGTTCCCGACGTCTGCGAGGCCCAGCTCCCCGAGATCTTCCTGCCAGCCGGGGCGGTACCAGACCCGGGTTCCCTGCAATACCTGCGGGCAACGGCCACCGTCCAGCCCCGTTAACATGGCCGTCCGGGACGCAACAGCTGCTCAGGAATACCTGCCTGCCAGCGCCACAACATCGGCATAGCCTTCAATCCTGCTGCCGAATGGCATCGATAATGCTGCTGGTCGAACAGCCATCTTCAAAACCAAGCACAACCACATCACCACCCCGGCGTTGCACACAATCGTACCCGGCAATGTCTTCAGGCCGGTAATCCCCGCCCTTTACCAGCAGGTCGGGGCCGATTTTGCAAATCAGCCGCTCGGGCGTGTCCTCTGCGAACGGCACCACCCAGTCGACACTTTCCAGTGCCGCCAGCACGGTCATGCGTCGATCGAGTGGATTAATCGGCCGGCCGGCGCCCTTGAGGCGCCTCACGGATGCATCATCATTCACCGCCACGATCAGGCGATCACCCAGACGCCGTGCCTCGGCAAGGTACGCCACATGTCCGGCATGCAGGATATCGAAACAGCCATTGGTCATGACGATCCGTTCACCATGGGAACGGGCATCCTCGACGGCAATCTGTAACTGCTCTGCGTTCATTTCCCCGAAACCGGCATCCTGGCCGTGCTGCGCGGTGCGCCGCAACTCCGGCACCGAGACGCTCGCCGTGCCCAGCTTGCCGACCACAATACCGGCCGCAAGATTGGCAAGCGCGGTGGCCGCAGGCAACTCCTCGCCCGCCGCCAGTGCCGCCGCCAGTACCGAGATAACGGTATCCCCGGCACCGGTCACATCAAACACCTCGCGCGCATGGGTTGGCAGGTGGAACTCGGGGGCTCCCCGTCGCAGCAGTGTCATCCCGTGCTCACCACGTGTCACCAGCAGGGCTTCCAGATCATGCTGCTCTAGCAGTCTGTTGCCCTTCTCGATAAGTTCCTGCTCGCTCGCGCAGGCCCCGGCCACCAGCTCAAACTCGGCCATATTGGGCGTAATCAGGGTGGCGCCTTGATAGCGGCTGAAATCCAGCGCCTTGGGGTCAACCAGGACCGGCTTGCCGGCTGCACGTGCCAGACTTATTAACGACTCAATATCGGCCAGCGTTCCCTTGCCATAGTCAGACAACACCACGACATCGCTGTTATCCAGTTCCTGCCGGTAACTCTCCAGCAAAGCCGGGCCGTCGATGGCCTCGAAACCGTCCTCGAAATCAAGCCGAATCAATTGCTGATGACGGCTGATCACGCGCAGCTTGGTAACCGTCGGCGTAGCAGCAATCTTCTGGAAGCGGCAGTGAATACCCGCGCCTGACAACAGGTTTTCCAGCGATCCGGCCGACTCATCATCGCCGGTAACACCCAGCAGGCAGGCCTGCGCTCCCAGTGCAACGATATTGAGCGCGACGTTGGCCGCTCCACCGGCACGTTCCTCGGAGAGCCCGACGTGGACGACCGGTACCGGCGCCTCCGGTGAAATCCTGGAAGTGGCACCGTGCCAGTAACGATCCAGCATCACGTCACCGACGACAAGAACACGCGCCTGATCAAAGGTGGGAATATGTATCTTCATAAGCGCTGGAAAAAACCGGGAAAAACTGTTGCCGTTGATAATAACACAGGCACTGGCACGCATTTCCCGTGGCTGGCGAGATGATCCACCGGGTGCATCAATCCCGGCAGAAACCGGGCAAGGGGCAAAAAACCTGCGGTTTGTTGCTGGCCGCTGCGGGCGTACAATCGGCCACTATTCATGAGCCGGCATCCCTGTTCAATTCGCTATTGGCCAACCTGGGGCGGACTGGGTTTGCTGTGGTGCCTGTCACGACTTCCCTATGCCTGGCAGCTTGCCATTGGCCGCCGCATGGGGAAACTGTTCTGCCGGTTCTCCGCCAGGCGCAGACATGTCGCCGCAACCAACCTGTCACGCTGCTTCCCCGAGCTTACCGCTGCTGCCAGAGAGGACCTGCTACAGGAGCAGTTTTCCTCCCTGGGCATCGGTGTAATGGAAATGGCCCTGAGCTGGTGGGGAAGCGGGCGGCAATTAAAGGCGCTCGCCCGCCTCGATGGACTGGAACATCTGCACCGGGCACTGGAACAGGGCAAGGGGGTCATCCTGCTCAGCGCACACTTTACCACCCTTGAGATCGGCGGCCGCCTGCTCTCCATGCATGCCCCCTTCCATGTCATGTACCGACCACACAAGAATGCTGCCTTTGAAGCGCTGCTGCAGTCGGCACGCACCCGGCATTTCAGGAAGGCCATTCCACGCGGGGATTTGCGCGGCATGCTGAAAAGCCTGAAGGAAAACATCCCGGTCTGGTACGCGCCTGACCAGGACTATGGCCGGGAACAGAGCATCTTCGTACCGTTCTTCGGTATCAAGACAGCTACCATTACCGGGACATCCCGCCTTGCCCGTATCAGCAGGGCGCCGGTGGTGCCTTTTTTCCAGACGCGGCTACCCGGCACACAGGGATACCGGCTGACGCTGTATCCGGCATTGCAAGGCTTCCCCGGTGATTCAGTCGAAGCGGACACCCGCCGCATCAACACCCTCATTGAAGCCCGGGTACGCGAACAGCCCGGACAGTATCTGTGGGCGCATCGCCGTTTCAAGACCCGGCCGGAAGGTGAACCCGGATTTTACGATTAACCCCGCAGGAGCGGAGCGCATGGTTCCCTATGGCTCAACCCGACACAAATAATATCCTGCTGATCACCCTCAGCAATATCGGTGATGCCGTCATGACCACACCGGTACTGGAGGCATTGCACACCACCTGGCCGCTGGCCAGGATTGATATCGTCACCGATGCCCGGGCCAGCCGCCTGTTTACCCGCTGCCCGTATGGCCACCGGGTTGTATTAAAAGACAAGCAGGCGGGCTGGCGCGGGACCATCGCACTGCTAAGACAACTGCGCAGCACGCGTTATGATCTGGTTGTTGACCTGCGCACCGATGGACTCACCCTGTTACTGCGTGCCAGGCACCGCCTGACACGCCGGGGCAGCCAACCACCGGGCTATCACGCCGTTGAACGGCATTTCGGTGTCATCAGCCGGCATGTCGGGACAAGCTGCATTCCGGCTGCAATGATCAGGCTCTCGGATGCCGAGCACCGCTTCGCCGCTCAACAACTTTCCGGCTTGCCCGGACAGCGCTGGCTGGCACTGGGACCGGGCGCACGCTGGCAACCCAAACGCTGGCCGGTGCAATGCTTCCGCATGCTGCCGGGACGCCTGCAGGCAGAATTTGATGCCGTTATCCTGCTGGGTGATTCGAGCGAGAAGGCAGATTGCCAGGACCTCCAGGAGCACCTGCCACTACCCGCTATCAATCTGGCCGGAAAAACCGACCTGTTGCAGGCGGCCGCCATACTTGCGCAGGCGCGACTGTTTGTGGGCAATGATTCCGGGCTGGGGCATATCGCGGCCGCTACTGGCACGCCGACGGTGACCCTGTTCGGACCCGGGGACCCGGAACGTTACCACCCGTGGCACCCGCAGGCCCGCTGGATTCAGAGCAGCACAAGAAATATCGAGGACATCACGGTTGATGCTGTCACCGCAGCGGTTTTGGCCGTTCTTCACACATCAACCGTCAGGGTGTCCTGAGGAACGAGGCACATCGGTCGCGAGGTGATGCGCTTCGCAAGCCCGGCACATGCTACGCTACGGCTGGAGCACACCATCGGCCGCCAGCCGGGCCAGCACGGCAGCGGGTGTCAGACCGTCCAGACAGACATGCTGGCGTCCCGGCGGGCAAACCGGCAGGTGGCAGGGACTGCACGGCACCGGCTTGACCAGCACCCGCGCAGCCTGCCCCAGCGCATGGCTGCGCCGCCAGTCAGTCGGACCAAAGAACGCGTACACCGGTAATCCGACGCCAGACAGCACATGCATGGGACCGGAGTCATTGCACACCGCGAACGCGGCATGGACGGCGAGGGCAAGCAGCCCGGCAAAACCGAATACCCCGGTGGCATCCACGCCCGCCTGGCTGACAAGGCGACTGTTCAGGGTGCGCTCATCCTCGCCGCCGATCCAGACAACCACAAATCCGTGCGCTTCAATGCGGGTTGCCAGTGCCCGGAAATATGCCTCGGCCCAACGCTTGGCAGGCCAGTGTCGACTGCAGCCGGCATGCATCAGCACCAGCCGCCGGCTGGCAAGGTCATGCTCCCGGAGCCAGGCCCCCACCCTGGAGGCCACGGCTGTACTGACCGGCAACTGCAGTACCGGCGGTGCCGCCGGGACGCCGCCGGCCACCAGCAGATCATTGAGCCGGTCAAAGGCATGCACACTGGCAGTCGACGCTTGCGGCGTATGCGTATAGGCGATTCCGGGACTAGCGCCAACCCGTTTACCGGCCTGTGTCAGCAACGTCATAATCCGGCTGCGCCAGGAACCCTGCAGATCATAGACAACATCAAAGTGGTGCCCGAGCAACCAGCGCACCACGCGCAGCATTTCAAGGAACCCCCGGCGCTCAAAGGCAACCACCTGCAGTGGTAACCCTGCCACGAGCTCAACACAGGCGGGCGCGGTCAACAGGGTAATCCGGTCGCCGGCGTGGGTTTCCACCAGCTGCAGCAGCGGCGGCGTGGACAGCACCACATCGCCCAGCGCACCCAGTTTTATAACAAGGATATTCATTGGCATATGCCATATCCGGCAGAGGGGCAGCCTGTCAATTCACCACGCCAGCAGGTTGCGTCCCTTCCTGCGCAGCAATGCAAGCAGCCTGTCCCAGGTCTTCCTGACCCGGGCATCCACCCGGTGCCGTTCATGATAGGCCAGCAGGAAGCGCAGCCTGTCGGTCGTTGATATCCCCGGGGCGCGCCGGTTAAAGGTGTCGAGATCACGCAGCAGCGCACTCTCGGAGGTCCAGCGACGCTTGGCCTTCTCAAAATCTATCAGGCGGATATCCATACGGCCATCAACCTCCCCGATGAAAACATGCTTGGGAAGGAAACAGTTCTGCTGCATGCGATGCTGATGCATCCGCCTGGCGACAGCGGCAATACGCTGCAACGTTTCGTGCCAGACAGCCCTGTCCGGATAGCCGTGCCGGTTCCAGTAGGCAATACAGCTGTCCAGGGACGCATAACCCGTCAGCTCACGTGATATCAGGATGGCACGCCGGTCAGTACCCGACTTGCGTTCTGCAAAATACAGCACATCCAGTGTCGGGACACCGAATGACTGCAACAGCATCAGGTTGCGGAATTCCCGCTGGAACGTCTGAATCCCGCTGAATGGATGCCGCCAGGAACGCGTGGTGTGATTCTGCTGACGCTTTATGAAGATCCCTTCGCGGCGGCCATCCGGCAGTTCCACCTCATGTCTGGATACACCGCTCCAGCCTCCCCGACGTTCGTTGGGTTCTTCAAACCAGCCAATATCCAGCGACCACACGGACTCGAAACTGTCCAGTCCATTGGCGCGGGCAAGCGCCTCCCAGTCGTTGGCCACATAATCCTGCATTGTCTTTGGCTGCGTTTGCACAGATGCTGATAGTCAGCAGATACTAGCATGGATGCACCCGCTTGCCTTCCCGGTAACCCGCCGGTGGCACCAGCCGCGGCACTGTCCACGCAATCTCGCATTTTGTGTCTGCCGGACAAATTCATTACCCTGTGCACCCTGACACACCCGGAAAACCCGTCATGCCACTGCCACCCTGGAGCACACCCATCAGCGCTGCTGAATTCGAGCAGTTGCGTGCCGGCGCCAGGCTGCTGGAACGTGACTACCGCGGCGAGAAGGTCTTGCTGACCCCGGATAACCGCATCATCAAGCTGTTCTATCCCCGCCGCAAGCTTACCTCCGCCCGTATCTATCCCTATGCCCACCGCTTCTGGAACAACGCCAGTCAGCTGCGGAAAAAGGGCATTATCACCATTCACTGCGAACAACTGCGCTATGATCGGCAAAACAGGCGCCATCTGATCAGCTACCCGCTACTGCCAGGCACTACCCTCCGGGACCACCTCGCCACGACCGGCAACGCGGCTGACTACCTGGACAAACTGGCTACCTGGCTGGCCACGCTGCACGCAAAGGGCATCCTGTTTCGCTCCATCCACCTGGGAAATATACTGGTACTTGATAATGGCGACTATGGCCTGATCGATGTGGCAGACATGTCCATCCAGCAACGGCCACTGGGTTTGCTCAAGCGTGCCCGTAATTTCCGGCATTTACTGCATGACCGCAGTGACCGGGAACAACTCCGGGAATACGGTTATGGCCGCCTGCTGGAAAATTACGAGACAGCGGCCGGTATCACCGGCCACCGGCGCACACTGCTGAGAGGACTTGTCCGGCACTATGCCCCTGCCATGGCAAGCTGAGTGAAAACGACTGTTCGAACCACGACCTTGCAACCACAGGTAATACAGGCCCTTGTAATGGAAACAGCGATGATCGCCACGCACACAGGATCTGCAAGTCAACAGGCAAGACTGACTTTCCGGCCATGCAGCCGGCAACAGGCAAGACGAATCGAGTGGGGGAAATCATGATGAAAGCAGCCAATTACCTTCTTCTGCTCGGCTCGCTATTGAGCGCACTGCTGCTCGCTGAATTGTTCATCAGAATGTTTGTTCCAGAGATAGGATGGGCACAGCGGAAAGATGCTGTTATTGGCTGGTCCAGTGACGAATACCGGCGTTTCGACCCAACGGACGACGCAGCCGGGGGGGCGACACGTATATTGTTTCTGGGTGACTCGTATCTGGCTGGCGACGGGGTTTCCGACCTGGATAACAGGTTCCCTGTCCTGTTGCAAGCGCAGCTTGCCGGCAAGGTGTCAACCCGAATACTGGCTGCCGGAGGCTGGGGTACAGATCAGCAGCTTATTGCATTCATGCAAAAGGGTATTGACTGGAAACCTGATCTGGTAATCCTGGCATTCTGCGCGAACAACGATACAGCAAACATTTTATCGCACAATGACGGGCCGAAAAAACTGAAGCCGTATTTCGTGGTGAAACAGGACCAGAGCCTGGAACTGTACGCTGGCGATGGCCACCCTCTCAACTACGAAACCATGTTGCGCACTGATGATGCCAGACCGGTTAAAGACAGCCAGCCGCTACGAAGCTACCTGCTTGACTACACCAGGGCCATTATACGGTCCTACGCTGCCCCTGATGATAGCGATGAAAATAACAGCGCGCCGTCTGTTGATCCCCGCTATAAAAAGTTTCGCTACCGGGAAGAAAAGAAAGAAGAGATATACAGCAAGCAAAGTAAACTTAGCTGGTCTCCACAACACGGCGTAAACCACGCCTCTGCATATATACACGAGGATTTCGAGACAAACACATATCAATGGCGGCTGTTTGCAGCCATTCTTACCAGACTCCGGGAAGAGGTGGAAAATGCGGGGGGGAAACTGGTCGTCATGCTGCTGCCGGTGATCTTCAATCCCGAAGACCCTGCAACCATCGCAGGTGGAAGTTTTGCCAGGAAGTTTCAAACCCCGGATGGTTATTTCACCTTCCGCAGCGTTGAGCCCAGGGAAAGGCTGCAGACGATCAGCACAGGAGCGGGGGTAACATTCATTGATCCCACAGAGGATTTCATCAACAGGGTGGTGGATAACAACTTGATGAAACAGGTTTGGCCGGAAAATAACAGGCATTTCTCGGACCTTGGTCACGAAATTCTGGCGGACCTGCTAACAGATCACATAGAAGTCCTTATAATGAACGACAACACAACTGCAGCACGGGGCACAGCGCCTGACCGTAACGGCCCTGCGACCAGCAGCGACAGGTAAATCCGATCGTCAGGCTTCCAGAAACAGAAGGCCAGCACCCCCATGAAGAAAACCCAGGAAATACTCGCAAATATATTCCTCGTCCTGATAACAACATCCGTTACCCTTGTCCTGCTGGAAATAATTGCGAACGTCTATCTGCTGCACCTTGCCGATGAGCACAGATTTATTCGCTATGCCTCCCTGGAACAACTGCAAAACAGCAAGATTTCGAATGCCCCCAGATA
>Ga0316194_10003999_pt1 | contig 10235 bp, 9 predicted proteins | sample CroRivsedime1_MG_FD_204936 | JGI IMG/M metagenome (GOLD analysis project Ga0316194, IMG submission 204936) | Coastal sediment microbial communities from Maine, United States - Cross River sediment 1 | ecosystem: Environmental > Aquatic > Marine > Coastal > Sediment | place: USA: Maine... | reverse complement strand
GGAGCAAGAGGATATCAACAAGATCATCGATCTCCTTAAGGAAAAGGACATCGATGGAATCAAAGATGTTAAAGTTAACAATGTTCTTCTCGAATCTGGAGATTGAGGGCCAAAAATTAACCGGTTGATTTTCTGACCGCGGTTTCTACAATCACGCCCATGGCAGCCACAACCAGTTCGCTTTGGGACTCGGTATTCGAGGCAGTCTTGACGTAATTGATTTGGATAAATAGCACCCCGGCTGCCTTGCATACATTACGGCCGAGTAAATTGTCATGCATATGCATATCCATATCGAAGATGTCCTACCGTTCACTCCATGGCTGCGCCGGTACAACCGTCATTACTTAAAAGCCGATCTGTTTGCCGGGTTGACCGTGGCCGTGGTCGCCCTGCCTCAATCCATGGCCTATGCCATCATCGCCGGGCTACCGGTCCAATACGGCCTTTACGCCTCCATCGTTCCGACCATTATCGGCTGTTTGTGGGGTAGTTCAGCCCAATTGATAACAGGGCCCACCACCACCGCCTCTCTGGTCGTTTTCAGTGCGTTGAGCAGTATTGCCCGACCGGGCAGTCTTCCTTATATCGAGTTGGCCTTCCTGTTGGCAGCAATGGCCGGTATCATCCGCATCGCCATGGGGATGGCGCGATTGGGAGTGCTGTTGAACTTTATCTCCCATTCGGTGCTGCTGGGCTTTACCAGTGGGGCTGCCGTATTGATCGTCTTCAAACAGTTGCCCGGCCTGTTGGGCATTCACATCGAAGCGGGCAGCGGCTTTATCCGCTCACTGCTGGATCTGATTGTCCACATGGATCAACTTCACCCGCTCACCTTTGTGCTCGGGCTCATGGTTATCGCGGTTATCCTGGCCATCAAGCGGTGGCGGCCCAAGTGGCCCGGCACCTTGATAGCAATGGTGTTTGTGGGGATTTTACTAACTGTTTTCCACTTGGACAGCCGGGGCGTGCGGGTGGTCGGTGCCATTTCGGGCGACCTGCCGCCATTTCATTTGCCCCACTGGGAATTATGGCACCAGATCGGAACCCTCGCACCGGCCGCACTGGCGATCACCATTCTGGGGTTGATGGAGGCCATCTCCATTTCCCAATCCGTAGCGGACCAGACCCGCCAGCGGCTAAACGTGAATCGTGAATTCATTGGCCAGGGGTTGGCCAACCTGAGCGCTGCTTTTTTTAGCGGCTACCCGTGCAGCGGCTCATTTACCCGTTCAGCAGTCAATTTCCGCGCGGGCGGCAGGACCCCCATGAGCGGTATTATTTCCGGACTGGCTGTTGGGGCAGCCGTCCTGCTGGCCGGCCCTCTGGCGGCCAAGTTGCCCCTTTGCGCCCTGTCGGGCGTTTTGATTGTCGTGGCCTTTCAGTTGATTCGTGTCGAAGACATCCGGCGTTCCTTGCGATCCACCCGATCGGATGCCGCCGTGATACTGGTTACCTTTCTGTTTACGGTTTTCCTGAATATCGAATTTTCAATCTATGTCGGTGTGCTGCTGTCCATCGGTCTGCACCTGGCCAAAACCTCCCATCCGCGAATTTATTCGGTGGTCCCGGACCTTGGCACCGGTCAGATGGTCGGTTTTGCCCAGGGGCAGACCTGCTGCCAGATGGACATTCTTCAGATCGAGGGTTCAATTTTTTTCGGCTCGGCAGCTTTTGTCCTGGAAGACCTACAGCGTCGCCTGCGACACCATCCGCAGGTAAGCCATCTGCTGATCCGGATGCACAAGGTCAACACCCTGGATGCTAGCGGTATTCATATGCTGGAGATTATGTTGGACCAGATCCGCGAACGCGGCGGTGGAATTTATTTTTCCGGTGTCAACCAACGGGTGTTTGATGTACTCAACAATTCCGGTCTATTAAAAGACATCGGGCACACCCACATCCGCAGCTCCACCGGCGCGGTGATTCGTGAGGCCATGCGCGAATCTTTTTGCCCGGTCATCTGCGTTGCGTGCGAAGCCGCTGTCTTCCGGGAATGCCCGGACCTGAAAGCGGGCAACTGGGAAATCTTCGGCAGCGGGGTCAGGGCTCGCGAATGCCGACTGCCCCACTCCGAGGAGAAAAGCAATGCCGAAGCCGATAATGGATAGGACGGAGGGCAGACCGATGAAACTGCTTGTCTATACAGACGGCAGTGCAGATTCAGCCAAAGGGCTGCACTTTGCCGCCCAGCTGACGCAAAAACTGGAGGCCGAATTAACGGTTATTACCACCCGCGCCGGCACGCATGCCATCGAACCGCTGCCGCCTGTTGGACAGGACATAGATTTATCCGACCGTAAATCCCTGCCGTCCGGGCTCCAGGTGATGACCGCGGCACTTGATGTCCTTACCGTAGAAGGTTTGTTTGAACGCCAGTCAAGCATTCAGGTTCGCGAACTTCCTAATGGGCACATCTTTTTCTGCAATACGCCATCGGGCCAACGCATCCCGTTTTACGTCTGCTTTGGACATATGATTGAAATCCTCAATCACGAGATTGAAAAACATCATTATGATCTGCTGATCATCGCCCCGCCTCAAAGGGGACGTCTGCGCAATATGATGCTGGGCGATATCAGCCGGAAACTGGTGCTCGATCTGCACACCTCGGTTCTGATTGCGCGGGGCGGGCGTCCAAATAACCGCTTTCTGGTGTGTGCCGACGGATCAGCGGCGGCCAAGCGCCAGTTTCCCCTCCTCAAGCAGTTCATGCCGGTTATCCAACCGCCGATAGAACTGATCTGTGTCCTGGCTCCCGACAGTGATGAAACCGCGGTACAAGAAGCTGACCATTGTATCCAGCAGGCCACACGATGGCTGACAACCTGCGGCAAACACTGCACGGTGCATCGTCTCACGGGAGACCGGCCGGCGGAGGTCATTGCCGCAACCGCCGGCGATGATGCGGTCATTTTCCTTGGGGCCAGTCTGCGTCACGATGTCTACCGACGGCTTTTGGGTAGCCTGCCTATCCAGATCCTGGCGCGCACAAAATCCAGTGTGCTGGTGGCTAAGGCTCTGCCTGAAGACGACCGGGATTATTTCGCGGATATGGTTTAAAGGGTGAGTTTCGCAAAAAAGGGATTAAGGTAATCATGCGCCATTTAATTATAGTTGCTTTGTTGGTTTTGTTCTCGATTAACGGCGGTGCCTTAGCGGCACGAGATGATATTTTTGAGATAGAGGCTGAGGGCAGTTATCGAATGGAGGCTAGTTCCTCACTTGATTTAGCAAAAAAGTTGGCACTTTTCACTGCAAAAAGAAAGGCTGTGGATTTGGCCGGAAGATACCTTTCACGCAGAAGCCTTATTGAAGTCTATGAACTGAACCGGGATGAAATATACAGTTTAGCAGCCAGGGGGATCGAGGCACAGATATTAGAGGAAAAGCGCCAAACAGTTGGGAAGGCCTCTACATACCGCGTTCGAATCAGAGCCCGGGTCCAGGCCTCCGATTTTATCAGAGCAGAGATGGAGGACACCAAGCAGGAAAAAAAAGAGGCAAAAGAGTCTTATCAAGAAGAAATGGAACAACCTATTTCTGCAGAAATAGATCCGGGGAGAGACATCGCCAAAGCCTACCGGCTGTTGCGAGAAAGGAAATGGCGAATCGCGATGATTTATTTGAACCATTTGGAAAAAAAATACCCGAACTGGGACAGCATCTATATGGCAAAAGCCATAGCCCATTATATTTTGCATGAGCCGGTGTTTATGAAAAAGGCGTTGAACGAGGCTTGTCGTCTGGGTAATCAAATGGCTTGTGATGACTTCAAAAATATAAAAAAGGTCCACGAACATGATTTTGGTCTTTCAATAATTGATTAAATTCCAATCCATTGGAGTTTAATGCAACTAATGACCGCAATCAACGTAAGTGACGTGGGTATTGAAAGGCTTGAACCGGTGCTGCAGGGGCAAGAGGTGTCCTTTAAAGAGCGAGACAAGAATAGCACTGGATACCGTTACACCTATGTCCCGGTCGCGGTCAACGAAGATCGGCCGGGAGCGCTCGAGCTTTCAGAACCGTTGACTCACCTATACGATTATGCGTATATGACGGTCGCTAGAACAGTTGTTTTGGCCGTCGTATTGATGCTGGTAAGTGGTTTTGTGGCTCTGTTGTTGGGCATTTGGATGGTGGGCCAGCCGTTGGATCAAATAATCGAAAAAATTCGGCGGGTGGGTTCAGGCGATCTCTCGGGGCGATTGGATTTGCAAGATCGAAATGAATTGTCCGAACTTGCCCGGGCCCTGAATGCTATGTGTGAGGACCTCGCCGAGTTCCAGGAAAAGGTTCGCCATAAAACAGCAGCAAGAATCGAAGCGCTTGAGCAATTGCGCCACGCAGATCGCCTTAGAACCGCTGGCAGACTTGCCTCCGGAGTAGCTCACGAGCTGGGTACGCCGCTGAATGTTGTTTCCGGAAGAGTGGGGCTGATCGCCGCAAACACACTTTCGCAAGCCGAGGTGGTGGAAAATGCAAGGATCATCAAAGCTCAATCCGAACGTATGACAACGATCATACAGCAGCTACTCGATTTCGCGCGTCGTTGCCCTTCTCAAAAAACACTGACCGACCTTAGAAAAATTGTTGACCAGACCCTGGATCTTTTGATCCCTCTTTGCAAAAAATCGAAAGTTAAGCTGGTGTCTTCAAGTGAAGACGACTTCGCCACAGCGCTGGTGGATGCCGGTCAGATTCAGCAGGTTTTAACCAATCTCATCGTCAACGCTCTGCATGCCATGCTTCAGGGTGGGAAGCTGGAAGAAGGAAAGTATCGGGGCGTGTGGTTGTCAGGTTTTTTTACACTTTGTTAAAGATTTGAGATATGGCGAGTTTCGACCAGTGGCGGATTTTGCCGGGATGGAGATAATCCGTCGGCTCTGCCAAAAATAACCGCAGTTTGTAGTGCCGACCGAGCGCCTCAAGTTCATCGATCCAGCTCACAGCGTCTGCAATTCACAGGCTGGCAACATGCTCTGCTTAGCGTTCATCCGGAGGAAAAACCCTGATAATGAAGCGAAGGCTTATCCCTGTTGATCGGCTTCCAGCCAGACGAACTGGTAAGGCGCAAGCGATATTGTAGTATGGGCCGAAAAGGCTGCCCCGGAGACGTGATCCCTGAATCGGTAACCCTTGCCACTGAGCCACAGGACATTTTCGGCCATGCACTGAGGGTGTTCCGAAAAGTTGTTCAGGACAAGCAGGCGTTGGTCGGCATGCTGCCTGACATAACCGAACACATGCGGGTTATCCGTGTCGATGATCTCCATGGCGCCGTTCCACAAGGCCGGCAGTTTTTTGCGCAGATTTATCAAACGGACCAGTTCGTTGAAAAACACCCATTCCAAGACCGACGGATCAGAAGGGGAATTGCGGGTTTCCCATTTTTTTCGGGAACGGTGAATCCAGCGGCTGTCCACGGCCTTGACCGGATCGGAGACGTAGGTGTAATCATTTAGCATACCCCATTCCTCACCCAGATAGATCAAGGGTATGCCGCCAATGCTTAGAATGATGCTGCGAAGCAGATTCACGCGCCTCACGGCCATGTTGATCAGAAGGGGATCATTCTTTTCGATGGCCTGCTCAAGACCTGCCAGCGAGGCCAGGGTTCCTGAAATTCGCTGGTCGCCGTTTTCAGGGTTGAACTGGAAAGGCACGCCGCGCGCGAAAGATCCGTGAAACCGACCGGTGTAGAAATCATTCAGGAATCTGCGGTGGTCCCGGCCGTTGATGCCCACCCGGACAGCGTCGTCATCGTCGAAGGTCCAGCCGATGTCGTCATGACAGCGCAGGTAGTTGACCCACGAGCAGCCCTGCGGCAACAGGCTGCGGTTGAGCATGGCGTATTGCAGCAGCCTTACTTCGCGCGTGGCCAGCGCCTCCCACAAGAGGGCCATCAGCTGCGGGTTATAGGAGAGCTGACATTCCTGCGGACTGACATACCGGATCACTTCGTCCGGGTGAACGATGGCCTCGGATTTAAAGAGCAGCGCAGGGGCGGCTATGCGCGCCAGGCAGTTGAAGGCCTGGATGATCATATGCGCCTCGGGCTGATTTTCGGAGTCCGTGCCCAGGCGCTTCCAGATGAAGGCTACGGCATCCAGTCGCAGCACGTCGACGCCCTGGTTGGCAAGAAAAAGCATTTCCTCGGCCATAGCGCGAAAAACTGCCGGGTTTGCGTAGTTTAGATCCCACTGAAAACTGTTAAAGGTTGTCCAGACCCATTTTTTCATGCCTGTGTGCCAGGTAAAGCTGCCGCGCCGCACAGTCGGAAATATGTCCCGCAAAGTTCGTTCATACTGATCGGGCATGACCCGGTCCGGAAAAATGAAATAAAAAGCCTCGAAATCCGGTTCGCCGGCCTGGGCCCGCAAGGCCCATTCGTGTTCGTCCGAGGTGTGGTTGAAGACAAAATCCAGCACCAGGCTGATACCCTCCTGCCTCAGGATAGCGGAAAGCTCGGCCAACTCCTGCATGGTTCCCAGTTCCGGGTTGATCGCGCGATAGCTGCTGACGGCATAACCGCCGTCATTGTCTCCATGCGGCACTGCAAATAGCGGCATGAGGTGAAGGTAGGTCAGGCCGAGCTCTTTGAAATACGGAATGTGCTCGTGGAGCTTGGCCAGGTTGTCGCTGAACAGATCGACGTAGAGCACTCCGCCTGCCATCTGCTCCGACAGAAACCATTCGGGCTGCATTTCGCGCTGGCGGTCGAGGCTTTTAAGCGCTTCGGGCCGGTGGTTCCAGCTGGCAGCCGCAGCGCTCAGAATTTGTTCGAGATGGTAGAAAAAATCGTAATGACTGCCGTAAAGCTGCAACAGCAGCCCGAACAGCCGCTGCCACTGCCGCTGCAGTCGATCTTCGAAGACTTCCCAGTCTGACCTTGTGTCTGTTTCCCTTCTGAATTGAGCGTGAAGACGCGGCAGCAAGCGCTTTAGAGATTTCCGTGCCTCGTGTTGCATCCATTCCGAATCGATCATTCGCTAATATCCTCTCGAGCCTAAATTCATTTAAATGATTTCGTTCAGGCAAGCCTGCCCGAACATAGATGGGCGATGCAGCTGCGGCAGCAGCGGCGTGTCGTGTCCCGAGCCCGGAAACCAGTTCTGTCTCGGTGGGTGGAGAAGTCAAAAAAACTCCCGCCGCCTGGATAAAGCCGTCGCCACGCAGAACAAAGGCGCCGTCGATTTTCGACAGTGCAACCAAGGCATCGTGAATGTCAGGGTTTGTCAACATTCGGTTAGCCTTGCCGTGGCCCTGAAAAGGATTGGGAACGAGTTGCTTGCTTCCCTCAAGGACATTGAGCGAGTCGCCAAGCATAAAGAATGATACCGTCAACTTGGGTTGCCTTTGCTACGCTGACAACCATCCGGGCCAAGTCTTCATCAGATCGTGGGGACCTTATGGAATTTTTGGCTCTTCTCATCGTCATCGACCCTTCCTCTGATTTAAAAATAAGAATCGACATTAGTGAAAAAGCGTTCCAGGAATAGCGTATTGAGAGACGATCTTTTGTTTCGCGCATTCCATGTTAAAAAATTGAATCTCACATCGGATGGTCGACACCTATCGACCATCCTTGTAATCGGTGATTATAGCTTTTCCAAATTCAGCTCCAGCTCGCGCACAACCCTTCGGCGGCGATCTCCCGCGCCTCGCACCCATTTAGGAATTAAAAGAACTGGGATATCTGCTCTTTCCATCGCCCCTGCGTTCATCCATTCAGCGACGATCTCTCCACGGCTGACGCCCAGAATGATTAGATCCACCGACTCTTCTTGGGCGGTCTCGATGATGACAGAAACGATATCCCCGCGCCTTAGAATTATATTTACCGGTACTTTCTCTCTTTTGCCATTTTCAACAAACAGGCGCAGGCTTTGTTCTCCTTCCACCTCTGTTTCTTTCTCGCTGAGGATCCTCAAAACAACCAGCTGCGCATTAAGTCTTTTGGCGATATCGATGACATAGTCCACCGTCCTCTGATCAGCCACAGAGCCCGCGGAGGGTATGATAATTTTCACAACCGTCTCCTTTATTCAAAATCTACCGGGAGCTATCACCGGGTTAGGGTCACGAGTACAAAGAAATACACAAGGATTGCGCCGGATTTTAAGTCGTCTTCAAGGCCTATCAAATGAACATTTTTCTAAAAGTTCCGTACTCGGACCAATTCTGCTTTAACTATAAAATGGCTACTTCATATCCTTCAAGATTTTTTTTACAAAGGTCCCAAGACCGGATTCGTCTTCGGGATCATCCAATATGTTTTCCAATGGAATTTCCGCCCTGGCAGCGTTACGATGCCCCCCGGCAGAGCCTTTCCAGGGGCGAAAAATCTTTCGGGCTGTTTTGCCGGCATCGCCGTAAAAACTGGCATTTCTCAGAATACCCAGGGTGTCTGAAGGCTTCACAATTTCCAGAAGCCGGCTGTATTTTTTAGCAAACGATATTGATTTTGGAAAAGGAGTTTCCATCATAATTACCACCGCTACGTTTTTTTCTGCCTTTTCTGAACCAATCCTCAGCATTTAATTGAGTGTCGGACTGGCATCCATTCACCATCTTTTTAAGACCATTTTGTTCTCCATCAGTCCATTATTTTCTTCTTTTCCGTGTCCATAATTTCTTTTATATCCATGGCACGGTCGAAATTGTGGACTAGCTCCTGGGAAAGCAGCAAATCCTTCATGCCGTATATCTGCATCCGGCATGATTGGGTAAATAAACGGTTCACCAGCAACAGGGAAGCGATTTCCATCCGAACAGGAAAATGCCGAGTCCGGCCAGTAGTTTCCATACATCCAAATTTAATGTCATGTTGGTTCCTAATAATTTTAAACATCGGTTGGTTTTCGTCCCGGAAACAAGGAATGAATATGCAGCATTATACAAAAATTACTGTATCGATGTGATTGATTTCATGGTGAATGAAACCATGCTCGATAATTCCTACACAAAAATCAAAACCCTGCAACATGCGGACCCAGATATTCCCGAAAATTGTATATAGGTATTTTAATACGATCTTTAAATACCCTTTATCCCGCACGACATGACCCGGTTTTTCTATTTCTTTTGGAAATCATTTATCTGAAAAAAACAGGGGGACCTAATCCCCCCTGTTTGAAATCTGACAGCATTTTTTACAATCGCTATTCTTCCATTACTTTATAGGACTTAATTGCGATTGTCTTGGTGCCGTCGCTGCTCTCCTCCACTGTGCCCTTCACCTCGACCTTTTGGCCCGCGTTTTCAACGAGTTCCTCACTTTTTTCATCTTCGCTCAGCATGTAAAGTACGCCTTTTTGATCAACCAATACGCCGTCGTCATTGATCGTTCCGACGATCGTCATGCTTTGTCCTGCAATTGCAGCACCACAAAAGGCGAAAATCGCGAATACGACCAGGACACTAAGAAGTTGCTTTTTGACATTTTTAATCATCTCATTACCTCCTAACTGTTTTGCTGGTTTTCAGGCTCATCACGGTAATCGAACTAATTACCGGGCCAGCTTCCCGACTTGGGTACATGAAATGCAACAAAAATGCCAATTTAGTAACTTATTTATATGATAACTTATTTTGATTTAACCCAATAAATGCCGGAATTGAAAATTCATACGAACAATCCAAATCTTCAGTGATTTTGGGCTATCTATTTGCGACAATTGACGTAATAGACTGATAGTATGTAGTTTTTCTAACAAGCCCTCCTGGTTCTGATAATTTATCAAAATCAGACCTAAAAGTTCTCATGGATGCGCTCAACTTTATCGCTTGATTATTTTTATTGCCCTTGGTCAATATTTCCTGGCCCGCCGCCAAATTTTTTAATGCCTTCGGCCAGTTTCTTCAATTTACGGTCGACAAGAAAGTTGATCGTTTCTTTCGGATAGGTGCCGTCTGCCTGGGCACGGCCCATGGCAGTCGACGCGGTGATGCGGGAGGGTTTGCCGAACATATGGTCACCGAGGGAATAAACAGCCAGCCCGTTGACCTGACCAACGACTTCTCCCGCCACATCGATCATCAATGTCCCCCGATCGATCATCTCCTGGATCCGCTCTTCCGCCAGACTGGATCGAAAAATACGCGCCTCGATGGCCCTGTCTACATGGTGCTCTCCAACAACGGACTGGTTTTCCTGACCGGCCCAGAAATCAGCCTCCCGGATCAGGTCGGAAACGGCTGGAAAGCTGGTGGAAATCTTTTCTGAG
>Ga0316194_10003998_pt1 | contig 10236 bp, 5 predicted proteins | sample CroRivsedime1_MG_FD_204936 | JGI IMG/M metagenome (GOLD analysis project Ga0316194, IMG submission 204936) | Coastal sediment microbial communities from Maine, United States - Cross River sediment 1 | ecosystem: Environmental > Aquatic > Marine > Coastal > Sediment | place: USA: Maine... | reverse complement strand
TCCTTTCCTGGCCTCATTGTAATACGACAGGGGCAGCCTCAGTACCTTTCTATATACTTCATTTCGCAGGTCTCTGACCACAAAGGCCCGGATGGGAGCCAGCACATAATTAGCTGCAAAAAGGAAACCGTTCTTAAGCAAACTAAAGACCACTACAAGAATGCTCACAAGAGCCAGTGCCCCTGCAGCATCTCTGGTCACCATGATCTGAGACATGTAATAATTCAATGTATGCAGGAGATAGTCTGTGCTCAGCTCAAACTCCATCCGCTCCAGCACCATTTCCTGATTATCAAACAGCACTTCCAGAAAGGGAATGACCATGGCAAAGGAGAAGAGGGCAAAAAAGGCTCCCAGAATGTTATAGAGTACATTCTGTGCCACATACCATTTATAAGGGAACAAATAGCGTAAAAGCTTGAAAAATCTTTTCATGGGAATTCCAGTTTAATCGCAACAGGATCTTACAATCCCGTATAATTCCAGGGGGTAATTTTATGAAGTTCCGCCTTCACCTCAGGCCCCACATCCAGACTATCGATAAAGCGTTTGATGGTATTTTCGTTTACTCCTTCGTTGGTGCGGGTCAGGTCGAGAAGAGCTTCATAGGGATTGGGATAATTCTCCCTTCGGAGCACCGACTGAATAGCTTCAGCCACCACGGCCCAGTTCTTTTCCAGATCGGCCCGAATGGCAGTCTCGTTGACTATCAGCTTGCCCAATCCCTTGATCAAAGACTGCATGGCTATCAAGGTATGTCCCATGGGCACACCCAGGTTTCGAAGCACAGTGGAATCGCTCAGATCGCGCTGCAACCTGGATACGGGAAGTTTAGAGGCCAGGTGGTCAAACAGAGCATTAGCCATCCCCAGGTTTCCTTCGGCATTTTCAAAATCGATGGGATTCACCTTATGCGGCATGGCCGAAGAACCAATCTCACCTTTCTTTATCTTCTGCTTGAAATAGTCCATGGATATATAGGTCCATACATCTTTTGACAAATCCAGCAGGATGGTATTGATCCGGGCAAAGGCATGGAACATGGCAGCCAGGTTATCGTAATGTTCGATCTGGGTGGTTGGCCATGAACGTTTCAGCCCCAGCACCTCACTCACAAAATTTTCCCCGAAGCTGAACCAGTCTATCCCGGGATAAGTCACTACATGGGCATTCATATTGCCCGTGGCACCTCCGAATTTGGCAGGAATGGGAATCTCCTCCAGCTGCTCCAGCTGCACATCCAGGCGCTCAATAAATACCCTGATCTCTTTCCCCAACCTGGTGGGGGATGCAGGCTGACCGTGGGTCCGGGCCAACATGGAAATATCCTCCCATTGTATGGCCAGCTTTTCCAGCTCCTGGGTGACCTGGTCCAGCATAGGATAGTAGGTGGTCTCCATGGCATCCTTCAGAGACAGCGGAGTGGCCGTGTTGTTTATATCCTGGGAGGTAAGGCCAAAATGAATAAACTCCTTATGGGAACCCATACCCAGCTTTTCAAACTGCTCCTTCATAAAGTATTCCACCGCCTTCACATCGTGATTGGTCACCTTCTCGATCTCTTTGATTTTCTGAGCATCGGCAGGTTCAAAATCTGCATAGATTGCTCTCAATTCCTCCATTTGTTCCTCTGTGACACCTGATAATTGCGGTATTCCAACCCGGCACAAAGCGATAAAATATTCCACTTCCACCATGACCCTGTATTTGATCAGGCCAAATTCAGAAAAGTACCTGGATAATGCTTCCGTTTTGTTCCTGTAACGACCATCCACCGGAGAAACGGCTGTAAGCTCATTAAGTTTCATCTGCTTTGCTTTGAATGACCTCGCAAATTTAGCAGAAAATATTCTTACTTTTGGTTTTATATACTTTCATTATGAAGCATATCCTCCACTCGCTTATTGCAGTATTTTTGATTCTGGTCCTGACCAGTCAGGTAAAAGTCCCTGACTCCTCCGATTATTCTTCACTTCCCGGGACCCAGGCAGACAGCTCAGAACTGAAAGCAGACCGCCCCACCATCGTATATACCTTTGCCATCCAGGACAATATAGCTGCGCCCACCTGGCGCATCACCCAGGAAGCCTTTAAAGAGGCCAACGCCATGGGAGCCGACCTGGTGGTCCTCCACCTGAACACGTATGGGGGAGAGGTAAGTGCTGCAGATTCGATCCGCACCAAACTCCTGAATGCAAGCATGCCGGTCTATGTATTTATCGACGATAACGCAGCATCTGCCGGAGCCCTGATTGCCATTGCCTGTGACAGCATATACATGAAACCCGGAGGAAAAATCGGGGCTGCCACTGTGGTCAACCAGACTGGCGAACAGGTACCCGATAAATACCAGTCCTACATGAGGGCCACCATGAGAGCCACCGCCGAAGCACATGGAAAAGACACCATCGTGAGTGCGTCCGATACCTTGCTGGTCTGGCACCGCAATCCTGCCATTGCCGAAGCGATGGTCGATCCAAGGCTCTATGTGGAAGGAGTGAGTGACACAGGACAGGTGCTTACCTTTACTACCTCCGAGGCCATTCTTCACGGATATTGTGAAGGAACGGCACATTCCATGGAGGAGGTCATTTCAAAACTCGGAATCGAGGAATATGAATTAAAATCTTACAATCCCTCGGGCACTGACCGTATCATCGGCTTCCTGATCAATCCCATGGTCAGCGGTGTGCTTATTATGATTATCATCGGGGGCATCTACTTCGAATTGCAATCTCCCGGGATTGGATTTGCCCTGGGAGCCTCCATCGTTGCTGCCCTGCTATACTTTGCTCCACTCTACCTGGAAGGCATGGCCCAGAACTGGGAACTTATCCTCTTCATTGTGGGGATCATTCTGATCATGGTCGAGATCTTTGCCATTCCCGGATTCGGGGTGGCAGGGGTGGCCGGAATCATTGCAGTGATCACTGGACTGACCCTGAGTCTGATTGACAATGTGGTGTTTGAGGATCCTGAATTCACAGGAGAGGGTCTCGGCCTGCTCATGAAGTCCCTCAGCCTGGTGCTGGTTTCGGTACTCCTGGGTGTGATCGGATCCCTGTGGGCAACACGTAAACTACTTACCTCAACCGCATTCAGCAAACTTTCTCTGAGAAGCGAACAACGCGTTGACGAGGGCTTCATCGGGGTGGAAACCAAACAGCGGGGCCTGGTGGGAGAAGAGGGAGTGGCACATACGGTGCTTCGTCCATCGGGTCGCGTAATGATTAAGGATAAACTCTACGATGCCATGTCGGAACACGGATTTATTGAAAAAGGTGAGGCCATCAAAGTGCTGCGCTATGAAACAGGACAGGTTTACGTGGTAAAAGCATAAAGATATGCTCGTCCGGGAATACCAATCCAAGGATTTTCCTCATGTGGAGGCACTCTGGAAGCAATGCGGTATCTTGGATTTGAACTGTTGGGCGATTATGATGTTTATATTCCAAAATAGCCTTCATGATTAGCCGATCCGTTTTTATAATGCTCCTGTCTCTTCCCCTGGTACTATCCCTGGCACAGAATCCATGGGATGAATGGGATCCGGATGTGGTGAGAGAACTTAACACTGCCAACAAGGTAAACTACCTTAACGATGAGGAGAAGGAAGTAATCCTTGTTATGAACATGGCCAGGCATGATGGTCCTCTTTTCGTGCGGACTCTGCTGGCTAACTACGTGGAGGAGAAGCAGGTGGAGAACAGTTCCTATCTCAGATCCCTTCGCAAGGATCTGAACAATGTGGAGGGACTGATTCCCTTGCAGCCTGAAAAGGATCTGACCGCGGCAGCCCAGGGACACGCTATTGAATCAGGCAAATCAGGACGCGTTGGCCACCAGGATTTTAATAAGCGTTTTGATCCCCTCATGGGCAATCCCTATACCCATGTGGGAGAAAACTGCTCCTATGGATATGAAACAGCCATGGATATTGTTATCTCCCTTTTGATTGATGAAGGGGTAAAGGATCATGGACACCGGAAGAACATTCTCATGGTCGATTTCAATTCAGTGGGCGTGGCCATCCGTCCCCATAAAACCTACAGGATCAACTGTGTCATGGACTACGGTCAACGCAAGCGCAGCCAGTAAATGCAGGCTTAGATCTTACACATCCTTTGTGCTATGCTCTGGCAACAACTTCTGTTGCTTTCTGTAGGCTAAAAGGGATAAACCCACCAGGGCCAGTACAATCAGGTAAGACCAGAGAGGGATCTTGAAAGAGGATCCGCTGGCGTAAGAATGCATCCCACCCAAAAAATAGTTCACTCCAAAATAAGTCATCATCACCGAAGAGTAGGAGAAGAAGGCAGCCACATTAAAAGCAAAACGTCCTCTTAATCCGGGAATCCTGTGCATGTGTGTCACAAAGGCATATACCAGAACCGTGATCAGTGCCCAGGTTTCCTTGGGATCCCAACCCCAGTAACGTCCCCAGGATTCATTGGCCCAGACCCCTCCCAGGAATACTCCTGCGGTCATAAAATAGAGTCCCACTATCAGGGTCATGTGATTTACCCTGCTTACCTGCAGGATCACCTCTCCCAAACGATCCTTGTTGGACTTGGAGAGTGAAGCATAGACCCCCATGTTCATGAGTCCCATGATGGATGCCAGACCCAGGAAACCATAACCGGCCATAATTACCGCCACATGGATGGTCAGCCAGGGTGACTTCAACACTGGCACCAGGTTGGTGATTTCGGGGTTCATATTACTCATCCCGGCCACCATCAAGGATAGAGCCGCCAGAATAGCGGTCAGTGCCATGGCATACCCGGAACGCTTAACAAAGATCAGTCCTGCAAGCAGGGTTACCCAGGAAACAAAGATCATGGATTCGTAGCCATTGCTCATGGGAGCGTGCCCGCTGATGTACCACCTGGCAGCCAGGGCCAGCGTATGTACCAGAAAGGCCACCGCCAGGTGAATAACACCCACACGAAACAGCCAGTGATAGAATTTTTTCGGTCTGAAAATAATCAGGAACTGAAGCGTGATCAGTATGAGACCAAACAAACCATAAATTTTTGCCAGGATGGGGAAAATCCGGATCTTATTATAGCGTAACTCCATCATTTTCTTGGACTCGCCTGGTAACAGATTGTCCGATTGTTGATTCTGGCTCAATTGCTTCACATATAATCCGGCCGTCATATAATCACCCTGCTGCATAGCAGTCAGGTAGCGGAGGAATACATTAGACATGGTATCTTCTGCATGGGTCATCCGACCTGCCAGGGCCTCACTTACAGAGGCCCATTTATTGTTTTCAGCCCCCCGGTCGGGAAAGATACGGATAAGGCCACCTGATTGTACCAGGTACAGTGCATTCACCCTGTCGTCCAGTTTGATCACCTCCTTGTCCAGTTCACCCTGATCGACCACCGGCTTGGAATAAGCTTCATTCACCAGATCGGAAAGAAGATAGGTGGATCCATTTGGACCCATCAGGTCGTTGAAGCTGACCATTTCCCCCTTGTATCCTACGATGCGGTGCAGCTCGGCGTGCTTGATTTTAAACAGATCTTTTTGCTGCCATACACCGGGGTAAAGGATCATCCCAAGCAGTACCTGGTCAGAAGTGTAGTTTTCGAATTGGCTCTTTTTGGCAATCTTTCTGACTACTTCGTTAGACAGGGTATTCATCGGTTCAAATCGCCCTCCCTTGTCCTGAACCCAGAGATTCCCGAATTCTTCGGCCATTCCCTTGGGTGGAACTTCCTGGGCCGAAAGAAATGTCCCCACTCCAAGAAGCAAGATAATCATCATGGCTGTCTTGGCCGATGGTGCAGACTTTCTGGCTATCATAGCGAAGCGTGTTCCCGGAACAAAGAGAGCCACCACCATTCCGGCGATAAGCACCAGGTAGCCCAGGTAGGTAACAAAGGTTCCTGTCCAGTCTTTGTTGACCGAAAGCACCGAACCCATTTCATCTTGATCGTAGGAAGCCTGGTAAAATCGATAGCCTCTGTGTTTCAAAACATTATTCATATAAATCCTGCGCTCCTCCTGGATGTTTAGCTCCTTGTCGAGCAATACTACCTGACTGGCGAAGGAAGAGGGACTGTTGGATCCGGGATAGCGTTCCACCTCAAAATCTTTCAGGAAGAGTGAAAATGGTACCACAATCTTCCTGGATCCATAAGTGATGGTGTATTGAAGATCGCCCATACTGCCCTGAACCGGCTGACCCTCCACCCTGGCAAGTCCGGGTACAATCACTTCGCTGGACATTCCCATGTATGTAAGCTCAAGCTTTGCTGCAGGCATGCCCCCTCTTTGTCCGCCAGGTGCCTGTGCTACCTGCTTCCTGGCCGAAGGAATAAATCCCTGCAGGGCCAGGCTCACGGGACCCATGGAATAAAGTGTACCCTCTGTGATGGGAACATATTCACCGGCTTCATACTCCTCTCCGGACTCACCACCCATCTGCATGACCGACACCTTAAATGGGGCAATCATCCGGATTTCCTCGCCCTCAGAATACAATCTTACTACAGCAGTACTGTCGTCCAGGTTAAAGCCAAATTTCATCCCCATGGCCACAGCGGAAGAACCTGAGAGTATTCCCACAGAAGTTTGCTGCTCGCTCACAAGCATAATCTGGATATAGGGGATTCCCCCGGGAGAAGGCACATATTGTTCAATTACACTGCTCAGATACTCTACAGATTTGATCCTGACCTTCTCTCCCCCAATGCTGGTACTCATGCGGAAGCCCCGTGGAGTTAGCTGGGTAAGCTTTACTTCCTTGCTCTGGTCTTTCACCTCCCCTTTTGCTTCCAGATGCACGTCCATATAGGCACCGCTGCTCAAAATAGTATTTGAAGTGGTATTCTCGCGAATGTGCATGTTACCCTCATAAGAGATGAAGCGGGTAATGGCAGCTCCAACCAGAATCAGGACGAAAGACAGGTGGAAGAGGAGCACCACTATTTTTTTCTTATTGAAGAATTTCAGCTTGATCATCACGCCCACCACATTGATGCCAATAAGCAACATAAGCAGCTCAAACCAATGCGTTCCATAGAATACTGCCCAGGCAGTCTGTACCCCGTAGGAGCTTTCCATAAAGGTTGCCAGGGCAAGCACTACGATCATTATCACCATTAGGATTGCCATAAATGGCATGGACACAAGAAAGGATAGCTTTTTTAACATCTTTATCTATTTTAGGGTGCGAAAGATAAGAAATTCATCCCAATTGAAACAAAGTCCCCAGCTGATATACAACAAAGCTGACTGTCCAGGCTATGGCTGTGGTATAAAATAGTACAAAGCCAGCCCACTTCCAGCTTCCCGACTCTCTGCCTACTGCCGCAATCACTGCCACACAGGGCAGGTAGAATAAAACAAAAAGTAAAAACGACATACCTGCCAGCGGGGTAAATACCCTGGTCCCCGCTTTAGGTCCGGCACTGTAAGTCTGTTGTCCGATTCGTTGTTGAAGCGAAACCGTTCCATAGGCTCCATCGCCCTTATCGGCCTGGTACAAAACTCCCATGGTGGAGACCACGATCTCTTTGGCAGCAAAGCCGGTCAACAGGCTGATTCCCATTTTCCAGTCAAAACCCAGGGGCCTGATCACCGGTTCAATGGCAATTCCCATCCGGCCGATGTATGAATTCAACTGATGTTCCGACTCCATCTGTCGCCGATAGTCTAAGATGGATGGGGATGATGGGTCCGTTCCCATTTCCAGCTCTTCCGTAATGAGTTGCTCATAGTCCCTGCTATACTCCACATCCCTGGGAAAATAGCCAAGAGCCCAGATCACCAGCGAGGCCAGCAGGATCACCCCTCCCATTTTCTTCAAATAATGTGCCCCTTTAGACCACATATGTCTGATAATCAATTTGAATCCCGGATTTCTATACACCGGTAGTTCCATCACAAATGGCGCTTCCTTATTTTTAAACAGGATGTTCTTGAAAAGGATGGAGAACAGCATGGAGAATACCACTCCGGTCATATAGAGCAGGAATATCACATTGCCAGCCTGTCCGGGGAAAATGGCTCCCGCCACAAGTACGTACACAGGAAGCCTGGCACTGCACGACATGAAGGGGATGATCAGCATGGTTAGCAAACGATCATTCCTGTTTTCAAGAGTTCGGGTGGCCATGATGGCCGGAACATTGCATCCAAAACCCATGATCAGGGGAATAAATGACTTTCCATGCAAACCAAAGAGATGCATTACCTTGTCCATGATAAAGGCAGTACGCGCCATATAGCCCGTATCCTCCATCAGGGAGATGCAAAAGAACAGGATCAGGATGTTGGGCAGAAATACAATTACACCCCCTACTCCACCGATGATCCCATCGACCAGCATATCCCGGAAAATCCCGTCTGCCATGTGAGAGCTCAGGAAGCCGCCCAGCAGATCCACACCAGCTTCAATCCAGCCCATGGGATAAGACCCCAGAGTAAAGGTGGCATGAAACATCAGCCACAGAAAACCCAGGAAAATGGGCAGTCCCAAGTATTTATGGGTAAGAATCCTGTCAATACGCTGAGAGCGGGAGAATCCCGGATTGGTCCCGCTTTTTTTCATGGTCTCCTTTAAGGCTCCGGCTATAAATCCATAACGGGCATCGGTGATCAGAGTATCTGCTTCTTCCTTAAACAGGGATCTGATCCTGTTGCCTTCCTCCCTGGCACTGTCCTGGATCTCCATGAAATTCGGGGCTTCGGAGATCAGGAAGGCGCAATTATCGTCCTTTTCAAGCAACTTTAAAGAGATGAATCTGGAGGAGTAATGATCTGTCAGAGAGGGTGTTTGGCGAATCAGCTCCTGGAGCATTTGCACCGACTGCTCAAGTTCCTCTCCATAATTAATGTGAATGTGCCTGATGTCGGGGTCCCTGTTTTCGAACACCCTGATAACATGATTGAGAAGGCGGAAAATACCCTTTCCCCGGTGAGAGATGGTGGGGACCACGCGTATTCCGAGCAGCTTGCTAAGCAGGTCCAGGTCCAGCTTATCCTTCCGCTCCATGAGGTCGTCGTACATATTCAGGGCCAGCACCACGGTTACATCCATATCAATGAGCTGACTGGTCAGGTAGAGATTTCTTTCCAGGTTGTTGGCATCCACCACATTGACCACCACATCGGGTTTCTTCAGCAGGATATGCTCCCGAACAAAGCGCTCCTCGCTGGAAAAGTCGGAAAGGGAGTAGGTGCCTGGCAGATCTGTTATCCGAAAGGTATAGCCCCCGTGCATGAAAATAGCCTCCTTCGAATCGACCGTGACCCCTGCATAATTCCCTACATGCTCCCTGGAACGGGAGACCCGGTTAAAGAGGGTGGTCTTGCCGCTGTTGGGATTCCCCACCAGAGCTACCTCAATCACCTTCCCAGGCTTGAGTACTCCCTGGCCCCTCTGTGATTCTGAGATCCTCCCGGGGGAATCAAGCACCAGATCCTTGAAGTCCTTCTCGGAAACCACTTCCACCAGGGACGCTTCGCTCCTTCTCAGCGACACATTGCTGTCCAGGATTCTGTATTCCACAGGATCCTTCAGGGGGGCTGATTTTAGAACAGTGATCAGCTTTCCCCTGATAAAGCCCATTTCGGTGAGTCGTTTCCGGAATCCCCCCCTGCCCCTGATACGGGAAATGGTAGCGGATTCACCATTATGTAGCTCATTCAAGGTCATGCACTACAACTTCCCTGCATAGGTGTAACCCAATGAAGCTACCGCCTCTCTGATAATATCTTCCTGGTCAGTCTCAGCCTGCACGGATACCACACCGGTATCCCGGTCAGCCAGCACTTCAGAGACTCCCTGAAGCTCCTTCAATCCATTTTCAACTTTAGCTTTGCAATGATCGCAGGTCATGCCTTCCACTTTATATTGTTGTATCTTATCTGTCATGGCATTGGCTTTTTGCAGATCCCTCCGGCCTTCTCTTCGGCGGACAAAAAATTTAACGATATATCCATTCAGTATCAAGAGACCCAGAAGCACCGAAGCAAGCTTACTGAACCAACCCGCCGGGGAATCATGTACGTGATCCCCAATCATGGAGGGAATGGCCCCTGTAATCCACTCCCTTGGCAAGAGCTCGTTGATCAGGATACCAAAAAACAGCGCGCCTCCTACAATCGTGAACATGTAGACCCAGAGAGAGCGTTTTCCCAGGGTATTCCCGATTACTGCCATGGTGGCAATGTTGGTGGCGGGACCAGCCATCAGGAGCACCAGGGCTGCACCGG
>Ga0316194_10003997_pt1 | contig 10238 bp, 6 predicted proteins | sample CroRivsedime1_MG_FD_204936 | JGI IMG/M metagenome (GOLD analysis project Ga0316194, IMG submission 204936) | Coastal sediment microbial communities from Maine, United States - Cross River sediment 1 | ecosystem: Environmental > Aquatic > Marine > Coastal > Sediment | place: USA: Maine... | reverse complement strand
CAGGCGACGGCGCTGAGGGCTTACTGACGCGGCGGATTCCCCTGTTGGTTTTTTCCCCTCTCTATCCCGATCCCGACTACTGGCCATAGTTCTTGTCCCTAGGGTCTAGATTTTTTTGATATCATTTATTGTCAGCGCACCAAGCAATGATCAGCGCAAACTAGTTTACAAGCGAGAGAATAAATTCTATATTCTCTGCCGTCAATTCTCTGTCGCGAATGCAGCGACGCATAATATAAGCAATCACCAGTAAGTAATAAGCAATTTTTACACCAATATAAACTAATTTCACTCATATCAATAAGCTATCGACTTAATGCGCTTCGGCTCATGAACAGGGCCAAGCTGTTTGTATAATTTCCTGACACTCCAAATTGAATGGGGCGATTTAATGGCTGCCGATGCCGACAGTGCGAAACCTCAATTCCGCTGGAACAGGGCGAGACATCGTACTGCCGAAATGCTCTTCACTGCGATACGCTCTCCAACACAAGCCGCCGCATTTACAGCATCCGACTGGGATCTTTTACTTCGCGTCGCACGCCGCGAGGGTCTGCTGGCCAAAATCGCGATTCAACTTGACCAGGCAGGTGTGCCGGACCACGTCCCGCAGCAAGCCCTGGACCACATGATTGCCGCTCGTGCCATCGCCACAAACCACGCCCGGATGATCCGTTGGGAAGTCGATCGCATCCAGTTTGCGCTACGGACCATCGAGACACCCATACTCTTACTGAAAGGCGCCGCGTACCTTCTGGCGGGTTTACCCCTTGCGCAGGGACGCCTGGTGTCGGATGTTGATATCCTGGTACCAGAGGATTCCTTGCACGAAGTAGAAGCAGCTTTGCTGAGCGCCGGCTGGGCTCCCCTCAAGCTGAATCCGTACGACCAGCATTACTATCGACGCTGGATGCATGAGTTGCCGCCACTCCGACATCGAACACGTGGTACGACGGTCGACGTGCACCACCGCATTCTTCCTCAAACGAGCCGGCTCAACCCGGACCCCGGGCTGCTGTGGGCAGATTCCACCGTAGCTACTGACTCGAAGCTGCGAGTGCTTTCAGGAGAGGATATGCTTTTGCATTGTGCCGTCCATCTCTTCCACGATGGCGATCTCAATCACGGCTTGAGGGACCTTGTCGATCTGCACGACATGTTCGAGCACTTCGGCAAAAATCCGGAATTCTGGCCCAGGCTGACCCGCAGAGCCCAGCTGCTGGGTGTTACCAGGCCACTGTTTTATGCGTTGAAATATACAGAAAAATTATTGGGTACGAAGATACCGACAAATGTGCCGACAACAGTCGAAGTGGCTGCCCCTCTGTGGCCCGTTGAGCAACTGATGGATCAGCTGCTCAGCCGGGCGCTGACGCCGGAACATCCAGACCACCCCACAACAGTAACGGCCCTGACGCGCTGGTTGCTCTACGTCCGATCTCATTATCTGCGTATGCCGTTAAAGTTGCTGATTCCACATTTGCTGCGTAAGAGTTTGAGGAAAAGACTGCAACCTGCCTGAACGGCTTGTTCTCGATTGTGAGACAATACGCTAGTCTAGTCCAGCACGTTCGAGTAGCTCTCGGGCATACTCAATAGGCATTGCATAGCTGATACCGCTGGGTTTGGCCAGGACATTCTCCCGCCCATCTTTAACGAAAACCTTGTTGATGACACCGATCACTTCAGTGGTTTCAGTATGGTACAAAGGACTGCCACTGTTTCCAGGATAGGCGGTGGCATCGAGCTGAAAAACCTTGTATGGCTGACGCAGGCGACGAATCTGGGTCGGGTCTAACTGGCTGGCGGCATTGGCCTGCAGCGCAACCGGAACAATGGAACTGATGATTCCACGGTGAGTCACCGGATACAGACCAAAAATGATACCCAGCGGGTAACCGGTAAACGCGTATTCCTCGCCCTCCCTGACCCGGGAAGATTGCCCCAGGGATAATGCCGGCAATGCGTTGCCCTCAAACTTGAGCAGAGCAAGATCATGCGCCTCATCAACTCTCACCTTCGCCGCCTGCCGAATGTTCATTTGTTTGTCTTTGCCGGCAAAGATCGCAAGATACTCCAGCTTGGCAGTATTGATCTCTTCCGGAAGGACATGCGCATTGGTGATGACATAACGACCATCGGCAACGACAAAACCGGTACCGACAATCTTGTATGGCGGACGTCGGGTTTTTTGTACGGTGCCTACGCCAACAATACCCGGCTTGACGCGGTCTATAGTCGCCGGCAGATCAGCAAGACAGGGGCCAACCGCTAGAAAGAGCGGCGCCATTAATAAAAGCCCTGTCAATGACCAGAACTGTATTTTTATTCGTAACCCAATATATGCCATGATAATGCCCTGGTCCTGAAGTAATCCGGATATAACCCAATTACGGAATTCAGATCGCCAAAGCAAGAGATTATTTTAGCCCGACAATACCTGATCATTGATTCAAGGCGTAATTTTGATGAAAAAATCCTTTCACTAACGCTATTTCTCATTTGATATTTCAATTGGAATTCTGATAGTTACGACATGCGAACCGGCAGGCACCCCGCCTTGAATCGCTCAAGGGGGTTCTCGCACATCACACTCTATATGACGCTCGCTTACGGGCTACTGCTGGTCTATGGCACCCTCTTCCCCTTCAATGAGTGGCTGACACCCGGCGCAAGCCCGTGGAGCCTGATGTGGCAGCGCGGGCTACACGACGCCTCCAAAGCAGACATACTCACCAACCTGCTGGTCTATATGCCGCTGGGTCTGCTCCTCATGCGTACCCTTGCCAACCGTCGCTGTCCGTTGTGCGTGGTGTTGCTCGTTACCCTGGCCAGTGCCCTGCTCAGTGTTACACTTGAATACCTGCAAGCCCACCTCCCCGGCCGTGTGCCTTCGGTCGCCGATGTGGTCTTGAACACCGGCGGTGGCTTTGCAGGCGCCCTGCTTGCTCTGGGCGTGCGACCTGATACAGCAGTCGGTGAAAAGTTATACCGGATACGCTACAGGTATATCCATCCTGGTCCTCTAGCCAACCTGGGTCTGTTGACACTGTGCCTGTGGACCCTTTCACAGATCAGTCCCCTGGTGCCCTCCATTGATCTGGGCAACCTTCGCCATGGACTGAAACCCCTCTGGCAAACCCTGCAAAACCCTGTCGCCCTGGAATGGGTTCGCGTCCTGGAATATTCCCTGTCCATTACTGCAGTGGGCATGATGAGCAGTACCTTATTGCGTCTTCGCTATAGGGCACTGCTGATCTTCACAAGCTTTGTCAGTCTCGTACTGCTGTACAAGATACCAGTTGTTGGCCGGCAACTCTCCCTGGAGGCCCTGCTGGGTCTCGTCATCGGACTGATCGTTACGACACTTATCTATGATAAGCCTCAGCGGCCACGGCTGATTATAGCCGCGTGCGCGGTCCTCGCCATGGTACTGGCCAGTGGCTTGCACCTTCCGGCTGATTCCGCTGACCTGCTCCCGGCGGCATTCAACTGGATTCCTTTCCGCAGCCACCTCGCGAATAACATCACGGGACTGATCGACATCCTCGGAGATCTTTGGCCATTTGTCACACTGGGTTATGTCGCCCGGCTGTCAGCCGGCAAACGCCGCCCGCTGCTGGTATTGGCTGGCACAATCACGGTATTTCCGCTGGTGTTTGCGCTGGAATGGTATCAGCAGTACCTGCCGGGACGATCACCGGATATCACCGATGCCATCATCGCCACATTCGGCTGGCTATTGCCCTGGTTCTATCCGGGACATGCAAAGCGGAATACAGCAGATTACAGCGTGGTCGTGACCGAACGCGAACCCACAGGACACGGGTTTACACGCTACGCAATACCTATCATATCAGCTCTGACGCTCGGTGTGATTGCCGGAGTTGTCTGGACGCTGGATAACTCACCGGTCGAACGCCCTTTGGATGAGAGCAAATTAGCTGTCTTGCCGGCTCCGGCAGAACTCCCGCCGGTCGAGTTACCCGCCTTCCGCTACAACCACCCCCGGCTGCCGGCCCCCACTATCGAGGACATTGCCAGACTCAAACTGGAGAATCCTGCCTACCTGCGCAATCATAAAAAACGCGCAGTTGACGGCGAGGGTAAATTCTATTCGGCATTTGTCACTGCCTATGTCGAACCCGGCAGTCTGGATCTGAATAGCCTCTACCAGCGTCTGATGGCGCTCGAAATCACATGGCGCGGCCACGAACAGGCAAAACAGGTGGCAGTCGCCTATGACTGGCTATACGAGCAATGGACTGACGAACAGCGCGCCGGCCTTCAGGGCAAGCTGGCGAGCAATGCGGATTATCTGATCCACCGCATTCGGGAGAAACAGCGCCTGTCACCCTATAACGTTTATTTGTACAACAGCCCCTTCCAGGCCCTGATAGCGACGACCCTGGCCCTGTACGGAGATGATCAACGCGGCGAGCTCATTATGCGTTACTCCCATGACTACTGGAAAAACCGCGTGCTGCCGGTGTGGCGGCAGATCATGGGCAGCAACGGCGGCTGGCACGAAGGCGGCGAGTATGTCGGCATCGGCATCGGACAGGCGATCTACCAAGTACCCGCGATGTGGCGCAAGGCTACGGGAGAGGATCTGTTCCTGTCAGAACCCGGGATACGCGGCTTTCTGGATTTTCTCGTCTACCGGACGCGCCCGGATGGCACCCAGTTTCGCTGGGGGGATGGCGCTTTCTTTAAACGCAAGGTACCCGACCGCATCCCTTTGGCCATCGAATATCGACATGCGGCTGCCTACAGCATGAACGGCTGTCCCAGGCGCATGGAGCCCACCGCCTGGCCTTGGGGGCCGTTGCCGGATAACAGCCTGTGCGATCCTGACGCCATGTCGCGCTTGCCCTTGGCCCGCTATTTCGACGGTATCGGCATGATGGTTGCCCGCAGCGACTGGACAGCGGATGCGACCTACGTCACCTTCAAGGCCGGAGACAATTACTGGTCGCATACTCACCTTGACCAGGGCGCATTCACTGTCTACAAGGACGGGGCGCTCGCGATTGACAGTGGCGCCTATGGCGGGGGCAAAGGATACGGTTCTGATCATCACATGAACTATGCCTACCAGACTATCGCCCACAACACCCTCACTGTGCGGGACCCGGATGATACGGTTCCCGCTCCCCGCGAGAACAAAGAGCCACGTCAGATCGCCAATGACGGTGGTCAGCGACGTGTCGGTTCCGGCTGGGGTATCGAGGCAGCCCCCCTTGATCTCGAGGGGTGGCGGAGCAAACGCGAGATCTACCACACTGGAAAGGTTGAAAACCAGTTGGTCAGGGACGGTCTGGTCGTGGCAGTGTCGGATATCACACCAGCCTATACCAACAGGCAATCCGGCCAGGGAACATTTTCACACAGAACACGACGGGTGGAACGCCTCTGGCGCACGTTTGGATACGATTCGGTGGACGATGTCGTGGTGATCTTTGATCAGCTGCGTATGACGCAACCCGGATTCAGGACGCGCTGGTTATTGCATAGCATCGAATTACCCGAACGTAGCGAGCATGGTTTCTCAGTCGTTAACATGCCTGCCGGCAAGACCGGTCAATCAGGAGGACGTCTCGAGGGTCATATCCTGCTGCCAAAGACAGCAAAGGTACGGATTGTTGGTGGCAAAGGCGCGGCCTTTCTCGCGGACGGGATGAATTATGACGAGGATGGGGCCCTGGAAGAGAAATTGCGCAGAAGAAAAGACACCGAGCCGGGAGCCTGGCGCATCGAAATATCACCTGCAAATGATGCCGCGGATGCGCTATTCTCGGTCGTCATGCTGCCATCGTCCCTGACATCGCCGCCAGCGCACCACGTCCGACTCCTGGAGGAAACAGACCGGCTTGGCTGTGAAGTCGTGGGGCCGAAACGCACGACGCGCTGGTGGTTCAGTCCAGGACGCAACGGCCTGGACGTCGAGGTCATTTCTTCGAACGGAGAAAGCAATCGATATCCTGTCTGGTCCGGGGGACCTTCACCCGATCAGTGAAACAAGCAGTGAACACAGACAGCGTTATCCAGAAGTCAGGGTGGGGTTTTCTGCTGACCGGTATTGTGTTGCTGGCGCTACCCTCAGCGGCGGCGGCGATTGATGACGGAATGCCGGTGCAGCTTGATGTAATAATCATAACCTCCACTCCTATCGAGGATAAACAGGCGCGACTGCCGATTGCAGTGGGCACTGTCGGCGAGGATAAGATCCAACTGGGCCGGCAGCAGTTAGGCCTGGATGAGTCGCTGGTCAACATACCGGGCCTGTTTTTCCAGAACCGCTATAACTTTGCTCAGGACCTGAGAATTTCCATTCGTGGCTTTGGTGCCCGTGCAAATTTCGGGATACGGGGGATCAGAATCTATGCCGACGGCATCCCGCAAACATTGCCGGACGGCCAAAGCAGTATCGATGCTATCGACCTGGGTTCAACCCGGCGCATCGAAGTCATTCGCGGTCCCTTCTCTTCTGTATACGGCGCGGCCTCCGGTGGCGTCATCAATATCACGACCGAGGAGGGTCCGGAGTTACCTTATGTGTCAGGCCGGACGAATGCGGGTTCCTACGGTTTTGCGCAAGGGCAGGTGAAGGCGGGTGGACAAACGAACAGACTGAACTACCTCGTCAATGGCTCAGGAACAACACTGGACGGATACCGCAAGCATTCCAGCTACCGCAGTGACCTGCTCAACAGCAAGTTCCGTTATGACCTGGATGACAGCTCGGATCTCACCGTGGTGCTGAACGCCGTGGACTCACCCAAGGCCGATGACCCAGGCGCCCTGACAGAAAGCGAGGCCAAAGAGGACCGCAAACAGGCCGCGCCCCGCAACCTGCTGTTTGATGCCGGCGAGGAGCTGGACCAGCAAACGATAGGACTGGCATACAACAAGGCGTTCGACGCGGAGCACCAGGTCATGCTGCGCAACTACTACGTCATGCGTGACTTCAAGAATAAGCTACCTTTCGCTGTCAACAGCAACGGGCAGGGTGGTAGTGTCAAACTCGATCGTTTCTTCACGGGTGCCGGTGGCAACTATAGCTATTCGGGGGGCCTGCTTGATAAAGGCAACCGCCTGGTACTGGGGTTCGACATCGATGCACAGCGGGATCACCGCAAACGTTTTGCCAATAACGAAGGTGTTTTGGGGGACAAGACAACTGACCAGGATGAAGATGTAACCAGTTACGGGGTCTACTTTCAGGATGCGCTGGAGCTGACTGAAAAGATCACCCTGACGCTGGGTACCCGCTATGACGATGTGCGCTACGACGTAGACGATCATACCGCGGCCAATGGCTCCGGCGATATCAGCTTTGATGAAATAAGCCCGATGGCTGGTGTCGTCTGGAGTGTAAACCCGGCGGTAAACCTCTATGGCAATATTGCGCGCTCGTTTGATCCACCAACCACCACCGAACTGGCCAACCCCACTGGCGCCTCGGGATTTAATTCAGACCTGAACCCACAGACGGCCAGCAACTACGAAATCGGTGCAAAGGGTCTGTTACCCGGACGAATCCGCTACGAAATCGCGCTGTTTCACATCAAGGTGGACGACGAACTGGTGCGCTTCGAACTGACTGGCTCAGGTCAGAGCTTTTTTGAAAACGCGGGTAGTTCAACCCACCAGGGGCTGGAAACCGCACTGTCCATGGGGCTGGCCCCGGGCCTGACCGGCACCCTGACGTATACCTGGTCGGATTTTACTTTCGATAGCTTCCGGGATCGCAGCGGCAACAGTTTCGATGGTAACAAGATCCCCGGTGTGCCCGATAATGAATTTCATATCGAGCTGAGCTACCAACATCCCGCCGGTTTCTATGCGAGCTGGGACCTGCTCCATGCAGACAGTTTTTACGCCGATAATGCCAACACGGTAAAATCAGGCGCCTACAACGTGGCCAACCTCCGAGCCGGATTTGTTCAGCAGAGGAATCAATGGGAGATATCCCCGTTTATCGGCGTCAACAATATGTTCGCCGAAGACTATTTCGACAATATCAGACTGAACGCAAGCTTTGGCCGTTATTTCGAACCCGCCCCCAAACGCAATTTTTATGGCGGCATCGGTATACGCTACAACTTCGACTAGGCAGGGTCTTCGCGAACCGTGTCCAGGCTACCGTTTACCCGGCTGATACTGTCAACCCGCCTTTCTTTTCATTATACCGAACAAACCGACCAGACCGGAGCCGAACAGGTAGATGGCGGCAGGGACGGGAACGGCGGACACTCTGCCGTCATGCACAGCCCAGGCAAAGCGATCATTGTTCCCCTTTAACGTGGTCTTGTAAGCGGGTCCATTAATGCCGCCCCACCCCGTAAAGCCCCATTGCCAGTAAAAATCCGTCCTGTCACCAGTATCACCCTCGAGATTACACGGAACACCGTAGGCAGGGTCAATACACGGATCAACCCAATCCCTGTAGGGCGTATCCGTCCAGTATCTTGTCCTGTTGAGCGTATTTTTACCATTCTCATCTTTAAAAAGATCGTTAGTCCAGGGATCCGCCGCCGCAGTCAGAAGCTCCATCTCGCCGCCGAGGCAACCGAGGCGACTCTCGAAGAAAAACCCCCCCCTGACGTCCCCGCCACAGGTTGGGTCATCAAATTGCGTTGTGGTTGGCAGCCGCCAGCCGTCAGCCCCCCCGAACACCAGGTTCGCGGCCCAATCCGTCGCTTCCTGCCAATTCAACGACCCACTCATACTTGCATCTTGCGTCCAGGTAAGGTTCTGATCTTCGTCGTAGATCAATCCCCCACCGAGATCGACCAGGGCTGCATGCGTTGCAGTGGACATGAACGCAAGGGCACTGGCGCACAACACCCCTGATAGAGATGAGACATTCATCAAGCTGGCCTCCAAATCTTTAATTGTTTAGTTGAAAACAAACTCAAGACAGGCATATTTAATGCCAATTCATATTTTTTCTTGATAGATCTGCAGGATAGAAATATCACCAATAGCTTGCCAGCAATCCGGATGCGGAAATGTAAAATTTTGTGACATCAATTAGTAAGCTATTTGTAAGTTTACATTAATTATTCATTGAGTTACGCATAGATATGCAATTTAGCCAATATAGTTTTTTGATTCTTGAGTATTAATAATACTGACACAAATCATTAGGCGGATAACAGTCATTCATACAGTTATACAAGTTAGCCGACATGGGCTTTCAGGAGCTTCAGCCGCATGTGCTCGGCCGTCGAGCATACAGGGACACATTCAAGACACGCTCCCGACGGTTACTTAGGAGCGATCCATGCCGCTGCGCGGCCACAAATCAGAGAATAACAACATCAACCACTTACGGTTATGTTATTCATGAGTCGTCCAGAAATAACGTGCCGATCTTACTTGCCCTGTCGTCCGTCTTCTTCGTTACGGCAAGGGTTACATAGCCGTGCTATGCGCCCCTTGCCGTGCCTTTAATACGAACGACATTGCGGCGCAATATCGGCACGTTATTTCTGGACGACTCCTTATTTGTTTTTTTCAAGCTCCTGAAGCCGCTTGTTGAGCATACGGGACCCCGGTTTTGCTTCCAGCCCCTCACCGAGCACTCTGCGCGCATCGCCGGGCTGGTTGATTTCAATATAAAGATCAGACAGTTTTGCATAGGCCGACGCATATTTTGGTTTTGCCCGGATGACTAACTGGAAGTGCTTGATGGCCTCGGCAGGCTGCCCACTCGCCCCCAAAGCCCACCCCCAACGACTGTGAAGTTCAGGATAGAGTGCACAACGCTCGGAACAGTGTTTGGACACATACCGCATCTCACCCAGAACCGACCTTAACCAACGTTGTCGCTCCTGCTGATTAACCGTACTTCTTGCTTTCTGTTCAGCAAAAATCCCGCCGCAATAGTGGTGAATATGCATAAAGGCGTCGCCAAAGGTTCTTTTCCATCTCTTGAATTCGGCACTCTGAATACCTTTAGCTCTGTCTTTGCAGTATGGCGGAAGCAGTTGCGTATTCTGTCTCCAGTCTGAATCTGCCGCAATCAGAGTATGCCATGGAAAAGAAATGCCAATCACAAAGAACAAGATTATGCGCATCATAGCCCCCCATCGCCTCTGTCGGAAATTTTACGCCGCCACTTGATACTATTCAAAACGAGCCTTGATCAGCCCCTCGAGGAGGACAAGTTCGCGCTGTGACTGTGGCAATTTTTTACATAATCGCATGATCTATAACACGCGTCTATT
>Ga0316194_10003996_pt1 | contig 10240 bp, 13 predicted proteins | sample CroRivsedime1_MG_FD_204936 | JGI IMG/M metagenome (GOLD analysis project Ga0316194, IMG submission 204936) | Coastal sediment microbial communities from Maine, United States - Cross River sediment 1 | ecosystem: Environmental > Aquatic > Marine > Coastal > Sediment | place: USA: Maine... | reverse complement strand
ATGTGACCGGCTTATCCGCAAGGGATGCGATGTTTTATGTGTGGACAATTTGTATACCGGCAGCAAAAGAAACATCGTCCATCTAATAGGAAATCCCTATTTTGAACTGTGTCGGCATGATATTACGTTTCCACTGTATGTTGAAGTCGACGAGATCTACAATTTAGCCTGTCCGGCATCCCCCATTCATTACCAGAACGACCCGGTTCAGACCACCAAGGTCAATGTTCACGGCTCCATCAACATGCTGGGGCTTGCCAAACGGATCAAGGCCAAAATTCTTCAGGCTTCTACTTCGGAGGTTTATGGTGATCCTTCTGTTCATCCCCAGCCCGAAACCTATCACGGAAACGTGAACTGCATCGGGCCACGTTCCTGCTACGATGAGGGAAAGCGATGTGCAGAAACCCTTTTTTTCGATTACTTTCGCCAGCATAAGCTTAAAATCAAAGTGGCCCGTATCTTTAACACCTACGGTCCCAGAATGCATCTCAACGACGGACGGGTCGTTTCCAACTTTGTCGTTCAGGCATTACGTGGGGAACCACTGACAATCTTCGGGGATGGAACTCAGACACGGTCTTTCTGCTATGTGGACGATCTTATAGAAGGATTGGTGCGATTTATGGACAGCATCGATGATGTGACCGGCCCAATGAATTTGGGGAAGCCCGGTGAGTTTACGATACTGGAACTGGCAAAAAAGGTGATTGAACTGAGCAACTCCAGATCCGAAATTATCTTTGAGCCGCTCCCGGCGGATGACCCCAGGCAGCGTCGACCGGATATTACACTTGCCCGTGAAGTTATTGGATGGGAACCCAAAGTTGAACTGGACGAAGGTCTGAAAAAAACAATCGCTTATTTTGATGAACTTTTATCATCTACAATGTAACGAACTTGCGGAAAATTATTTTTGAACGATTACGAGACCCCAAAAAAATAAGGATGCGATCATGGCAATCAGCCCGGAACTTCTTGAAATTCTCGCGTGCCCTAAATGTAAGGGTGACATATATTTGAACGATACAAAAGATGGTCTGATATGTGAGGCTTGCAGACTCTTATATGAGATTCGGGATGATATTCCGATAATGCTCATTGATGAAGCCAAGCCCTTAAATGTATAAGAGAACCTGTTGAACGGAAACAGATCGCCTGATTGAATTTCGGAGATTCAACCGGGAAGTGCATTCCCCGCAATCTTGTCGAAGATCCCGTTAAACGGGGTTGAAGGGAAGTTTACCCTGTGAACCCATCTGCATTTTTTGTTTAGCCGCGTCGGAAATCCCGTCTTACGGCGATGCAGGGAGTTTCGATTATAGACGAGTATAAAGTCCGATACCATGAGTCTTCCTCAATCGCCAAAGCCTGCCAAGCTTGTGATAGGTTTTTTTTTGAAGGAAAAGCGCGTCGCCGTTGATGTCGTAAAAGCGCTTGTTGAAAAATTGGGTCCTGTGGACATGACAAGCCCATGGCTCCCTTTTAACCTTACCACCTATTACAATGATGAGATGGGCACACCTCTTTTTAGACGTATGTTGGCATTTAAAAGACTAATTAGGCAGAGTGCTCTGGCAAACATAAAGCTTTTTACCAATGGTCTTGAGCGTGAGCATTCAATCGACGGCAGACGAGGGGTTAATATCGATCCCGGATATTTGCTCCAGGAGCGTTTTGTCCTGGCGACGGGAAAAAATTATAGCCATCGGATTTATATCGGAAGCGAAATTTATGCCGATCTAACGCTGCTCTACTTAAATGGGCACTTTAATAAATTACCGTGGACGTATCCTGATTATGCTTCGGAAAATGTAATGGCTTTTCTTGAATGGGTGCGCAAGAAGTATGTGATCGATCTCGGAAAAATTTCATAAAGAATATCGAGGAAATAATAAAATTATGAAAAGTATGACTGCCTTTGCCAGAGCCGAAAAGACGGAGAAAGAGATTAATGTTTTGGCTGAAATCCGCTCTTACAACAGCAGATATCTTGATGTTGCCTTGCGTATTCCTCACGGATATGCAGCGCTCGAGGAAAAAATAAAATCCTTGATCGCCGACAAGGTTTCAAGAGGCCGCATAGAGGTTAATCTTCAGATAAATGACGATTCAGATGAAGCATATGCTTTTGAAGTAAATATTTCTAGAGCCAGGGCATATTATGAAAGCCTTGTTCAATTGAAAGACCAGCTCGATCTTAATTCGGAGATATCCATTGAGCTTCTGCTCAGAGAAGGGGGTGTCGTTCGACCTGCTGAATCTGGCCGGGATATGGTGGCTATCGGGTCTGTTGTTACAGATTGCATTAATGCAGCCATGATCGATCTTGTTGCAATGCGACAGAAGGAAGGAGATTTTATTGCCTCAGATATTTCCAGGCGCATTGACAGTATTGAAAAAAGTGTTCGTCAAATCGAAAAAGAATCGAGGGACCTGTTGTTTTATTATCAACAGCGCCTTAAAGATCGTATCGCGGTTTTGACCAAAGGGATGGTGGAGATCGATTCTGATAGGATTGCACAGGAAGCGGCTTTTTTGGCTGATAAAATTGATATTTCTGAAGAAATTGTAAGGGTGACAAGCCACATAAAACAGTTTCTGACAATTATGGGTTCAAAAGAACCTGCCGGTCGGAAGCTCAATTTTTTACTTCAGGAGCTTAACCGCGAATTCAACACCATGGGATCCAAAACAGAAAAAGCCAGTGTATCTCACAGGGTCGTAGAGGTGAAGTCAGAGCTTGAAAAAATAAGGGAACAGCTTCAGAATGTGGAATAATTTCGGAACAAGGACGTGTAATGAAAGAACCCGTTCAGATTGTTTAACAGCGGTTTGTCTTATGAAGAGGTTTCATCTTGGAGTCAAAGCGATTATCGTTCTTTTATAATAGGCCTAACCCACACAACAAAGTTTTCATTTTAAGATTTAATCGACCTGAACCTTCTTTGAAACCGGATTGTTTCAGAGAATTAACCTGTTAAAAATTTGCCTGGATTGGAGTGATGAAGATGGATCAGAATCTCTTGAATATCGGTTTTGGGAATACGGTGGTTGCAGATCGGGTTGTTGCTATCGTTTCACCAAATTCGGCACCCATGAAACGTCTTAAAGATGAGGCCAGGGATGAAAAGCGACTTGTCGATGCAACACACGGTCGTAGGACACGGTCTATTATTATTATGGACAGCAATCATATTGTGCTTTCTGCAATACAGGCCGAAACAATATCCCAGCGTTATATAACCCTTAAAGGGGCGGTATAAACCAGTATGGAGAACGAAAATGATGGCAGTCCGACGTGGACGTCTTTTCATCATTTCGGCGCCGTCCGGGGCCGGAAAAACAACCCTTTGCAGAGCTACCCTTAAGCGCTTAAAAGATATGCTCTATTCGGTTTCGTATACCACGAGATCACCCCGTAAAGGGGAGCAGGATGGCGTTGACTACCATTTTATTTCAAAAGAAGGGTTTAGGGCAGGTATAAAAACGGGCCGCTGGTCTGAATGGGCTGAGGTCCATGGGAATTATTACGGTACATCTGCCGAATTTATTGAGAAGGGTTTGTCATCCGGCCGCGACACACTTCTTGATATCGATGTTCAGGGCACTATCCAGATTCTTAAACGTCATCCCGACAGTGTGACGATCTTTGTTCTGCCTCCGTCAATGGACACTCTTAGACAGCGCTTGGAGATGAGAGGGACTGAAAGCGAGACAGTTTTAAAGCGGCGTCTTGAAAATGCAAAAAAGGAGATGGCACAACAGAATCTTTACCGTCATCTTATCGTCAATGATCAATTGTCTTCGGCTATTGAAGAGCTGATATCTATTATTCAAGGATATCGCCTTTGATGGTCTCGTAAAAAGTCCGTTTTGCTCGCTCAGTGACCATTTGGGGGCGTTTCAAGCTGTGGTGCTAAATTTCAAGAACTTGTCGCAAGCGCCTCAAACAGCTTGAAATTTTTAACGCATCACCGCTTGAAACACTGGTTCCCCAAATGATAAGATATCGCTCACAAAAGACTTTTTACGAGTTTGTCAACTTTAACGAAAAAATAAAGATCGATTAAAAGGTCGTCGTGAAGACAGAGATACTTTACGGGATTCATCCTGTTTCTGAAGCCTTAAAAGCGGGTCGGCGGGATATTTTTACGATATATATCGCCAAAGAAAACATCTCGAAACGGCTTGAGAAGGTCTTAGCGCTTGCCGAGTCCTTAAAAATACCCATTGAAAGGCCAAATTCCTTACACTTAAAAACTCTGTCCGGGACGGCTCAGAACCAGGGGGTCGGAGCCAAGGTCGGACCCTATCCGGTGGTAGAGTTTTCAGAACTGTTAGACGGAATCCGAAGCCCCAAGTCAAACCCTTGTATCCTGTTGCTCGACAATATTGTGGATCCTCGCAACCTCGGTGCGTTGATTCGAACAGCAGTTTGTATCGACACAGATGCTGTGATTGTTCCTAAGGATCGATCTGCCCGCCCCACACCCATAGTGTCCAAAGCATCGGCAGGTGCTTTGGAGCACATTCGGCTTGTCCGGGTAACAAACATGGTAAACACTATAAAGGCCCTGAAGAACGGCGGCGTGTGGGTTGCCGGTATGGATAGAACCTCGGACAAATCCATTTTTAACAATGATTTGACCGTTCCGGTTGCAATTGTTGTCGGCGGGGAGGAAAGCGGGATACGACCCTTGGTAAAAAAACATTGCGATTTTTTGATGTCCATTCCCCAAACCGGACCTGTGGATTCCTTGAATGCATCCGTAGCGGGTGCAGTTGTTATGTATGAGGTTTTCAGACAGCGACGATTATCCGTATGATAAATATACCCTTGGTTGTCAGCGTATTGAACCGTGTGGGCGGTGTTCTGAAAGAGGTGCTTTTCCCAACACAATGCCTGGTGTGCAGATCTTTTTTTCATGGGGACATGCAGCAATGTATAAATTTAAAAATCCTTTTAAGACGGTTTAAAAACTTAGGTCCGGATACCGGGGTTCCGTCGATTTTGGATCACAATAACTGTGTGTCGGCCGAACAAACCAATAATTGTCAAGGCAACTTTCAAAAAAATTTTACGACACTTATGTCACCATTTTTATGCACCACCTGTTCGGCTACCTTTTTGCCGGTTGAGTCCCCGATATGCTCAAAATGCGGCATTGTATTTAAAAGCAGGCAAGGGGAAAATCGTGTCTGCGGTGATTGTATCGAAGCGCCTAAAAAATATGGGATGGCACGATCAGCGGGTGTTTATGATCAGGCGCTTATGTCGGCGATCCACTGCTTAAAATATAAAGGAAAAATTCAGTTGACTCGACCGCTGGGTGCCCTTCTGTTTAACGCTTTCATCCGGTATTGGGACAAAAAGCGTATCGACATTGTCGTACCGGTGCCTCTCCATGAAAGAAAGCTCAGAATTCGGGGTTTTAATCCGTCGTTTCTTCTTGTGAGGAACTGGCCCCGTATTTTTGAAATGTTAAATGGACAAATGCCGGTTATACCTGTAGACAAAGATATACTTGCCAGGAAAAAATGGACAGCTTCGCAAACCGGTTTGGGACGCAAGGAACGATTGCAGAACATTAAAAATGCCTTTGTCGTGAATGATACATCCAAGATCGAAGGGAAAAGAATACTGCTTGTGGATGATGTTTATACCACCGGGGCAACTGCCAATGAATGTGCAAAAGTGCTATTAAAAGGGGGGAGCAAGCAGGTTGATGTTCTCACGCTGGCCCGAGCTATGTAATTGAACCCTGATTGATCGTAAACAGTCAAAAAATAACTTTTTTTAAATCATCAATCCTAAATATTAGTTGATGGAGATATGAGATCTAAAATATTAAAATTGTCCGACCTGATTCAGAGAGTAAAAGATCTGCGTAAATCCGGAAAACAGATTGTCTTTACAAACGGGTGCTTTGATATTCTTCATGTGGGGCATGTCCGTTATCTCGCTGCTGCCAGGTCTGAAGGGGATGTGCTGGTGGTGGGTTTAAATTCTGACGGGTCCGTTAAATCGATAAAGCCGGACAACAGGCCAATCGTGAGTCAGGAGCAACGCGCTGAAGTCCTGGCCGGATTAGCGTTCGTTGACTTTATAACGATTTTTGATGAATCTGATCCGTTGCCACTCATAAGTGCCATTAAACCCGATATTCTGGTAAAGGGCGCCGACTGGAAGGAAAAAGAGATCGTCGGAGCCGATGTTGTTAAGGCATATGGAGGCAAGGTGGTCCGAGTTGAAGTGGTTCCCGGTATTTCAACTTCCCAGATAATACGACGGATCATAAAGCGTTATCATAAAGAAGATGGGGATTAGATTCTTATGGGAGGTTTTGAAACGGCTTCTAATAAGAAATCGGGGCAGGGGATTTTGGCGTGATCGTAAATCAGAATAATGGGGTTCCATTTTTAGAGTTTCGGAAAATTTCGAGTTTTTCGGGTATCCGACATGGAATTTTTACTCGGAATAGCGGTACAAGCATCGGACCTTACCGAAGCTTGAATGTCAGTTTCGGTGTGGGCGACGAGGACCGGAATGTCATTGCGAACCGAAAAATTATCTCTCAATGCATCAATGAAAAAGATCTTGTCTTTTTAAACCAGGTTCATGGAAACCGAACCATTGTATTTGAAAAAAATCGGTGTTCTTATACGGTGTTTGATACGGCTTCCGTCTCTGACGGTGAATATTCGGAAAAATTGCCCAAACCCATCGACAATTTTCATCCAGAATTTGAACGAAGACTTGAAGGGGATGCAATGGTAACGAATATCCCCCAAAAATTTCTAGTCATTCAAGTGGCGGACTGTCAATCTGTTCTAATCTACGATCCGGTTCAGCAGGTGGTGGCCAATGTTCACTCCGGCTGGCGTGGGAGTATCAGCAATATTATCGGCCAAACATTACAGGTGATGGAAAAGAGTTTCGGATGCCGTGCCCATGATATTGTGGCAGGTGTTGGTCCGTCTCTCGGACCCTGTTGCGCGGAATTTGTCAATTACGAAAAAGAGATTCCAAAGATGTATTGGAAATATAGGGACAATAACAACCATTTCGATTTCTGGGCGATCAGTTGCGATCAATTCAGTGAAGCCGGGATCCCGACCGAAAATGTGGAGTTAAGCCGTTTGTGCACTAAGTGTGACTCAAAACGCTTTTTTTCCTATCGCAAAGAGGGGACGACCGGGAGATTTGCAGCATTAATCGGTCTTAAATAAAGACCTTTGAAACATTCCCCTTTTAGGCCGAATTCAGTGTCAGACGTTACATCCCCAATGGTGGGGCCCAAATTTTATTCCTTGAACCACTTGCATTTTATGAGATTGTCTGTCACAAAAGAAACCGATCGTTTTTTATCGTAGAATCTGTTTTTTATGAATCCTTAAACACGGGATTTATCGGCTTCTGGCAAGATTAAACGGTTTGAAAAAAGCGTTGTCTTTGGATCGGTTTAAGAAGAAAACATACCGACCCTTGAAATAGCCGGCATCTCAATAGGATAATATGCATCAAGAAGAAGCCAAGGTTCTTTGGAACCGTAAAGTGGGACCGGAATATTACCGAATCGGCCTAACCTGTGAGGGTGGATATTCAAACGCAAGGCCTGGCCAATTCATCATGCTACGCTTTCCAGGCCGAATTACCCCTTTTTTACGTCGACCGTTTTCCATTCATCAGCGCATTCTGGCCGATGGCCGCACAACCGGGATCGAACTCCTGTATAAGGTGGTGGGAGAGGGGACGAAGATGCTCTCTGAGATCCAGACAGATGACGTTGTAGATATTCTCGGTCCCCTGGGCAATGGTTTCTTCATTTCTAATGCACATAAAGATATTTATATTGTTGCGGGCGGGATCGGGGTTGCCCCGATGGTTTTTCTGGCTTCATACTTAGAGGAAAGGGGTATTAATCCGTCACGATGTACGGTATTTTTGGGTGGAAGATCAACGGAGGACCTGTTGTGCAGGGATGATTTTCTGCGCATCGGCATGAAACTGCATATCACCACAGATGATGGCAGTGCCGGGGACCAGTGTTTTGTAACGCATCCTCTGGAAGCTGAATTTGACAAGCGTCGGCCGGATATCGTTTATGCCTGCGGACCTATGGACATGTTAAAATGTGTGATTGGAATCGCTGAAAAGTATGCGGCGCCGTGTCAGGTTTCCATCGAAACAATGATGGCTTGCGGCATCGGCGCCTGCCTGGGGTGTGCAGTTGAAAGAAAAGGCGCATCAGACAAATACATGCATGCTTGTATGGATGGGCCGGTCTTTGATGCGGATATGATAAAAATTTAACGAAACCGGTATATGGTATTTCAAAAATCGATATTTTTGCATTGACTTGAGGGAATCCACATGTTAGAGGCACAACGGCTTTAGGTGTTCCATTTTGTGATGGAGCCATCCTTGTTTAACAAGGCGTTCTTTTTCATGAAGAAGAAAACCATACGTTCCATAAAGGAACTGGCATACTATAGCAGTATCGGCTTGTCGGTAGCGCTTTCCATATTTATCGGGCTTGGTATTGGGGTGTACCTCGACAGACGGGTATTTAACTCAACACCATGGTTTACACTTATTTTCCTTGGACTTGGGATCATCGCGGGATATAGAAATATCGGCATTGCAATAAAAAAAAGTAGAAAACTATAACAGGATGTAGCAAGCGTGGAAATTCAGCAGCGTCTTTTAAAATTCATTACCCGTGCAAACTGGATAATATTTTCTTTTGCAAGCATCATCGGGCTTATACTATTACCGCCTCATTTTACCCGAGGAATTATTTTTGGGGGCCTGATCGTCACCGTCAACTTCCATTTGCTGTACCGGACGCTTAAAAAAGCGTTTAGGCCCTCCCGCCTATCTTCTCACCGAGTTGTTTTAGCCAAATATTATGTTCGCTTCATTGTCAGCGGCTTAATTATATTTGTCCTCATATCAGGGCACTATGTTGATCCATTGGGTCTTTTTATCGGCCTTTCGGTTGTGGTTGGGAGTATTATGCTCGCGACCATGCGTGAATTAACCAAATATATTTTTAAGGAGGCGATATAAGGTGGAACATCCCTATCTTTTTTTTGTAAAGCTGTTTGAAATGGTCGGCCTTGGACACTTTGCCAATAGCTATCCATATATTATCTACAGTTGGGTGGTCATGATTCTGCTGGTTTTGATGGGAATCATCGGGACAAAGAGTATAAGTCTGGTTCCCTCAAAAATACAAAATGTTTTGGAGATCATTATATCAGGACTCGAAGAATTCACGATTGATATAACGGGTGAAGAGGGTCGATGGCTCTTTCCCATCCTCGCAACGGTTTTTATTTATATTTTTGCCTGTAATTTAATAGGACTTGTGCCCGGTTTTTTCCCTCCGACCGCCAATCTGAACACAACCCTTTCATGTGCACTTGTGATTGTTGTTTTTACCCACGTTATCGGTGTTAAATATCATGGTGTTAAATATATCAAACACTTTGTAGGGCCGGTATGGTGGATGATCCCTCTGATATTCCCCATTGAAATTATCGGCCATTTGGCACGCGTCCTGTCACTTACTTTCCGTCTTTTCGGAAACATGATGGGCCATGAACTCGTGCTGGGTATACTTTTCGCTCTGGCCGGACTCTTTTTTGCGCCGCTGCCGCTAATGGCGCTTGGAATTTTTGTTGCCCTGGTCCAGGCTTTTGTGTTCTATTTGCTTTCGGTCATGTATTTTACCGGTGCCTTAGAGCATGCCCACTAATTGAGAAGGTCAACGTAAAAAGAAATATAAAAGAAATAAAATTTTGCTTTTTGTTTTTTAATGGGAAAATGGAAGAAGCGAAAAAAACCTAATAAAAGGAGGTAGAGTAGATTATGGAAGCAGGAGCATTACAATTTTTTATCGCTTGCGTAACAGCAGCTGGTTTTGGAGTCGGAATTGCAGCCTTTGGTTGCGGCATCGGACAGGGTCTTGGTATAAAGGGCGCCGTTGAAGGCATTGCCAGGAATCCTGAATCATCGGGTAAGGTAACGGTTACCATGCTGATCGGTCTCGCCATGGTTGAATCGCTGTGTATTTATGCACTGGTTGTTGCGCTGATTCTTATCTACGCTCATCCCCAGGCAGGTGCGATTGCCGCATTGTTTGGCGCTGGTCATTAAGAACCAGACACATTTATTGTAAAACAGGGTTGTGTCATTTAAGACGCAGCCCTGTTTTCTTTAATCTAAAAA
>Ga0316194_10003995_pt1 | contig 10241 bp, 9 predicted proteins | sample CroRivsedime1_MG_FD_204936 | JGI IMG/M metagenome (GOLD analysis project Ga0316194, IMG submission 204936) | Coastal sediment microbial communities from Maine, United States - Cross River sediment 1 | ecosystem: Environmental > Aquatic > Marine > Coastal > Sediment | place: USA: Maine... | reverse complement strand
CCGACCGCAGGTTAAGGCGCGCAGTCTGCTGTGTTGTTGGGCCGTGCGGGAACTGGGCGAGAGCATGACGGCCATGGCCGGGCGGCTTGGCATCTCCACGCCGGCGGTAAGCAAGGCTGTGGCCCGGGGGGCTGTCATTGCCGAGCGAAACGGATATAAAATCGCACCAAGTTAATAAAGCAAGGGCGTCCCGTTATACTCATGACAAGGTCTATTGCGTCTACATCGCGCCGAATGAGAGGACCGGAGGACCGTGCGGAAACCTGCTCAAAGGGACGGGTTTCCGGCCAATCACATCTCTGAAATTAAATATGTTTTTCAACTTTTACAGGCACAACTTTGAGTGCCGGCATTCTGGCCTTGGGGTCGATGGGGACCGCACTCATTAACGAGTTAAAATTGGGTTCGCTGAAGTGGATCGGCGCGAAAAGATACCCACGTTGCATGCTGGCCTCGATTTTCAGCGGCAATTGAACCGATCCGTGGGGACTGGTTATGCGCACTTTGTCATTTTCACCAAGGCCGTCAGCTTCTGCGTCCTCCGGATTCATATTCAGATACGATTCCGGCTTGAGTTTTAAGAGTTTGGTACTGCGGCGTGACATTTCACCGGTATTGAAATGCTCCAGCAGGCGCCCGGTGATCAACACATAGGGATACTCCTCCGTGGGTTCCATCAGGGTGTCGGGCAATTCAACCGGCATAAAGCGGGCCCGACGATCGCGAAAGCCGAATCCGTCCTCGTACAAGCGGGGAGTCCCCGGGTGGGATTCATCATAACAGGGCCAAAAAATTCCCGGCGACGCTTTCAGTCGATCGTGACTGATTCCGCTGAAAACAGGGGCTGCTTCGCGGATTTCTTTCCAGATATCTTCGGTAGACGTATATGGCCAGCTCGCTCCCATGGCATTGGCGATTTCCTGAAGTATCCACCAGTCCGGCTTGGCTTCCCCCGGAGGCTTCAGGCCGGCTGCCGAGTACTGAACCCGTCGGGCTGCGTTGGTAAAGGTGCCGTCTTTTTCTCCTACTGCGGCGGCCGGCAGGACAATATGCGCGTACTTGGCTGTCTCATTGGCGAAGATGTCCTGTACAATGAGCAAATCGAGTTTCTGCAGCATCCACTTCACAAAATTTGATTGGGGCTCGGAAACAACCGGGTTTTCGCCGATAACATATAAGGCCCTGATTTTACCTGAGGCAATGTGATGGATCATTTCAGGCGCTGCCAGACCCGGCCCGCAAGGGACATCCGCTCCCCAGATGGCACCGACATGAACCCGGGCGGCTTCGTCGTCAACCTCCATATGACCGGGCAGCAGATTCGGCAACGCGCCCATATCACCGGCGCCCTGCACGTTATTTTGACCTCGAAGTGGTGAGAGACCGCACCCGGGTTTTCCGATGTTACCGGTCAACAAGGCGAGGTTCACCAGGGCGATGACGTTGTCGGTTCCATGCGCATGCTGGGTTAACCCCATGCCCCAGATGAAGATGGTCTTTTTGTCGTGAATCAGTTCGGCGGCTTTTTCCAGTTCTTCGCGCGTCACCCCGGCGCGCTGGCAGGCCGCATCGACATCGAGGTTCTCGATCGTCTGGCACAACGCCCTATATCCAATGGTCTGTTTTTCGCAGAACTCCCGATCATGCCAGCCTTTGTCGATGATGATTTTACTCAATGCCTTTATCCAGAAAATGTCCGTACCGGGTTTGACTTTCAGGTGGACGGCCGCATTTTTGACGAGGTCCGTTTCACGCGGATCGGCCAGGATCAGGTTGAGTCCGCCTTTTTTGGCGCGTTTTTTGACCTGCATCCAGATGACCGGATGGGTAAAGGTCGTATGCGCCCCCACAAGAAAAACCGTTTCTGTGACTTCATAGTCCTCCAGAAAGGTGCTGACCGCACCATATCCCAGTTGCTGTCTCAGAGCCACTTCAGATGGGCCGTGGCACAGTCGGGCGCAATTGTCGACGTGGTTGTTGCCGATTACGGTGCGCTGAAACTTTTGCGAAAGATAGGCCTCTTCGTTGAGGATTTTGCCGCTGCAGAGCATCCCGATACTTTCGGGGCCGTGCTTTCGGGAGATCTGCTTCAGGCGCCGAGAGGCAAATTGGATGGCTTCATTCCAGGAAACAAGTTCCAGTTGGATTGCTTTGCGGATATAGGGCTGGGTCAGACGCTCCGGGTGATTTAAAAGCTCGTGAACCGTGAACCCCTTGACGCAAGCGTATTTTGCGTTCAACTCGGGATTTCGCCCCGCTGCGCCGCTTTTCACCGGCCGGCCGTTTTCGTCCAGCGACAGCTCTAAGTTGCAGCCGACACCGCAATATGGGCAAATGATGGGGATTTGTCTTTGCAAGGTTAAATTAAGCCCTGTTAAAATGCGAATATCGTATGTTGGGAATAATTCGTTTCATAACATTGCCTGATTTTTTAATACTTAAAAATGAAAGGATATTCAATCTTATTTCACAAATACCACTTTATTATTCAGACTTACCCAATTATATGTGACGAATGACCTTGGGACCATAGCATTACCGAATCTTCCTGAATGAGGTGATGGCTCAGCCGGGCCGGCCCATGAAACCGGCGATCATTTCAGACAGTTGCTCGGCGAATTTGAGATCCAACGGTGCATGATTGTTCAGCAACCGGTACCACATCGGTCCGTATATCAGGTCAATGGTTAATTCGATACGTATCGTATTATTTCTTGTCAATCAATTTTTGATATTCTTATCCAATAAACAAAAGCCGGAGAAACCACAATGAAACTCCAAAATCAGAAGGTTATCATCATGGGGGGTACCTCAGGAATGGGTTTGGCTACTGCCAAGGCAGCGACGACAGCCGGTGCTACCGTTTTAATTACCGGCCGTGATCAGAACAAGCTCGCCAAGGCCCTGGCCGAACTTCCGCAGAGCGCGAGCGGCGAGGTGGTGGATGCAACGGTGGAGAAGGAGGTGAGAGACTTTTTTAGGCGTAGCGACCCTTTTGATCACTTAGTGCTTGCGGTGAGCGGCAGGGAAGGAAGTGGACCATTTGAAAGCCTTGGCGTCGATACACTCAAGCGAGCATTCGATGGCAAATTCTGGGCCCAGTTCATGGCTGCTCAAATGGGCCTGACAAAACTCCGTGAAAATGGGTCGATCGTCTTCATTACGGCAGCCTCGGCACGCACCTCGATTCCAGGCACCGCCGGCCTGGCGGCCATCAACGGGGCTTTAGAGGCTATGATCCCCACGCTGGCCCTCGAGCTCAAGCCAATCCGTGTGAATGCCGTATCCCCCGGTGTGGTCAAGACCCCGTGGTGGGACACCTTGCCATCCGAACAAAGAGAAGCCGTCTTCAAACAAACCGCCCAAACTCTGCCCGTCGGCCGTATCGGCACCCCCGAAGATGTGGCCGAGGTCATTATGCTTTTACTCGGAAACGGCTTTATGACCAGTACGGTGATCGAGTGCGACGGCGGCATACGCATCAAATAGGAAGAAGATATTTTCAAAAACCGCGCAGACCTCAATTATCCGATCTGTCAAAAACAAAAACAGGAAGGCAACGAACCATGAAAGTCGTGGCTTTTAACGGCAGTGCCCGCAAGAAAGGCAATACGCGCATTCTGATAGACATTGTCTTGGATGTCTTGAAAAAAGAAGACATCGAGACCGAGGTGGTGAATTTGGCCGGAAAGAAAATAAGAGGGTGCACGGCCTGTATGCAATGTTTCGAAAAGCGGGATCAAACCTGCTCAGGAGTCGATGATTTCATCAACGACTGTATTGCGAAAATGATCCGGGCCGACGGCATGATCCTGGCGTCGCCGACGTACTTTGCCAATGTCTCGACGGAGATGAAGGCGTTGGTCGATCGGGCCGGAATGGTGGCCTTTGCCAATCCGGGTTTGATGCGCTACAAAGCGGGCGCGGCCATCACCGTTGCCCAGCGTACCGGCGCTTCCCAGGCCTTAATGGCGCTGAACACCTTTTTTACTTGTTTTGAAATGTTCATCGTCGGGTCGAATTACCCCAACATGGCGCTTGGCCTTGATAAAGGGGATGTCGAGAAAGACGCCCAAGGACTGGAAACCATGAAAGTCCTGGGAAGAAACATGGCTTTCCTGCTCAAAAAAATAACTGGGTGATACCCGATTCACCTTGGGCTCATCGAGATTATCCGACATATTTATCCAAGCCCATGTGGTGATGAAACTTCAGAAAGGCCGTTCGGCCGTATTCATGCAGAAGCGACAGATAGCTGAACCCTTCCATCGGCAGGCTAAACCGTTCGAGACCGGGTTCCGTGCAGCTGCGGCACTCATCGAAGTGACCGACGTTCTTGCGTATCCGGTTGGCCCCATCCGAAAAGAAGATATCCGACAGTGATTGGCGCCGGATGTTGCCGACGGATCGATCAATCAATGGGCACAAGTATACATCGCCGTTGCTGCGAACGAAGACGTAATTATACCCGCAGGTACACGGTTTACGCATGACACCGGTTTGAAAATATTCTACCAGGCGACGGCCGTGGTAACTCCAGTCGGAGCGCTCGCCCCGGTAAAAGCGGATCATCTTGGCCATGTCTTCGGAACTGAAGGCCATGTCGCCGCCCAGATCGGGATTAAGATATCTACCCCTCGTGATGATGCAGGGTGAAATAATCGTAAACAGACGATTCGCTTCGGCATAATCGGCGATTCCATCGAGTTCGTCGATGTTGATCGGCAAAATGGTGGTCTTCAATCCAATGATCAGGTTGGGATAGCGTCGGCGAAGCTCGATCAGGCCCCGGATGGTTTCGTTTAACTTCGGCCAGGCATCCTTCACCCGGCGGATTTTTTCGTGAAGCGGACCCGCCGCGTCCATTGCGCAAACCATCACCAGCTCGATGTTTTCTCGGTGCAGCCGGCGGGCAATATCCTCAACGGTCGTAACGACCCGCCGGGTCAAGAAACCGTTGGTGGTCACGGCCACAGCCCGCAATCTCTTCAGGTTGGTGTTCTTGAGGGCACAGATACCGTCGAAGAGATCGCTCAGGTCGTCTCGAAGAAAGGGTTCGCCGCCGGTGACATCCAGCTCTCGCAGGTCGTTCAACACCGGCGAGGAGAGTAATGTCAACCAATCCGCGATGGGTAGGTTCGGCACCCGGGCAGGGATCTTCCATATGTTGCACATGATACAGCGGGCAATGCAGTCGTGCGTGATCTCGAAGCTGACCGCGACCGGTTTTCCAGGTTTTCCGGTGAGACATCGATAGCGATGGCGCAGGCCGTTTCGGCATAGCTGCGTTATCAATTTCAACAGTTCGGGATTCATTTGAATTCAATCCGGCATGAGATCGCCAGATTCTATTGACCGCTCTGTTTCCAGCAGTACGCTGCTTTTCTCAGCGCGCAACGATCTTCAGGCGCCATCAGAACGCCGCTGTGGGCGAGGGCGCGTCCCATACATCCACCCCCGCAGTGATGCCTCCCCGGACATCCTTCACAGGTTTCAAGCTGCACCATTCGCCGGCGGCTGATCTGTGGAAGCTCGGCCCAAATCGGCAGGCCTTCTGAAATGATATCTTCGAAAGAGCGGTGAAAAACATCCGCGACGGCGTATTTTTCTGAAAGGAGCATGACGCATGGATAGAGTCGACCGGCGGCCGATATAAACGGGTTCTCTATGCAGCCGCAGATTCTATCGGCCGGTTCCGATCGGCCCTTGTACCATTCGATGACCGATACACTGGCCATGCGATCATACCGATCCCTGAAGGCCCGATCTTTATGATAGAGATCGAGAAGTTCACATGCCTGTGCGGTCGACGGCGCCGTCAGCCGCAGCGATGCCGCTGCGCGTCCGCCTCGAACCAGGGTTCCGCTGACAAATCGTGAAATTCCGATGCCGTCCAAAAGCGCCAGCAACCGGGGAATTTCATGAAAATTGTGGCTCATCTCCGTAAAAGCCACCTGCGTCTGCTTCCCGAGACCCTGACGGATCGCCAACCGAATTCCCCGGAAGGTGGCTTCGAAACTTCCCGGGCCGCGCACCGCATCATGGGTAAGGACCGTGGCGCCTTCGATGCTGACCTGCATCCGGAACCGCTCCGGGGGCAGTTTTGTCAGATGCCGAATCGTTGCCTCGTCCAGCAGGACGCCGTTGGTCTGCAATGTGATTTTCTCGAGTTCGGATCGGCGACAGGCATAATCAACTATCCTCATCCATTCCGGGTGGGCAAGCGGCTCGCCGCCGGCGATATTGATCTTATTGACGCCGGAGCTGATAAAATCCCGGATGAGTCTAATGAGGGTCTCCGAAGGCACTGCCGAGTCGGTTCGCGGTGGTCCGCAGTCGAGCAGGCAGTGGTGGCACTGCAGATTACAGCCGCTCGTGATCATGAGCGTCAGCGATCGGGGTGGTTGTAATCCATGGCGTCGAAATCGATTGGGCAACAAGTAAATCCTTGCGGTTATTTCCTCGACGGCTCGCTGATCATCTCCCATAGGGTGATCTCCAGCGGTTCTGCCAGAATCTCACCGGCCTTGGTTTTAAACGCTTCCAAATAGGGCATCGCCAGGTGTTCGTCCAGAGCCTTTTTGCTGACCCAGTTTTCGTAAAGCATCAAGAGCGCCGGGTCCTCGGATGATTGATGAAGGTCGTAATTGATGCACCCGGCTTCCGCACGGGTCGGTGATACCAAGTTCATCACTTCTTTCTTCACCGTCTCTTCCAATCCTGGTTTGGCCTTGATCCGTGCGATCACGGTGACTTTGCCATCCGCCATGAGTATCCTCCTTTGGTAGATAGTAGTTTATCCCTCGGCGCTCGTTGGATCGATCATGCGCCTGACTTTCGAGATTTTGTTTGCCGGAAACCCGCCTTGCTGCGCGTGCTTTTCGATCAATTCCTTGCTGGGGGCAATATAAACACAATAGATTTTATCATCGGTGACAAAGCTCTCCACCCATTGAATCTGGGGTCCCAATTCACCCAGTACCTGGCATGATTTTTGTGAAATGCCCTGAATCTGATCGTCTCCAAGGTCCCCGGCGCCCGGCAATTCGCGTTCGATTATGTACTTTGGCATGTGATGTCTCCTTCAAAAAAGGTTTTAAGAATAATTATGAGGACAATATAGTCGAGTATCATTTAAAAACATGGCTGTCTACCTGAAGTATTTATCCAGGCAATCTTCGTGAAATGACCACCGGTATGCTATTTTTTGTAAAAATCGGGTCATATTTAAAACCTGTTCCGGTTTTAAAAAACAGATCTTCCGCCCAGTCTCGGTTCGTGTAACGGTCTTGGGTAGTGATGCATTATCTGGTGTCAAATCCGCTTATGAATGATCCGCGGCAGCACCGGGTGGAAGTTGACGCGATGAATGCACTCCCACCACACACCGGATTGATAGGATAACTGTTCCAAAGTAAAAAAGAGCAAAAACGAAAACGGATTAAGGCGCGGTTTCTTGACCATATATTCTACACTGCCGGCTGTCAGATGCATCCCGAAAATGACGGCGGCGGTCAAAGGAGACAAGAGCAAGACCACCGGCACGACGACCAGGTAATAACGGGAGATAAAGCTGCAACAATGATAGACGAAGGATAGATAGCCGCGGATGATGGCGGTGAAAATCTGACATCGTTTGATCGGGATCTGCCGGGTTTTCAGTTTGCGGTGTTTTTTCAGTCCGTCCACCAGGAGCAACCCAGCGCTCAGGAAAAGAGGCAGGGCAGTTTTCAGGGCCATCGACAGGACGACGGTCAGCCAGAAAAGGGATTCGGACCAGGGCAGATACAGGGTTTTCACCCGGTCGGTGTGCAACTGCTGGAGCATGGGTTCGGAGGTCCCATAATCGAAGCGTCTGGAACAAAAGGCGGCCAGGCGGTTCCGATGCTTGTGGGACACCCTTCCCATGGGTCGATATTCCAATACATGTCCCGCGTCTTGCAACCGCCAGCAGAAATCGACATCTTCGCCCACATGCAGGGTTTCCCGGAATCCGTCCAGGCTCAAAAAAGCTTCTCTTCTCACCAGGAAATTACAGGTGGGCACATAAAAGAAACGTTCGGCCTGTTCGGATCGCTTAAACCAGGCCCCTATTTTAAGGGATGACTTGACCTTTTCATACCGGTCCAACCCTTTTTCTTCGAAGGCGGCATCGACCCAGCCGCCCAATGCGCCGAGTGACGTGTCTCGAAACGCGGGCACCAATTCCTTGAGCCAGGTGGGATCGGCCAGGCAATCCGAATCGATGAATGCCAGGATGTCGCCCCGGGCAGTTTCGGCGGCCCGGTTGCGGCAAAAAGATGCCTGACGGTGCTGCTGCATCCGCAGCAGGCGCACCCCGGGGAATCGGTTCACCGCCTCGGGAGTGGCATCTTCGGAGGCATCGTCCACCACGATGATCTCCAGTTTTTCGGCCGGATAATCGAGGCGGTTCAACGAGCTAAGGCAGGCGGTGATCTCAGCCGGCCGGTTTCTGACCGGTATGATGACGGACAGCGCCGGATAGTCGGCTTCATCGAGAAGGGGAAAGCCTTCCTGGGCGACATACCCCTTTTGAATCAGGGTGTTCAGGAAGAGCTCGATTTGTTCGGGAGGAACATGGGGAACCGCTTCGGCGATTTGTTCCAGCGGCACCCACTCATCGTGACCCAGGCAGACCAGCACCGGATGCCAGAAAGCATGAATAAACACCGCCCGCAGCGGGAAGAGCAGCACCAGCGCCGCCTTCCCGTCCGGCAGGCAGTGGTATCGGGCTGAAGGTCTCAGCCGAAAGGTCAATGGGCGATTATGGGTCTGCATCTGCACTGGTCGGTTCGAGAAAACCATTGGCTTTCAGAAAAGCGATAATGCCATCGACCTGAGATTCAGGACTCCCGGTCAGCATCTCGCCTTTTTTCTCCACTTTGCTGCCGGAGAGAAGCTGCATGATGCGTTCATAAGCCTGCAGACGGCTGTCCGGCGCAGGGACGATCTTCGGGCGCGGGCGCGGCTGAAACCGGTGGGTGCAGACGATCTTTGGGGCATCGACGTCGGCGCCGTAATCCAAATGCCGGGGGGCATAGGCCTCGGCCCATTGTCGCTTGGCAAATTTCGGGAGCCGGAGATCCCGTCCAAGATCCACGCTGAAAACGGCCGGAATTCTGCATTCGATGATTTCCCGAACCCCGCGGCCGGCGCTGCGCTGCACCTGAAGGGTGCTGCCGGATTTATCCATGGAAAGATCTGTGATGGTAAGATCTGTGATGGCCGATACAAAGGGCAGGTCGAGGCGATGTGCCACAAGCGCTCCTACTTGACCACTGCCTTTATCGAGAGACGCTTTACCGCAGAGCACCAGATCCCCTCTGAGGTCTTTCACGGCTCGGGCCATGAGATCCGATTTGACCCACGGATCGGGCTGATCGAGGGGGTCTTCCGAATAAGGCGGGTGCCCGTTGACGTTGATCTGGTAAAGGTCGTCGGCGCCGGTGGCCATGCACCGTCGCATCTCGTCTTCGGCAATCATCGGCCCCAGGGTGAGCAACACGACGGTGATGTTCTCGTAGTCGTCTTTCAGGCGCAGGGCCAGCTCAAGGGCTGCTTCATCGTGAGGGTTGACGCGGTAGACACCGTCTTCGGGGCTGATATAATGCGACTCAGGCGATGTTCCCGTTCTCGAATAGGTGTGTCGAATTTGCTTGGCGCAGACGATGATTTTCATTTCATCCTCGTTTGGTGATAGAATTATTAACGGCTAACCCAAGGAGTCGGCGACGATGTCGATAATGTCGGCCACTTTCGGCGTTTTTTCCAGTTCGAGGGATTTCACGCCGTCGTCCAGCATGACCAGACAATAGGGACAGGCAGTGCCGATCAAATCGACGTCAGTATTCGCCATCTCCTCGGCCCGGACCGCATTGATGTTTTGACCGATGTTCTCGTGCAGCCACATCCGTCCGCCGCCGCCGCCGCAGCAGAAGCCGCTGTCTCGGTTCCGCACCGTTTCTTTGAGTCGGGTGCCCGGCACGGCCCGGCAGATATCCCGAGGCGGCTGATACACCTGGTTATATCGACCCAGATAACAGGCATCGTGTATAGTCATTTTATCCGCCACGGGATACTTCAGGGCGATGCGTTTGTCGCGGATCAGGGTCATGACCAGTTCCGTAGCATGAATCACTTCCAGTTTGCATCCCAGTTCCGGATATTCATTTTTCAGTGTATTCAGGCAGTGAGGGCACAGCGTGACAATTTTTTTCACC
>Ga0316194_10003990_pt1 | contig 10253 bp, 7 predicted proteins | sample CroRivsedime1_MG_FD_204936 | JGI IMG/M metagenome (GOLD analysis project Ga0316194, IMG submission 204936) | Coastal sediment microbial communities from Maine, United States - Cross River sediment 1 | ecosystem: Environmental > Aquatic > Marine > Coastal > Sediment | place: USA: Maine... | reverse complement strand
AAGACGTGGCCGATGTAATCCGTGGAGGAGAAACTGACGGACAAGAAATCGGTCACCGCGTCGGCCCCGATGGCTTCGTTCTCGATCAGCGCCTTGGCGAATTCGAGGGTCAGCTCGTCGCCCGCCGGGCTCAGGGTGAGAAAGGTGCTGAATCCCTTTCCGTCTGCCGGTCCGTAAGGGTGTGGAAAGACCCGGCCGAAGGGAGGCATGTCCAACTCCCAGGCCTGGTCGTCGCGGTCGCCGAACAGATAGCCCGAACGGTCCTGGAGCAGTTCCCAGGAAGTGTCGGCAAAGCGCAGGGTCGGGTCAGTATTGTTAAAGGCGGTGACCCACTCGGGATATTCCTCGTAGTAGAAGCGGCTGGTCACGAATTCGCGGGCGCTCTTCGAGAACCAGAAGGCCTTTCCGGCGTGGCCCGCAAACGAGACCGCGCCGCGATCTTTGACCGAGATGCCGAAGACCTTGGCCTTTCCGGCGGTGTGGATCGCGAGCTCGTCGCCAAAGGTCGATGTGAGCATCACCGCGGGCGATCGACCGTCGGTGCCGGCCACCTTCTGGGTGGGGTCAATCTCCGTCTTCTTGTCGACGTCCGCGCCCTGGGTCAGCAGTCCGTAGCGGTCGTCTTCGATGTTATAGGTCAGCGAGCCGGTTCCGCGGTCGAGCCAGACGTTGCCGATCATCCCGTGGGCCGAGGGGTGGGCGCCGGTCGCAAGGGTGGCGTGGCCGACGATGGTCTCGGTGTTGGCGTGCGCGTGGTGGGCGTTGCCGTAGACGATTCCCTCTTGGAGAAAATAGCGGAACCCGCCTTCGCCCATGCGATCGAGAAACCGTGCCGGCAAGTCGCCGCGCAACTGGTCGACCGTGATCTCGAGAATCAACCGCGGCTTTTCCTCTTGCGCGAAGATCGGCAGGCTGAAACTGGCAAAGGCCAGGATGAGGATCGTCTGGATTGATACGTGCTTCATGGTGGGCACTTCTTTGCTCCGTCTGTTCATGTTCTTCTCTCTTCGTGAGCCTCGGCGGTCACCATGGGAGCGCGACCACCGGCGAGATGCCGATTCTGATCTGGTTGTTCGGCCCGAAGGTGTCCGGTGCGACGACATAGTGCCAGTACTGGAGGTTGAACTTCCACGGCCGGCCGCCGAGGATCGACGTCTTGGCGAAGCCGAAAGCGATCGGAAAGGTCCACGCGTTGCCGCTCGAGGCGTTGTGGTTGTACGAGTACACCGGCGAGCCGTTGATCTGCCACCCGTTCTTCAGGTTGATGGTGTAGAAGTACTGGCCGCCGGTGATGCTGGTGCCGTCGCCGCCGGCAACATCCCACTGGTGGGTCACCAGCAGGCCGAGGACGCCCCACTTCGCGACCTTGGCTACCAGCACTTCCGGACCCAGCAGCCACTGGTCGAGGCCGAGGGCATCGTCGGTGGCGGTGGGCAGGGTCCCCACCAGGCCGCCACCGACCACATAGCCGCCGGACAGGGTCCGGGCGATGGATGCGTCGAAGCCGATATCGCCGAGGTTGAGACCCACCGACTCGAACCCGTCCGCGGTCGGCACGTCCTGGCTGAAGATGATCGGGATCAGCGGCCGCACAAACAGGTTGGTGGTATCGGACAGCGGGTAGGGCAGCGACGGCTGGAAGGTCGCCCGGAACGCGCGCTGCGACCCGGCGTCCGGGAGGTCGCCGTCATAGGCGATGAGGTCGATGAGGGTGCTCATCGTCCCCATGGTCGTGTTGGGGTTGGAAAGCGCCGCGGCGACCTCCGACGCGGACGGCGCACCGAGACCGCCCTCCCCTCCCGGCCCGTTGTCCGCGGTGATCACCTCCGGGTCCGTTTGGGTGACGCGAAAGATCCGGATTTCCCCGGTTTCGACGTGCAGAGCGCGAAACTGGCCCGGCACATCGAGGTTTCGTTCGAAGGTGAAACAGTTGGTCTCGGTGAGCGAGGAGTAGCACACCCGGTCGTCGCCGACGACCTCCCAGGTGCGCGCATAGGTCTCGCCCCAGGCAGTGATCGTCGCGGTGCCGTCCGCACGGTACTGACCCACAGCGACTTCACCGGGCTTCAACTCGATCTCCGCCGTCGCTCCGGCAACGAGATCGCGCAGCGCGTCGGCGCCGTCGAGCGGCGCCCACTCTTCGGCATGAAGACAAACGCCTGCCGAGGAGATCAACAGTACGAAGGCGACCACCGCGGCCTCCCAGGTCTGGGTTTTCGTTTTCATGACGCCCCGCGCTGCGCTTCGCTCAGTCATTGACACCCTCCTGGTTCGCCGGCTCCTCAAGGTTGACGTACCGGATGTCGATTTTGTTGATCTTCCCGTTGAATCTGAACGGCGCGCGATCGTAATAATCCAGAGCGACCGGTGAACCCAGATCCGCGCCCACATCAAAGGTTTCAGAGGCGGTATGGATAGACGGCACCGAACGCTCAATGCGTCCCTGCCCCACCTGTTTGCCGTTGACGGTCAGGGTCACGGTCGCCGGGGCCATGCGTTCGCTGGAATCATATTTGGTTTCCACTTCGATTTTCACTTTACCGGTGGGGATGGCGGATTCAGAAGCAACCTTGTAGCGATTCATGGTCATGGCGTTGTACTCGACCTTCAAGAATCCCTGGTCCAGGTAAACGGTGAAGCCTGAGGAAATGCCTCCGACGGCAAACAGCACCCCTTCGGCATCCTTGCCGATTTCCGCATCAATCACGGCCAGGGTGGAGCGCCCGCTCACAAACTTGGGTGCCATGGATTCCGGAATCCGGTCTTGCCCCTCGTAAAACGACCATTCGGTCAGCGGCGATGATGGCATTTCACTCGGGCTGAAAAAGACCGTGTATTGAGCAGCCCCAATGGGATACACGTGGTTATCCGTCGCTTCCCTATCGAACAACGCCTTCAGCTCGGCCAGTTTCTCAGGGTTCTCCTGAGCCAGGTCCTTTGACTGCGAATAGTCTTCGGTCAGGTTGTAGAGTTCCCAAACATCCTTCTCCGGCTCCCAGTTCAGCAAGCCGGAAACATCCCTACTCCATGGGGCTTTGGGGCCGAAGGTCCCGGCGAACCAGCCTTCGTGGTAGACACCCCGGCTGCCAAAGATCTCAAAGTACTGGGTTTTCTTGGTGGTCTCCGCCTCCGGCTGGTCGAAGGTGTAGGTCATGGACGTTCCGTCCAGCGGCAATTGCTCGACACCATTCACCACCTTGGGCGGGGATATACCCAGAACGTCGTAGATCGTGGCGGCGATATCATTGACGTGATGGAACTGCGAGCGGACTTTGCCGTCGTGTTTGATCATTTTCGGCCATGAAATGACCAGCGGCGTCCGGGTCCCGCCCAGGTGAGCGGCGACCAGTTTGGTGCCCTGGAACGGCGCCACTCCGGAGTATGTCCAGCCGTGATGATACATCGTGTCGAGCGTCGGTCCGCCCAGCGCGTCCATTCCGCCGTAAACCTCGTTGAGGATTTCCAGCTGTTGTTCGACGGTTGAGGGCATCGAATTCTGGGCAAGCAATTCACTGATGGTCCCGTCCATGCCTTCAGCCGAAGCCCCGTTGTCGGAAAGGATGTAAAAAATCAGCGTGTTGTCCAGCAGGCCCTGTCGTTCGAGTTCGTCAACGACCTTGCCGTACTGCACGTCGGTGTGCTCCAGGAACCCGGCGTAGATTTCCATCAAACGAATCTGGAACTCCTGCTGTGATTCTGGAACGTCTGACCATTCCTGCATGCCTTTCGCCAAGGGATTGAGAACGGCATCCTCGGGAATCCACCCCATCTCTTTTTGCTGTTCAAAGGTCATTTCGCGCAGGGCATCCCAACCTTCGTCAAATTTCCCGTCATATTTGTCCGCCCACTCTTTGAAGATGTGGTGAGGGCCATGCACAGCACCGGGAGCGAAATACATGAAGAACGGTTTGCCGGGGTCGAGGGTATCGCTGGTGCGCATCCACTCGATGGCTTTCTCCGCCATATCCTCTGTCAGGTGATACTCGGGGTCGTGGGGCGCTTGCACGGGATTGGTGTTTTCAAACAGCGCGGGCTCGTACTGGGATGTCTCTCCCGCCAGAAACCCATAAAAATAGTCGAATCCCAGTCCTGTTGGAAAACGGTCGAATGGCCCCAGCACGGTGATGTCGGTCACCGGCGTGTTGTGCCATTTGCCGAAGGCGGCGGTGTTGTAGCCGTAATATGAAAGCACCTGGGCAAAGGTGGCGGTTGACTTTGGGATCTTGCCGACATAGCCGTCCCAATCCGATGCCAGCTCGGCAATCTGGCCGGCGCCCACGCGGTGATGGTTCCTTCCGGTCAGCAACGCGGCCCTGGTGGGCGAACACATCGCCGTGGTGTGAAACGCGTTGTAACTGATGCCTGACGCGGCCAGTCGATCCAGCGTCGGCGTGTAAATCGGTCCACCAAAGGTGCTCGGATTGGCAAAACCCGCATCGTCGGTCATGAAGATGACGATGTTGGGGGCATCCTTGGGCAAATGGCTTTCCGCCGTGCGCCACTGGTGCTTCGAGTCCTTCAGGGTTTTGCCGGCCACACTGGCTGATGGCGGCTCGGGGAAGGGCAGGATCTCCTGGGCGACGGCTGTCCCAGCTCCGGCGAGCAACAGCAGTGCTGTGGTGATCGCAGCGGAAATCTTTCTCGTCATCGTGATTTTCCTTTTGTTACGTCCTTGGATGACACCGAGCACAGGCCTCGCGCCAGGCTGAACACTACGAGAGCCGCCAGGAGGGCGATCCCGGCCGCTCTCCCTCGGAGGAGGAAGACGATGGCGCCGATCGCCGCCACCGCTGCGCCCTGCAGGACTGCGCCCAGCGTCCACGTCCATTTGCGAATCGGCTGCCGACGGATTCAGGTGGCGATGGGGAGTTGCGGGATCAACGAGCCCGACTCGCGCAACGGAACCAACAGCGCGAGTACGAAGGGCGGTGCCTCCACGAAGCTGGCCGGCACGTAGCGGCACGCATCCTCCGAGATGTCCGTACAGACTCCAGCGTCTTCCTCGCTGGCCAGGAGGTCGTAGAGACTATCAGTCACCTTTGGCACGGCAGTCCCAGCCCTCTGCCGTTGGGGACTCCGGTCTGACCAGGCTGGGAAGCTAGTCCCTACCAGTCCTGGGTCCCGGGCGGGCCCTTGAACGGACCGACGATCTCGTCGGTGATCCATCCACCGTAGAAATCGCCTTCCTGCGCCCGGACTCGCTCACCGTCGACGAAGCACCCGTCCATCGCCGCCGGATAGAACGCTACGTGGTCCTTGATCGACTCGAAGTCAGAGACGGGGTCAGGGTAAGACCACGCCGCGGCATGCGCAACCCGTTCGCCGACCCGGACATCATGATATCGCGCGCGACCTTTGAACTCGCACCAGCTCGTGCGGCGGCTTCGAATCAGTGTTCCGGGAAGAACGTCTTCCGGCGGGATGTAGTAGACCGGAGGGTGACTCATCTCCAGAACCCGCCTGGCGTTGCGGGTCGTGGCGATCTTCTCCCCGGCGAAATGAACCTCAACGAGCCGGCCACTCGGGTCGACCCTCGGAGGACGTGGATAGTCCCAGACCGATTCCTGCCCGGGGCCGGGTTTGATGTACCGGACCATGCCTGTCATTCTAAGCTCCGGACTCACGACCTGCTACGATGAACAACGCGTGCCGACGAGAATCCTACTGCTCACTCATTGCGCGGCCACGTTGTTCATGACCGGCGTGATCTGGTACGTCCAGGTCGTTCACTATCCGCTGATGAGTCGCGTCGACCGGACCGGTTTCGCGGCGTTCGAGGCCGCCCACCGTCGGCTCACCAGCTTCGTCGTGGTCCCGGCGATGCTCGTCGAGCTTGCCGCCGCACTTGCGCTCATCGCGCTTCGGCCCGCGACTCTCCCTTCCTCGGTTGCCTGGGCGGGGATCGTGCTGCTCGGTCTGATCTGGTTCTCGACCTTCACCCTCCAGGTCCCGTGTCACAACATCCTCCTGCGAGGATACAGGGCGGACGTTCACGCCCGACTGGTGCGCACCAACTGGATCCGCACGGTGGGCTGGACCACCCGGGCGGCCGTCGCCCTCTGGATGATCGCCGACATCTGAAGTTGACCGCACCAGGATCTCCGGCTTCGAGCAGGACCCTCAAACGGTCTCTGGATCCGTTGTCCAAGCGGCTCGAAAAGCGAACTGTTCTCACTTCACAGCTGGGTCCATGACGGGACAACTTACGAGACGGTCGCGCCGGCCGAGGTCTCACCTTCGCGCTGCCCGAGGCGCAGGACAACTGATCACAGGTACATCTTCTCCAGGAACCTTGCCGAGGGCTAACTGAACGCTTCTCTCAGTTCAGCGGCGTGTTTCGAAATCGCGCTCAACTCGTCGCTGTGCTTCTTCTCGTAATTCTCCACTTGAAAAAGCATCCGCCGGTTTCCTGATCTTGTCGCAATTACGGACCAGGAAATCCCAGTAGAACGTCGTCACCGGGCAGGCATCATTCGCCCGGATCCGCGTTCGTAGCCCAGGTGCTTCAGGTTATTTTATCGTTCCAAGGGGATGATCTGGTTGACATAAGAGGTAGGTACCGGATGCAGAATGTAGGCGCAAAGTGCAAATGTCGGGTTTCAGGCACCCTGTCGTGCCTGGAGGCCGACATGAAGGAAGCAGGAAACCTGAAGATGAGCGCGAAAGAGCTCGACCGGAGCCAGCAGCGCGACGATTGTCCTCGACGTCGAGAGCGATAACATCGCTCTCGAGCACGACTGATTCCGTAGGCGATTCCCGACGGCAAGCGGTTCGGCTTTCGTGGAACATCCTCACAACTCCGCCGGCCCGCGCGGGCTTCGCCGTTGGCGTATAGTGGTAGGTAGCAACAGAGGGCTCCGCGACGGACTGGCCCCAGTCGGGCGATCTCGCAGGATCGCCGAGAGGGTCGGCTGGGGATGCCCGTCTCGAGGCCCCGGACAACCACGGAGGTGAGTCATGAGCGTGACCAAAATGCTCAAGGGCCACGAGTTGTTTCAATCCCTCAGCTTCGAGGAGATTGACAGAATCAGCAGCTTCGCGGGGGTCAAGGAATACCGCGCGGGCGAGGAGGTCTTCGGGAGCAACACGGTAGGCTCCCACTTCTTCGTCTTGCTCGAAGGCCGCGTCAACCTGTGGCTACCCGCCGACGCCCACGAGACCTCCCTCGTCGTCGGCCGTATGGAGGAAGGCGACCTCTTCGGCCTGGCTCCATTGCTCGGGAAGGGGCGCCACACGACGACAGCCCGGTGCCCCGAGCCTGCCACGGTTCTGGTGATCGAGGCCACACCGCTAATGGAGCTGCTCGAGCAGAATTGTTCCGTAGGTCTGCAGGTCCTGAGGGTGGTTGCCCAAGCCTACTTCTCCCGCTACGTCGAAACCCTCAGCCGCTTGCAGAACGTCGTCAACGAGATCGCCGCAATCTGAGCTTTGGCGCCGACCGGCTACTGCTCTTGCTGCCACCTCTGCGTGGATGTCCGCCACCCGGCGGCTTGTGGTGTGCTGCGCGACCATCGAGGAAGGGACTAGAATGAGACGTGAGGTCAGCCTTGTCCGAGCCCGGCGTTGGGTCAAGGGACCTCAAGCAGGGGTCTGGACCGATGCCTGGACGGATCGGCACGGAAGCACTTTTGATCACGGGGTGCCTTCTCGCTGCACCGGCCGCACAAGGCGGGGACGTATCTCGCGTACCCCCTCCCGAATACCATGAGCATCTCGAGGCGCAGCTCGAGCAGTCCGCGCCAACGGGGGAAGGGGTCGAACTCGGCGGCGAGGACGGAGTTGTTCTTCTCGACGAAGAGGTTCACCTCGTCGACCGATCAGGACGGGTGGTTGCGGCCATACACCGTCAGCTCAAGCCGATGTCGCACGCGGGGACGCGTCGAGTCGACCGTATAGCAATACCCTTTCGCCCAGGGACCGAAGTGGCTCATCTGGTGCTCGCGCGCCGGATCCGGCCCGACGGAACGATGATCCCAGTGCGTGACGACGCGGTGCTATACGAAACGCCGCAGCTGCTCATCGAGATCGAGAGCTACGCGGACGTCGCCCAGGTCGTGATTCTGTTTCCGGGTGTCCTGCCGGGCGACGTCGTCGAATACATCGTCGTCAAGGAGTTCGAGCCGATCATCCCCGGCGAGTACGCCGAGTTCCTCCCCGTGGCCGATCCGTGGCCCCAGTTGCGATCACGCCGCAGAGTACTTCTCCCCCGCGACATGGCACAGCGCCTCCGCTCGAAGCCACTCGGGCTCGGCGACGTCCACCTGGAGTCTCCCCCCTCGCAGGGCGATCTAACGACCCTGGCCTGGGAATTCCGCGATCGAGAAGCCTTGTGGATGGAGCAAACCCGAGAACCGATCCGCCAGGCCGGTCCCGGGATCTGGTTGAGCACGATCGGTGACTGGTCCGATGTCGGGGCCTGGTTCCTGCAGCTACTCGAGGGCACCGACGCTCTGAACGAGGAGCTGGCTCGGCTGGCTCGGCAGTGGAGGGGATCTGCGCGAGGCCCGCTCGAGGTGGCCGGGGCCGTCAACCGGTTCGTGTCCGAGAACGTGGAGTACCTGGCACTCGAATTCGGTATGGGGAGCTTTCGTCCCAAACCGGCGATCCAGGTGTGGGAATCCCGCTTCGGAGACTGCAAGGACCAGGCGAATCTCCTTAGGGTGCTGCTCGGCGCGCTCGGGATCCCGTCGCATCTCGCACTCGTCAACACCCAGCACGCCGGACTTATAGTCAAGGCGATCCCCGATTACTCCCAGTTCAATCACGTCCTGGTCGCCATCCCGACGGATGGCGGCCGATACGAATTCCTCGATCCCACGGGTCCACCTCTGGCGAAGGGTGACCTTCCGTACACGGCAATGGGGCGCGAGGCGCTGGTCCTTCTTCCCGAAGGAGCCGAGTTCGTGAGAATCCCGGCCGGGTCGGCTGGCGAGCTGGGTCTGGAATTCGATCTTCACCTGACGCCCCTCGGGCAACTGCACGGCCGGCTCCGCATTCGGGGCCGCGGTTGTCAAGGCGTCCTGCTCGTCGAGAGTCTGGTCGGTTCGGCCGGCGGGCCGACCGAGGAAAAGCTCGATCGATTCCTCGAGCGTTTTTTGCCGGACTCGAGAGTACTGGAGGTCGAAGAGATCCCCGGCGAGAACGGCGACGAGCGCACACTGGAGATGTACGTCTGGTCTCCGGCGGCAGGCGAACACCGAATGGCGTCTCTGGTCGTGCCCTTTGCGGACCTGCTGCTTCCGGAACTCGGCGAGGAAGTAAGGCAGACGCGCTTCTATCAGCCGCAGGGAACGCTGCGGGTCCGTGCTGTCTACCACCTCCCAAAGGGAAGCCATGTGGCTGCAGATCCTCCGGGGGCGATCGACATCGGCGCAACCGCGGTCACGACTCGCGCCGGGTGGGAGCGGCTCGAAGATCGCCTGGAGGGCGAGGTTTCCTACGAGACCACGGTCAATCTCCTCGGCCAGGCGGCCTTCGCCACCTTGTTCGAGGTCCGAGATCGCCTGCAGCAGTGGCTGGTGAGCCCGGTCGCCGTTCACCTCGACGACTGCTCGCTCGAAGAAGCACTCGAGGCGTCCCTGACGGAACTGCCCCGCCTGAGTACCGCGACCGGTCAGCTTCGCCTGGTCGATGCTCTGTTTCCGGATGTCGAGGATCGCGCGCGAAGACGAGCGGCCCTGGTCAAGATCACCGACTGGTTCGCCGACGATCCTTCAGCCGTCTTCGAGGCGCGTGCGGAGGTCGCCGTCCTCGACCAACGAGAGGGCCGCTTCGAGGACTCGATTCGAGACCTGCGGGAGCTCCTCGAGCGGTACGGGGAGAGCGTCGACGGGGAAAGTCGCGCCTGGATCGAGTATCTGCTCGCCGATGGACTTCGTCTCACGGGCCGGACGGATGAAGCGCGCGAAATCTACGACGAACTCTCGCGGCGCCCCGGCCTTTCCGTTCATCGTCGAGGATGGGCTTACGCTCGAGCGGCGTTCGTCAGGCGCCACAGCGCACCGCTGGAGGCGCTTGCGATACTGGAGGAGGGTACGCAACTCGATTCACCGGCGCTACCGCAGCAAGTCGTCCTGCTCGTCGAACTTCTTGCCGAAGCTCCCGTGGGGGTTGCCAGCCACCGTTTGGATGCGATTGGTCGTTCCCATCCCCACCGGATTCCCGAAATCCACGAACGCCTTGCCGACGAGGCCGTCAGCCGTCTCGACGATGGGGAGACAGGTCGCGCCGAGCGTCTAGTGGAGCTACTCGTC
>Ga0316194_10003989_pt1 | contig 10254 bp, 9 predicted proteins | sample CroRivsedime1_MG_FD_204936 | JGI IMG/M metagenome (GOLD analysis project Ga0316194, IMG submission 204936) | Coastal sediment microbial communities from Maine, United States - Cross River sediment 1 | ecosystem: Environmental > Aquatic > Marine > Coastal > Sediment | place: USA: Maine... | reverse complement strand
AAGGTTGGCGGTTATAAGGACGACTTCGATGCGGAGCAGGTGGCGGAGCTGGAGGCCCTGGTTCGGGACAATATCCTGCCGGAACTGGGCTATTGCCAGGAAGGCTGAGCGTGGCGCCCCGCACCTGGGTTATTCTCAGCGACAAGCACGGTGACAATGGTCAGGTAGAAACGATTGTCGATGCACTGCCCTGGCAGGTGGAGCACAAGTACGTGCATATGCTGCCGCAGTATGTGCTCGGCAAGCCGCGCTACCGGCCTTCCCTGGACCACATCGACCCCGCACAATCCGACCCCCTGGAAGCTCCCTGGCCCGACCTGATCCTCACCGTTGGGCGGCGCCCCTCTATGGTGGCTTTGTGGATACGCCAGCAGTCCGGTAACACAACCAAAATCGTGCTGGTGGGCAAGCCCTCTGGCTATATGCTCGATTTCTCCCTGGTGGTCGCCAGTGCCGAGAACCAGATGCCACCCATGCATAATTTCCTGCCGACAACGCTGCCGCTGATGCGCGTTGACGCAGGCGATGTTGCCCGCGAGGCGCAGGCCTGGGAGCAGCGTTTATCCGCGCTGGATAAACCCCTTATCGCCATGCTGATTGGTGGCGAGACCAACCCGTTTATCATGAATCGCCAGGTCGCGGAGGATCTGGCGGCGACCGCTCACTGGATCGTCGATGAGTTGGGGGGCACCCCTTATGTAACCACCAGCCGGCGCACCACACAGGAGGTCATCGAGGTGCTGCGCCACAACCTGCCACCCCAGGCGGTGTTCTACCAGTGGTCCGCCGCAGCGCAGGAAAACCCCTATCGCGCCCTGCTGGGCAGCGCCGATGGTTTTATTGTCACCGCTGACAGTGTATCGATGATGGTCGAGGTCATTTACCTGCATAAACCCCTGGCCATTTTCCCGCTGCCAGGAGGCTGGCTGGGCAATATTGACCAGGTGCGGCGCTCGCTGGCGCACTGGCTGTTCAACCCGCGGCAGGAATCGCTGTGGGATCGTTGGCGCCATCGCCTGGCGCGTGGCGTGTATTACCTGGATTATTTCAAAATATTGTGTGCCACCCGGGATTTTCGCGCCTTTCACCGGTTGCTGGTGGAGCGGGGTCTGGCGGTGTGGTCCGGACAGCCGTTTCGTCATCCTGAGGCCGAACTGCCAGACGATGTGGGGGCGGTAATCAAGCGTATCGAGGCACTCTTCCCCTAGGCTGTGCTGCGCCCGGCGCGCCTAACGCATGCCCAGTACGTTTTTCATAAAGTGGGTGCCGAAGCGGCTGATGCGCTGCGCGGCGACGGCAAGCGGGCTCTGGTCCAGGAAGTTCACCTGCACCATGCGGCGCTCCCCGACAAATTGTGTATGCCCATGCCAGGAGTGGTCGGTGCGGCGAAAGGCCAGCATGGTGCCCCCCAGTGGTGGGACCTGGGCGGCATAGTCATTGATATCGTTTTTGCAGCGCAGCATACGCAACTGACCGTCTTCGTGATCCCACTGCTCGTTGAAGTAGACCAGTACCGTAATCACTTTACTTTTGTGATCGGTGTGGATATTGCCATCGGTACGTTCGCAGAATTTGCGCACGGTGACGGTGGTCGGCAGTGATGCCAGGTCCATATCGAAGCGCTCGCCCAGGACGGTGGCGAAAGCGGCATCCTGCAACTCTTCCATCAGGGCCTTGAACGCGGGGCCATACTGCAGGTTTTCCAGGGCGTGGTTGGCGGCGGTATCAATGGCCGGGTAATCTGCATTGATTTGGGCCAGCACCTCCTTGCTGAGAAAGCCCGGAGCGACCAGGAAATCGAAGGGGTCCGTATGCAGCTGTGCGGCGCGCAGTACATCTAGATTGATCAGTGACATGCGGGCATTTTAGTATGGCGCGCTTGGGCCGGGCAAGGCGCTCCGGCGGGCAAAGATGTTAATAGTGCGGTAAATCAACACTTGGCCCATTAGTGCCATAAAGGGTGTTATGCGGTATTATTCCGCGCCTTTTCCGTACGTCAGTGAGGATTGACCTGCACATGGCCGACAAGGCACGGGTTGTAGTTCGTCATATCGTGATGCTGCTCTGCTGCTGGTTGCCGGCAGCGCGCCGCAAGAAGATCGAGCGCTGGCTGCGTGGTCGTGAGGAATTCAAAAAACTGCAGCGCAGCGACTGGGTTTTGATGAGCTGGGGCAAGTCCGGCAGAACCTGGTTGCGGGTTATGTTGTCCCGGGCCTATCAACTCAAGGGTGGGCTCGATGCCAGCGAGTTGCTCGATTTCGACAATCTCAAGCAGCGTGATCCGCAACTCCCCGCCGTATTCTTCACGCATAACAACTACCTGCGCGATTATACCGGCAACCAGCAATCCAAGCGGCATTTCCAGGGCAAGCGGATTGTCCTGCTGGTGCGCGATCCGCGCGACGTGGCTGTGTCACAGTTTTTCCAGTGGCAATTTCGCATGCGTCCCAACAAGAAATTCATCAATGATTACCCGCCCCACGGGGCCGCTATCGATGCCTGGGATTTTGTGCTCGACCGGGAGGCGGGGGTGCCGCGCATTGTCGATTACTTCAATGGCTGGGCGCAGGCTATTCCCGAATTGCAGGACGTGCTGGTTGTCCGCTACGAAGATATGCGCGCCGACCCGGGTGCTGTGCTGGCAAAAATCCTGGCGTTTACCGGCACTGCAGTAACTGCCGAACAGGTGCAGGAGGCGGTGGATTTCGCCGCCTATGACAATATGAAAAAGATGGAACAGGATAAATTTTTCAAGGGCAGTGGTGCCCGGGTCAAGCCGGGTGACAAGGACAACCCCCAGTCATTCAAGGTGCGTAAGGCCAAGGTAGGCGGCTTCCGCGACTACTTCACCGATGAACAGTGTGAGCAACTGGAGCAGATGGTAGCGCAGCTGGATCCGATGTTCGGGTACACGGGGGAGCAGGCGTGAAGATGACCATTCAAAGCCTGCGCCAGGTGCTGCAGACCGGACGTAAGAAGCTGTCGCGCAGAATTCTGCACTGGCGTATGCGCGGACAATCGGAAGCGGAAATTCTCACCGCTGAGCGGAAATTGCGCGGCGTGGAACAATTCGACAAGCTGCAGCATGCCGATATTGTGGTGGTGTCTTTCGGCAAAAGTGGCCGCACCTGGTTGCGGGTTATGGTTTCCCACCTGTTTCGCGTGATGTACAAGTTACCCGAGAATGCCATCCTGGGCTTCGACAATTTCCACAACCTCAACAAAGCCGTGCCCAAGGTATTTTTCACCCATGATAACTACATCAAGGATTTCACGGGTGATTATGCGACCAAACGGCCGTTTTATAAAAAGCGCGTGGTATTGCTGGCCAGGGATCCACGCGATGTCGCCGTTTCGCAGTATTTCCAGTGGAAGTTCCGTATCAAGCCCACCAAGGTGGCTATCAATAACTACCCGCCGCGCGGTACCGAAATCAGCCTGTTCGATTTTGTGATGGGAGATAATGGCGGGAGTATGCAGGCGGTCTCTGATTACCTGAACCTGTGGGCTGCGGAAGCCGATAAGGTCGAAAATTTCCACCTGTTGCGCTATGAGGATTTGCGAGCAGAACCCCATCGCGAGTTGCGCAGTATGCTGGATTTCATGCAGATCGACGCCAGTGATGCACAGGTGGACGCCGCTGTGGAATATTCCTCCTATGAGAACATGAAGAAGATGGAGGGCAAGCAGCAGTTCCGTCTTGCCGGCGGGCGCATGATGCCGCGGGACAAGGATAACCCCAACAGCTACAAGGTTCGTCGCGCCAAGGTGGGTGGTTATCGCGACTACTTCACTGACGAAGAGGTCGCCGCCATAGACCAGAGGCTGGCAGAAACGCTGGACCCGCTATTTAACTATAACTAGTGCGCATCCGAAAACCACCCTGCTCCCCGTAGGGCGGAATTCATTCCGCCAATGCGTTGTGCCAGGGCGCCGCTCCGTCCGAATAAATTCGGACCTACAAAACCGGCCCTGTGGGGCGGAATTCATTCCGCCAATGCGTTGTGCCATGGCGCCGATGCGTCCGAATAAATTCGGACCTACAAAACCGGCCCTGTAGGGCGGAATTCATTCCGCCAATGCGTTGTGCCATGGCGCCGCTTCGTCCGAATAAATTCGGACCTACAAAATCTTGTTCGGAAAATATGGCTGTTTCAGGATGAGTGATCCTCAGGCGCCAACCAGTTCCAGCGCATCCGGCCGCAAATGTCCCTGCGCCATCTCATCACGCAACTGGGCTTCGGTAAAGACGCCATCCTCCAGCCCCTCGCGTACCAGTCCAAAAAAGAATTTCTCCTGCATTGGATCGGGGTGGGCGGCATAAGTGCCGGCAAACTTGTAGTCGCCAAACAGGGCCCGACGTCCGCGGCGCAACCAGTGCCGGGGGGGGAATAGCTGGAAGGTGTCCGCCGGACGGTAGTCTATCTTGAGGCCGGTTTTCCAGGGTTGTGTCTTGCGTTTGGTATTGTGCAGCAGCTTGGTGTTTTCCGTCAGGTGGTCAAAGTCATTCCATTCATTTTCGAACAGGCCAATGCTGGCTGGGTCTTCCAGCTTGAGCGACACCCAGTCCATGTAGTCCCTTTTTACCGGCTCAAACATTTCCCCGAAATCTCTCTCGAACTGCCAGTGCCTGAGTTGCGCGCAGTCCAGTAGCATAACGCTGCTGGCAAAGGCTCCCTTGCGTCCTTTGCGTCCGGACTTGGGGCGGCACATGAGGGCGGCACCTGCCATGTCTCGATTAAGCAACTCACGAATATCACCGATGGCGAAAATGTCGGGGTCCATCACGATGGCACGCCCTTCGTAATGCATTAAAGCCGGCGGCGCAAAGCGCAAAGGGGTAAAGGATTGCAGATCCTCATTCAGCCAGGGGCGCATATCACCGTCGCGTCGGTAGAGCTGACCCTCGCGCTCCAGCATGCAGGGGAAGTCTTTCACTTCGATGAATTTCACGTCAAACTCATCCGGCGCGGCGGAGTTCTTCTGCAGGGAGTAGCGGCTCACCAATGCACCCAGCATCTGCTTGTGATTGGTGTGTATGAAAACGGTGGGTTTCAAACTGTTTCTTCTCGCGAGTAATTTGTGGGATAGTTTACCGCCAGCGCGGATATCCATAAACGGCTGGCTTTGGCAATATTTGGAGCGATAGCGTTAGTGGGTGAGGGGAAAATCGCAGTCTGGTGTCTACTGGGCAGGAAGGCTGGTGATAACACACAGGTGCTGGCCCTGGCCCGGGAGCTGGGTTTTGGCTTTGAGGAAAAGCGGATTCTGGCGCGCCCCTGGGAATTGCTCACCCATTTGTCACCGGGTGTCACCCTGGCGGGTATTGACCGGGACAATTCCAGTCCGCTGGAGGCACCCTGGCCCGACCTGGTCATCAGTGCCGGCCGTCGCAATGAGCCGGTGGCCCGCTGGATCAGGCAACAATCCGGCGGCAGGACAAGACTGGTGCATATTGGGCGACCCTGGGCGCCCCCCTCGACCTGGGATCTGGTGGTGACAACAGCGCAGTACTTTCTGCCCGAGCAGGACAATATCCTGCACAACGCACTACCCCTGCATCGCCTGCTGCCAGCGGATCTTGTCAGTGCCGGCGACAGTCTTCGACCGCGGCTGGCGGGTCTGCCACGCCCCTGGATCGCCGTACTGGTGGGCGGAGACAGTGGGCGTTTTGTGATGACGGTCGATAAAGGGCGGCGCCTGGGTGCGCTGTCCAGTGACCTGGCTGATGCCGCGGGCGGTTCGCTGTTGGTCAGCGACAGCCCGCGCACCCCGGGGCCGGCCGGTGATGCACTGCAGGCGCAACTGAGCGCGCCGCATTTCTGTTACCGTTGGGGCGATGCGGGCACGAACCCCTATCACGGTTTACTGGCGCTGGCAGACGCGTTTGTCGTAACCGGGGAGTCCATGTCCATGCTCGCAGAGGCGGCGGCAATGTCCAGGCCACTGTTTATCTTTGATGTGGGTGATGGTGATGCGCCGTGGTGGTCGCTGTTGCACAACTACCGTTATAAGCCACTCAGTCATCGTTTCGCCATGCGCTTTGGCCCACACCGTATGCGGCGTGACATCGGCAATATCCAGGGTGCCTTGTTCAAGGCCGGAACCGCGACCCGCCTGGAGCCCGGTATGATCGCCACGGCGGCGGCCAGTTTGAAAGATCCGGCTATGCCCGTCACGGGCCCGGTGGTGTCAGAGGATTTGAAGCGGTCGGCGCAGGCCGTCAGGCAGCTTGTGATACCGCACTGAGCGGGTGTAGCGGCGCCGGTGGCAGGTCCGGCGTGCTGGCCAGAACGTCCAGGGCGTCGTGGCGCACGTGGTTTTGCGCCATTTCGTTGCGCAGGAACTCCTCGGTAATTTTGCCCTCATTCAGGCATTCCTTCAGCAGGCCGAAGAAAAAATTCTCCTGGTTCTTGTCCGGGTGCTGCTTGTAGTTGCCAAGAAAGGCGTATTCGCCAAACAGTTTGCGACGCGCACGCATGACCCAGGCTGCCGGCGGGAATAGACGAAAGCGCTCAGCGGGCCTCCAGTCTGTGGGCAGGCCCGTTTTCCAGGGCTGGGTCTTGCGCTTGGTGGTATGCAGCATTTTGGTGTCTGGTGTGAACTTGTCGAAGTCGTTCCACTCGGACTCGAAGAAATCGATTGTGTCCCTGTCTTCTTCCTTGAGGCAGATCCAGGGCTGGTAGTCCTGGGTGAAATTAAACATATTCTCGAACTTTTGTTCAGCGTCCCAGTGCCGCAGTTTGGCGCAGTCCAGCAGCATCACGCTGCTCGCCATGCAGCGATCCACCAGTCCCTTGGGGCCGGAGCGCATGCGGCACATGATGGCCTTGCCCTGCATATCGCGACTGAGCAGCTCCCACACATCTGCGGCGGCGAAGATATCCGGGTCGATGACCACGGCCCGGCCCTCGTAGTCCATCAGCTTCGGGGGCATAAAGCGTGTCGGGGTGAAGGACTGCAGATCATCGTTCAGCCACACGCGCTTTACCCCGTCGCGCAGGTATTCATCGCCTTCGTGGGCAGCAAAAAACGGGTAGTCCCTGCTGTCCATGATCTGCACGTCAAACTTGTCTGTATTCGTGGAATAACGGCGCAGTGCATGCTCCGCCACGATCGCGCCGGTGATCTGTTTGTGGTTGGTCTGGATGAATACGCAGGCTTTCATAGGGTCGCAGAATCGCTCAATTTTGAGGGCAAACTATAAAGGAATGCGCGGCCTAATTCCATTTTCGGGGCCGGATTTGAGCGTGAATAATACTTGGTAAGGGCTTTGCCAAGGAGAGCAGGAAGAGCGCTGCAAACCCCGCTTGTACGGCGCGGGCCAGCGCTGAAAGAACCCTGAGGCAGCCGGTAAAATACTAGCAAAATCATGTAGATAAGTTGTTCTGCAGATGCCGGGTACGGTTTGCGGTGGCGTTCGGGGCCGGCAGCGGGGTGTGTGAGGCGATGGCAGGCGAGAAGGCTACTGTGATTCCCTACTTGAATAAGCCCCGTCGATACAGGTCCCAGGAGAAGCCCCACAAGAATATAAGGGGCGCGCGCCTGACTTTGTCGGGAATGACGATTTTTTCCCCGGAATGCCGCTCCAGTTTCCATGCGATATAGTCCAGTCCGCCCTCGAAGGTAAACAGCGCCTTGATGAGTCTCAGGATGGACAACAACTTGCCCTGGATTCGACGCAGCGACCAGGCCAGTCGACTCCAGATGTGCCGGATTTTGCCGACCTGGGACTGGTAGTGCAGTTCACCGCCGTTTTCATGCAGCGTAAAGCCGAAACCGAGTGAGGCCGCGTGATACCCGGTCATAGTGCGATAAAAGTCGCGCGAAAATTGTGCAAGTTCCCCGGCGCGGCGGTCGCTGCGTTCTGAGCGCAATTCGGTGGTATAGCTCAGGGCCAGGGACTGCTCCCACAGCTGGTCGAGGCGGCCCTGGGTGGGTAGCGCCGGAATAGCATTGCGTAACAGCGTGCGCCCGGCCTGCAGCAGGGAATCTTCTACTGCCGCTCGCGTTTTTTCATCCCGGCTATAGGCAATATGAGTCGGTTGGGCGAAGCGGCCCCATATGTAGGACTGGAACCAGGCCCGGGAGCAGCCGCGCTGGAAATCGCGCAGGGAGATAACAGTCACCTTGCAGTGTAATGCCTTGTTCTCCGGAATGCCGTCACCCGGCTTCAGCTCGGCGTAAAACACATTGGGGGGCAACAACCAGTTGGACGCCGCCAGTAGCGGTTGGTGGTAGGCCTCCCGGTAGGTGTCACAGATCAGGTAGAGGTCCAGCAAGCCGTCATAAATATTGCCATTGCGCAGGCATGAACCGTACAGCAGGGCACAGCAAATTGCGTCATTATGGTGCTGCCGTAATTGCTCGAGTAACCTGGCCAGCGATAGGTCTGATCCTGTGGTTGGGCCGGGTATGTTGGGGTAGGAGTTCATAGCTTCAGGAACTCCAGAGGAATACTGGCGCTGATATCCACCGGACCATTTGCCACCAGTATCTCTCCATCGAGATTGATTTTGCCGTCCAACTCTATGCGGACCGTGTGGGCATTATGACTGATATAACCCGACTGGGGAACCGCGTTGCCGTTGGGGCGGCCGCGCACGATGGATAAAAAGGTGCGCGCAAAGCGCGAGCAGTGCTGCTCCATCAGTGTCAGGCGGATTTCGCCCTGCTCCTGTCCCCAGAATGGACGCATGCCAAAGGCCAGTCGGTGCAGGGTGCTCATGGCCAGAATAAGCGTATCATGTTGTGCCGGTTCAGAATCGTCCAGGGACAGTTTGACGGCGACGTGCCGGCTGAACGCCGGATCGTCCCTGAGCACCCCCCATACGGTGCGCAACGTGCTCAGGGCGAGGCTGAAATCATCGCGCAGCCCCCGTGCATGTATCTCGTTATGGGCGTACTCGGTACCCTGTATTATGGCTCCCGCTCCCAGGAACATGCCGTATTGTGGCGCGGGGGTATGCCGGCTTACTACCCTTAGCAGAGCGCGTTGTCGCAGCTTGTCCTGCGTGTCGCGCCCACTCTCGCACCAGGCGCAAAAGCGTGAGGTGGCTTTTTTCAGGGAGCCGCGGATACCGATGTCTCCCGCGTTCATATTGGCGGTGCCGCCGGGCAGCAGCGCAATCAATGGGGGTGTTTGGAACAGGTTTGACTCGAGCAGTTCGCCCAGAATGGCCGATGCGGTGCCATCGCCACCGTTGATTGCCAGGACGCTGACATGGCGATCTGCCAGCTCGATAAGGGCGGGCTTTATGGCCGCCGGGCTATCTGTCACCAGGTGGTGAATAGAGGGGGACTGCCCGATCAGGTGGCGAATGCGGTCAAACTGGTCGCGGTTATGCCCGCTGCCTGGATTGCTTATCAAGCCTACCGGGCCGGTGCGGGCATTCATCCCTGCGGCGTCCTCAGGGTAACGCTCTTCAGGTTTATTTCCGCGGGACCAAGCCTGGGTGCCGTGCCGCGCAACTGCACCAGTACCCCGGTTTCGGTCTCGTACAGCAGTGTGATCCTGCCGTGCAGGCCCAGCAAGCTGAAGTCCGGTTTCTCTGCCAGCGTTCCCAGTGGATTGACTTCCAGCGTGACCCCATGCGTGTCGCGCAGGCCGGTGACCTGCTGGCCGCCGTTGACCTGGTAATCAACTTCGAGCGCTGTGCCCGCGCTGTGCGTCATTGTCACCTGGTAAAAATTGAAATCCGTATGAATTATCGCCTGTGTGGATTCATCCGTGCCCGCCTGGAAGCGATCTGCCAGCAGCAGCAGGAGGTAGGCATTGGTGATTACCTGGTCCGCAGCCAGTTCCGGATAGGGGATCTGCTGTTGACTGCTTACCGGCCATTCCCGCGGCGCCTGGTCCGCATTGTTGCCGGGCACACGCCTGACGCGCTCGATATGATCCGGCAGGTAGTCAAAGGATTTATAGCGGCGGTCTTTGCCCTGGCTCAGCCGGGTGCGTTGCAGCAGGCGCCCGTCCTCGGAACAAAAAGTCAGGTGCACCTGCTCGGAGTTATTGGTTACGGAACTGTCTGAGCTGAGCTGCCAATGCGGCTCATCACCTGGTAAAGGTGTTATTTCGATCCGCGAGCGCGCGGTGGCCCAAAAAGCCTGCTGCTCGAATTCCAGGGCCTGCCAGGCCGGCAGTGCCGGAGATGCTGGCGTGGTTGGGCTGGCACCGCTGGACAGGCTGATGCCCAACAATATCGGCAGGCAGTGGCTGATAAGATGTCTGTAGTGCGAGCGGTTCATGGTTTG
>Ga0316194_10003985_pt1 | contig 10259 bp, 9 predicted proteins | sample CroRivsedime1_MG_FD_204936 | JGI IMG/M metagenome (GOLD analysis project Ga0316194, IMG submission 204936) | Coastal sediment microbial communities from Maine, United States - Cross River sediment 1 | ecosystem: Environmental > Aquatic > Marine > Coastal > Sediment | place: USA: Maine... | reverse complement strand
GCGGCCCCAGTCGATCCGGGTGTCCTCGGAGCGGAGCCGTTTGCAGTACGTCACCTGCGCTTCGTCCTGCGGCTGCGCGGTGGGGGGGTTGCCCAGGGCCATCGCCTCGACCACCTCGGAGAGCAACTCTCCGCCGACCGGCGCGAGGCGCGCGGTCAGCGAGCCGGTGTCCTCGTCCGGCTCGACGGCCACGCGACGCACGGCGAGGATCGGCCCCTCGTCCAGCTTCAGCACCGTGCGCTGGATCGTGATCCCGGTCTCCCGGTCGCCCGCCAGGATCGCCGCGCTGACCGGCGCCGCGCCGCGCCAGCGCGGCAGCAGCGAGGCGTGGACGTTGATCGTCGGCGCGATGTCGAGCAGCGTTTGGCTGAGGATCTGACCGTACTCGGCCGTGACGAACAGCGTCGCGTCGGCCGCGCGAAGGCGCGCCAGCGTCGCCTCCTCGTTCACCTTCGTGGGTGTGATGACCTCGACGGCGGCGGCGGAGGCCGCGGCGTGGACCGGCGTCGGCTCCTCCGGCCCGCGTCGGCGCCGGCGGCGCGGCGGCTGCGTGACGACGAGGACCGGCGCACGCCCCGTGTCCAGCAGCGCAGAAAGGCTGGCGAGGCCGAAAGTCCCGGAACCGAAGAAAACGATCTTCACGAGAGGCGGTGGGCGGGCTGCTCGTCGGCGCGCAGCCGGATCTGCAGGTCGACCAGGTCGCGCCCTTTCTCGATGTCGATCTTGCGCGCCTTCAGCATCTCGAGCAGGCACAGGAACACGGACACGATATAGAGGCGGTCGCGCTGCCCGCCGAAGAGGTCTCGGAAGGCGAGCGCGCCGCTGCGATCCAGCAGTTGCGCCATGACCTGCGCCTCCACGTCGCGCATGGGCAGGATCTCCCCGCCGACCCGATGGTCCACGTCCGCGAGCGTCTCGCGCATCATGCGCTCGAACGCGAGGAGCAGGTCGTCGACGCCGAGGTCTTCCAGCAGCTTGCCGGGGTCGGGGGCCTCCCCCTCCGGCGGCGGCAGACCGCCCTCGAAGCGGCGGTCGCGCTCCTGCTCGGCGTGCATCAGGGTGCGCGAGAGGTCCTTGAACTGCTTGTATTCGATGAGCTGACGGACCAGATCGGTGCGCGGATCGAGCTCCTCGTCGTGGTCGTCCTCGTCCTCCTGGCGCGGCAGCAGCGTGCGGCTCTTGATGAGCATCAGCGTGGCCGCCATGAGCAGGAAATCGCCGGCCCGGTCGATATCGATGCGCTTCACCACCTCGATGTGGGCGAGGAACTGCTCGGTGATCTCCGCGATGGGGATGTCGAAGATGTCGAGCTCGCGCTCCCGGATGAGGTAGAGGAGCAGGTCGAGCGGACCGTTGTAGATGGAGAGGTCGACCCGGTAATCCGCACCTTCCGTCACGGGCGCAGTATACGCGCATAAATGGACCCCCCCGGCGATACTGGAACGATCTTGCGCGGCTTCCGCATCGGCCGGCTCTTCGGCACCGACATCTACCTTGCACCGGGATTCTTCCTCCTCGTGGCGGCGTACTTCCTGCTGGCCGGCCCCGGTCCCGGCGCGCTCTTCAGCGTCGCCGTCATCATCTCCATCCTCGTGCACGAGTTCGGCCACGTCTTCGCCGTGCGGTGGTTCCTGCGTGCGCCGAGCACCGTGGTCCTCTGGGGCCTGGGCGGACTCTGCATCCACCCGGGCACGCCCAGCCCCGGCCGGGAGGTGGGCATTTCGCTCATGGGCCCGGCGTTCGGCTTCGCCCTCGGCGGGCTCTCCGTTGCCGCGGCCCTGCTGATGCCCGACGTCTCGCCGGTCCTCGCCGCGTTCCTCGCCATGATGGTGTGGATCAACCTGATCTGGTCGGCCGTCAACCTCCTGCCGATCCTGCCCCTGGACGGCGGCCAGGCCTTGCGTGCCGCGCTGCGGGCGGGCCTGGGGCCCGGCCGCTCCGGCCGCATCATGCGCCGGACCTCCATCGTGGTCGCCGCCGGCGCCACGGTGGCGGCCTTCTACTTCGGCTACAGGTTCGCGGCGGTGCTCGGCGTCTTCCTGCTCTACCAGAACCTGATGCGACCCGATGTCGCCTATGATTGAGGGGAACCGAGACGATGCACGAGGACATCGAGTACGGCAGGGAGGTGATCCGCCTCGAGGCGCTCGCCGTCGCCGCGCTGGGCGAGCAGCTGGGCGACAGCTTCCGCGAGGCGGTCGAGCTCGTGCTGAACTGCCGCGGCCACGTGATCACGACGGGCATGGGCAAGTCGGGACTGATCGCGAGAAAGATCAGCGCGACGCTCGCGTCGACCGGCACGCCGTCGTTCTTCCTGCACCCCGCCGAGGCGATCCACGGCGACCTGGGGCGCGTCGGCAACGAGGATCTGCTCGTCGCGCTCTCCAATTCGGGGGCCACCGAGGAGCTCCGCCGCCTCATCCCGAGCGTGAAACGGATCGGCGCCGGCCTCATCACGTTCACGGCCAGCCCGGACTCCAGTCTCGCGCGCCACGCGGACTGCGTGCTCCGGCTCGCCGAGGCGCCCGAGGCGTGCCCGGTCGGCCTGGCGCCGACCACCTCGACCACGGCGCAGCTCGCGCTCGGCGACGCCCTTGCCATGACGGTGGCCAAGCGCCGCAACTTCAGCCAGGAGGAGTACGCCGCGTTTCATCCGGGCGGCACGCTCGGCCGCTCGCTCCTGCGCGTGCACGAGATCATGAAGGGCAAGGACGCCGTGCCGGCGGCGAAACTCGGAACGAAGACGAGCGACGCGCTCGTGGAAGCGGGCGGGCTCGGCCGCCGTCCCGGCGCCCTGCCGGTGGTGGGGCCGGGGGGCAGCCTGCGCGGCCTGCTGACGGACGGAGACGTGCGCCGCCACCTGCTGCGCGACCGCAACTTCGTCGACGAGCCGATCGAGAACGTCATGACGACCGACCCGGTGTCCGCGCGGGCCGACCAGCTCGCCGCCGAGGCGTGGCATCTCATGAAGCAGCACAGCTTCGACTACCTGCCGGTCGTCGACGCGGACGGACACTACGTGGGGCTACTGGACGTGCAGGACTTCCTCATCGCGGGGTTCGAGGGCGCGTGAAGGTCCGCCTCCTCGTGCTGGACGTCGATGGCGTCCTGACGGACGGCACGTTCTGGCTGCGCGAGGACGGCGACGAGTGGAAGGCGTTTCACGCCACCGACGGCCTGGGCCTGCGCCTGCTCATGGACGCCGGCGTCCAGGTGGCGCTCCTGAGCGGCCGGCGCTCGGCGATCGTCGACCGGCGGGCGCGCGAGCTGGGGATCGATCGCGTCGTCCAGGGCTCCGGCGACAAGGTGGCGGCACTTTACAAGCTCGGTACGGAGCTGGGCGTGGAGCCGGCCACAATGGCCTACATGGGCGATGATCTCGTCGACGTCCCCGCCATGCGCCGCGTCGGCTTCGCCGCCGCGCCGGCGGACGCGCGGCCCGAAGCGCTCGCGGCGGCGGCCTGGGTCGCCCCCCGCGGGGGCGGCCGCGGCGCCGTGCGAGACCTCTGCGAGCACCTCCTCCGCGAAATGGGACGTTGGGACGAGGCTGCCGCGAGGTTTCTCGCGTGAAAGCGCTGCTCATCTTCGCGGCCTGCCTGCTCACCGTGTCGGCCGCGCTCTGGATCACCGATCCCGAACGCGCCGAGGCGACGCAGCTCCCCGAACAGGCGCTTCCCGGCAGCGAGCCCGCGGTCCTCATCGGCGCCGATCTCGCGGACGAGTACGGTACCGCGCCCTTCGGCGGCCGCCTGCGTCGCCTGACGGATTTCGAGCTGCGCGTGGTGGAGGAGGACTACGTCAAGGTCTACCTGAACATCGGCCGCGTCGCCCGCCATGAGGGCCGACCGCGCCTCGAGGAGGTCGCCGGCGCGATCTTCGACCCCCCGATCGAGGGCAAGCCCAACCTGCGCGTCACGCTGCACGCACCCTATGTCGCCGGCGACCTGCGCACGCTCCTGCACACCTCGCGCGACGGGCCACGCCTCGCGCGGTTCTACGGCGGCGTCACCCTGCGCGACCCGACCGGCCGGGAGCTCGCGCGCGTCGACACGCTGCAGGTCGACCTCTCCGCGAAGACGGTGGCGTCGGACGACCCCGTGGAGCTCCATCTTCCCGACCAGGGCGCGGAGCTGCGCGGCGTCGGCCTCTTCGCCGACCTCGACCTGCGCGAGGCGCACCTGCGCCGCGACGTGACGGTGCACATCGTCCGGAAGAAGCAACGCGTTACGCTGTCCTGCGCCGGCACCGCCGCGCTGGCCGAGATCGCGGACGACCACCTCCGCGCCGTCCTGCGCGACGGCGCGCGCATCGTGCACTCCTTCGGCGCCGCGACGTGCGACGAGATCCGGGCGGATGTCGAGGCCGGTGCGTTGACCCGGGCCGAGCTGGCCGGCCGCGTGGAGCTGCGCCTGGACGGTGCGGCGGCGCGCGGCATCGAGTCCGCGACCATGGCGGGGCTCCTGCTGGACGGCGAGGACCGCCTGGACTGCGTCGGGCCGGTCACGGCGGTCTGGCGCGGCCACGCCGCGCCGCTCGGGCTCGGCGACCGCACCGTCGACCTCAGGGCGGGCGACGCGACGTTCCTGCTCGAGCGCAACGCCGCCGGCCGCGTGGAGCTCGAAGAGGCGCGCTTCGCCAAGGGAGTCGAGGCGCGGGACCGCGATGGCCCGGGGGTCCTCAGCGCGCGCCTGCTGACCGCGGTACGCGAAGGCAACCGCCTGGAGGCGACCGGCGACGTGTTCCTGAAGTCGGCGGACGGCGAGCTCCGCGCGGGACGCCTCCTCCTCCTGCAGCCCGGGAAGGACCGGTACGACCTTCGCATCGAGCACCTCGAAGAGCTCGCCTACGTCGCCGACGGCAAGCTCGGCCCCCTCGGCGAGGGCACACGCGGCACGCTGCACCTCCGCGCCAGGGGGCCGATGCGCATCCAGGCGCACGGGACGAAGGCCTCTTTCTCGGCGACCGACGGCGTCACGGCCTCGATCGACCAGCGCTCGCACCTCGAAGCCGGAAGCCTCGTGCTCGCCATCGAGGAGAACAAGCTCGTGCGCTTCGACGCCACGGGCAAGGTGAGCCTGCGCGACGCGGAGCGCGCGGCCGAGGCGCGCGGCGACAGCCTCTCGTACTCCGAAGGCGTGGCGCGGATCGAGGGCCGGCCGGCGTCGGTCCGCGCGGACGGCAACCGCACGGTGACCGCCACCTCGCTCGCCTACCGGGACGACCAGACGTTCACCGCCGACGGCGACGTGCGCGTCGAGGCGCCGCTCTCGCAAGAACGCGACGACTCCTGGACGATTCGCTGCGGCCATGCGCGCGGGGCGCTGGCGGGCGACGGCGTGCAGGCGCTCTCGGCCCGCGGCGGCGTCGTCGCCGAGGGGCCGCGCGGCGAGCGCGTCACGGCCGACTCGTTCGAGTTCGACGGCAAGACCGGCCGGGGCATCCTCTCCGGGGCGCGGCTGAGGCGCGGCGAGGACCTGCAGCTCGTCGCGGAGGGCATCGACTTCGTCGTGGCCGGCAACACCATCGTGGAGGCGCAAACGCGCGGGTCGGCCAAGATCGACTTCCTTCCGCGCGGCAAGGGCCAGGCCGCGGCGTTCGACCGCTGGAGGGTCGAGCTCTTCGGCCCGGCGCAGGTCGACGAGAAGCGGCTCACCGTGGCCAAGGGCGGCCGCCTCGAGGCCTTCGACACCGACGGGAAGCTCGCGCTCAAGGCGCGCGCCAACCGCGTCGAGGCCACCCTCGAGCGGACCGCGGGCGGCGTGCGCGCCCGACGGCTCCGGGGGATGGGCGGCGTCGAGATCACGAGCGTCGGGGACCAGCCGGCCACGGTGACGGCGGACCGCCTGGACTTCCTGCCCGGCTCGAACCGCGTCGACGTGCACGGCAACGCCCGCGTCCAGGCCGAGGGCTGGCCGCGCGAGGTCCACTTCGAGCGCATCGTCTTCCTCGTGACCGAGGACGGCATCGACCTCCAGCGGGCGTCCCGGATCCGGATCAAGGGCGACAAGCCCCGTTAGAATGGCGCCGTGCCCTTCAACCTCAGCACGGGCGAGCTCCTCGTCCTGCTCCTCGTTGCCGTCCTCGTGTTCGGGGGCCGCTTGCCCAAAGTCGCCCGCAAGGTCGGCGCCGCCGTCACGGACCTGAAGCGCGGGATGCGGGACGAGATGCGCCGGATGGATGACGACCTCAGGCCGCCGCCGCCGCCGCCCGACTGGCGGCCCCAAAAGGACCCGGAGCCGCCCGCGGAGCCCGACGAGACCGGCAAGTAAGGATCTCCTGCTGCCGGGTGCTACTCGTCCGGGTCGGTCAGCTCGGTCAGGATCGACTCGTTGGCCGCGTCGAAGAGGTCCTTCCAGGCCTGATCCTCTTCCGACGTGCGCGCGGCCGCCTTGCCGACCGGAGCCGCGACCTTCGGCTCTTCCTCGGTCTCGTCGCCCAGCGGGGCGTGGGCGTGCAGCGCGGCCCGGATGTCCACCGACGAGGCGATGAAGATGTAGATCCCGCCGGGCGCGTGCTCTTTCAGCTTGCTGGCCACCTCATCCGACGGGAGCTCCTGGCAGGCGAAGCTGATCTGATCGCCGAACCGCTCCATCGGCACCAGGCCTGCCGAATGCAGGAACTTCGCGGACATGGTCTTGATGAGGTCCTTGTGCAGGGTGTAGGCCCGCAGGTCGATGAACGGCGCCTGGCAGTGCTCGACGATGGCCCGCGCGATGTCGTATTCGCTGACCTTGCGCCCTTCGAACAGGATGTCGGAGAGCATCCGGCCGGTCTGCTGCTGCTCCTGCAGCGCGGCGATGACCTCCTCCTCGGTGGCGAGGCCCTCATCCACGAGGACGTCGCCGAGGCGCTTGCGCTTGAGCCGGTCGTAGTGCGTCATGGGGCCCTTCCTGCATCGGCTAATGGGCGCGGAGAGTTGAGCCGCCTTCGCCCCTGCGGGGCTTCGGCGGCCAAGGCCCGCCTGGTCGCGCCTGGCGGCGCTATGGCGGACAAGCCGGCGGGGCGAGCGTGGTCAAATGTCCAGGTCGCGGACTTCCAGGGCGTTGCGCTCGATGAAGGCGCGGCGGTCCTCGACGTTGCTGCCCATCAGGATGCTGAACATCTCGTCGGCCCGGACGGCGTCCTCCAGGCAGACGCGCAGCAGCGTGCGGCTCCCGGGCTCCATGGTCGTCTCCCAGAGCTGCGACGCGTTCATCTCGCCCAGACCCTTGTAGCGCTGGAGGTTGAGCCCCTCCTGGCCGAGCTTGCGGACGGCCTCGAGCACCTTCCGCAGCGATCCGACCCGCTGCTCGCCCTTCGGCCGCAGGATGCGGAAGCCGGGGCCCTCCGTGGAGCCGAGGTACTCGGTGGGATCCACGCCCATCTCCATCAGCCGCCGCGCGTGGCGCGAGACCTCCCGGCCGTCGGGGAACTCCTGGACGAACAGGTCCGCCTTGGCCACGGCCTCCTCCTCGTCCCCCTCGAACGCGACGACCACGTCGCGCCCGAGCCCTTCCGAAAGGTCGCGCTCGTACTGCTCGAAGCGGGCCCGCTGGCCTTCCGGCCACCAGCGCACATCGTCGCCGCAGACCGACCGCATCACCGGCACGGCGCCGGTCTCGGCGTCGCGCTGCCGGAGGTACTCCTCCAGGTCGACGCCGCGCCGGTCCAGGACGCGGCACGCCGCGTCGAGCTTGCCGATCACCTCGACCAGCTCCTTGAGCTGCTCGCCCTCGAAGCGACGGGCGGAGCCGTCGGCGCCGTGCTCGAGAACGCTACCGTCCACGCCCAGGTAGATGAGCCGCTCCGAAAGCGCGCCCTCGTCGAACACGTACTCGCGCATCTTGCCCTTCTGGAGCAGATAGAGCGGCGGCTGCGCGACGTAGATCCGGCCCGCCTCGATGAGCGGCTGCATGTGCCGGAAGAAGAAGGTGAGCAGTAGCGTGCGGATGTGGCTGCCGTCCACGTCCGCGTCCGTCATGATGATGATCTTGCCGTAGCGCAGCTTCTCGATGTCGAACTCGTCGGCGCCGATGCCGGTGCCCAGCGCCGTGATGATGAGGCGGATCTCCTGGTGGGAGAGCATCTTGTCGATGCGCGCCTTCTCCACGTTGAGGATCTTGCCTCGCAGGGGCAGGATCGCCTGAAAGCTGCGATCGCGGCCCTGCTTGGCCGAGCCTCCCGCCGAATCGCCCTCGACGAGGTAGAGCTCGGTCTGCTCGCGCTTCCGGCTCGTGCAGTCGGCCAGGCTGCCCGGCAGGCCGCCGCCCACCAGCGCGCTCTTGCGCCGCACGAGGTCCCGCGCGTGGCGCGCCGCCTCGCGCGCCGCGTAGGCGTTGACGGCCTTGTCGACCAGGCTGCGCGCGATCTTCGGGTTCTCCTCGAGGAAACCGGCGACCTTGGCGCCCACGACCTGCTCGACGATCGACTGCACCTCGGAGTTGCCGAGCTTCATCTTCGTCTGCCCCTCGAACTGGGGCTCCGGAACCTTCACGCTCACGACCGCCGTGAGGCCCTCGCGGAAGTCGTCGCCACCCGGCGACTGCTGCTTCTTGAAGAGGTTCTCGCGCTTCGCGTAGATGTTCAGCGACCGCGTGAGCGCCGTCTTGAACCCGCTCAGGTGGGTGCCGCCCTCCCTGGTGTTGATGTTGTTGCAGTACGTGAAGATGCGCTCGTCGTAGGACTGCGTGTACTGGAAGGCGACCTCGACCTGCGTGCCGCTCTGCTCGCCGACGAACTCCAGGATCTGCTCGTGCACGACGTAGCGGCCGCGGTTGAGCTCGCCGATGAAATCTCGCAGCCCCCCCTCGTACCGGAAGACCTCCTCCTTCGGCTCGTCGCGCTCGTCGCGAATCGTGATCGTCAGTCCGCGGTTCAGGAACGCGAGCTCGCGCAGGCGGGTCGCGAGCGTCTCGTAGTGAAAGACCGTATCCTCGAAGATCGTCCCGTCGGGCGCGAAGTGCACGCGGGTGCCCCGGCGCTCTGTCTTGCCCATCTTCGTGAGGTCGGTCGTGGGCTCACCGCGCACATAGCTCTGCCGGTGGATCTGCCCGTCCATGTAGACCTCGACGACCAGTCGCTCCGACAGTGCGTTCACGCACGAGACCCCGACTCCGTGCAGGCCGCCCGAGACCTTGTAGGCGTCGCGGTCGAACTTGCCGCCGGCGTTCAGCTTGGTCATGACGACCGTCACCGCCGGGATACCCAACTCCTGGTGGATGTCGATCGGAATGCCGCGGCCGTTGTCGAGGCACGAGACCGAGCCGTCGTTGTGCAACGTCACGGAGATCTCGGTGCAGCACCCGACCAGGGCTTCGTCCACCGCGTTGTCGACCACCTCGTAGACCAACTGGTGGAGCCCGCGCAGACCGGTGTCGCCGATGTACATCGCCGGCCGCTTGCGCACATGCTCGAGGCCCTCGAGCACCTGGATCTGCTCGGCGCCGTAGAGGCCCTCTCGGGGGTTGGGTTCGGTCATGGACTTGGTTGCTTAACCCGTTGCGCCTCAAGGACTTGAGGGTGTCCTGTTGCGCCGGGCTCCAGAGCCTTCTCCAAACCCCCCATTTTACCGCAGCGGCGCGTTTCCTCCACGTTCAGGACGGCCTTCCGAGGCGGTAGGAGACCTCCTGGATCCGCAACTCCGGCAGCCTCTCCTGCAGCCCCTTCAAGACCTCGGCCGCCCGAAAGGTGGCCAGGTCATGCCGCACCGCCGCGGATGCCACCTCGACCCGGACCCGGCCCCCCTCGACGGCCGCGCAGCCGCCGCGGGCCCGACCAATTCCGGCCAGACTTCCCGGATCCGGGCGACCGGGCCGCTCGACGCCCCCCGCAGGCCCCTCAGGACGCCGGGCAGCAGCTGGCGCAGGGACGCCGGCTCGTTCTTCCGCCGCTTCCTCAATCGATCAGGACGGGCATGATCACGTACAGAAAGCCCGCCTCGTCCTCCAGCCGACCCGCCGAATTGGCGTTCTTGAAGGCAAAACGCACCCGCTCTCCGTCCACGACCTTCAGCGCGTCGAGGAGATACGCCGGGTTGAAACCGATCCGCTCCTCCTCGCCGTCGTACTCCACCCCCAACCGCACCTCGGCCCGGCCGTCTCCACCCGCCGCCGAAATGGCCACCTCGCCGGGCTTGAAGGCCAGCGCCACGGCCTGGGACTCGACCGACGCGAACTGCCGCGCCTGGCGCAGCTTCGACATGAACATCCCGACCGGGAGCGAGGCCTCGCCCGGGCAGTCCTTGGGCATGATCTGGCCATAGTCGGGAAACGTCCCCTCCA